>Ga0129333_10003316_pt1 | contig 15065 bp, 11 predicted proteins | sample CPB6_08_DNA_FD_94474 | JGI IMG/M metagenome (GOLD analysis project Ga0129333, IMG submission 94474) | Freshwater to marine salinity gradient microbial communities from Chesapeake Bay, USA - CPBay_Sum_0.6_0.8_DNA | ecosystem: Environmental > Aquatic > Marine > Coastal | place: USA: Chesapeake...
GAAGACGCCTACCGCAAGATGGTTGCCAAGGTCGACTTCTCGGTTCCGCTTGTGCTGGATGCGTCTGGGACTGAACTCGACCCCTCCGAGTGCGCCACTGGAGCCTGCCCAATTCGCTAATCAGCACAATCGTTGACAGTGTTCATACATGTATGGTACTGTCATGTCTGGATGGCGGAATCGGCAGACGCGGGGGGCTTAAACCCCCCTTCCCGCAAGGGAGTGCGGGTTCGAATCCCGCTCTAGACACGAGAGGATTAGTAGGTGGAAACAGCGCAAGGCTATAACCCCGATTTTGATATCCGGGGTGGGCGAAATGGCGAGTTTTCGGCAGATTACAAATTCGGCGATGCCGGAGAGCGGCATGTCTACGAGTTTCTTGAGCATCTCAATCGCCGAGATGGCAAGATTGAGGTCAAGACAGACGGTTATGACAATCTAAACCTATTCGTTGAGGTTGCTCACTGCCCAAATCGCGAGACGGACGATAAGGGGCGCCTGAGGTTTTCTAAATCAGGCCTTCTGAAGACTCAATCTGATTACTACATCTACACCAAGGCAAATAAGTCTGGTGCCCTCAAGGGCTTCTTGATGATTCCGACGCAAACGCTTCGAGACTTTTATGCGGAATTCGTGCAGCGCAATAATGTCGTTGATGTGGAGTCGCTGTGGGGCGCTATTGAAAAAGGAAAAAGCAGTGGGGGCACTTGTTACAAAGTGCAGAATCTGCAATCGTCAAATGTCCCATCGCTTGGCTTGCGGATTCATGCGTCTGACCTTGAGCGCCTATTTGGTGACGCTAGGCCATTTTGGCGAGACGATTTTTGGTCGCAGTTCTAATCATCGCGCGCTTTAGCCATCTATCACGACCATTGTATTTTGCTTCAAACGGCGTTCGTCCATGAACAGTCGTATGATTGTTGAATACTAGAATGTCACCAGTTTTCAAATAAATAGTTTTCTTGGCCGCATCAATTGCTTGCGAGAACACGTCTAGTGCCTTTTGCGATGAATCTGAAGTGCCAGACATCAAGATTCTGTCGTATGTCATGGACTGCGAATTATTGAATAGCACTGGCGTTGTCTTGACTTGATTTCGTTCTCCGCCACGGAGGAAACTTTCATCAACGCCGATGACAAAGTTATTCCCATGAAGCAGGGCAATTGTTTCTGCATCAAGTTGTGAGACGATTGAAGAAATTGATGCCAAAGTTGTACCTGCTTCTTGGTCATCTCGAACGCAGAAAAGTGCAACTAAGTCTGCCCTGTCGTCTCGAAATGCCGTTTCGGTGTGCATCTCAAGTGTTGCTTTAGATGATGAAGAAATTTGCTCTGTGGAATTTTTCTTGATTGGAAAAAGGTTTTGCACCAGGCGTCCATTTTGTTCTGAGGCAAATCCGAAGACATTTCCAAATTGCCCACAGAACTGAACTAACCAATCGTCGATTGGGTAAGACGCATCAATGCGTTTATGGTCGTCCAGGTCTACTGGAGTATCGAGGTCATCCCACCAAGCAGGGAGAGAGGACTTGGCCCACAGGCATTGATAGATTCTGTAATTGAACGCGCTCATAGCGGTTATTTAATCGCGCTTACCGCCGAAATACGCTTTTGCGTGCCCGGAGTCAATTAGTTGGTCATTAAGGGAGACCTTCATTTCGGAGTCGGCGTAAATAACAGCCAAAATCCGCCCATATTTCTCTGTCGCATCTTTAAGGGTTTTGATGTAGACATCAGAGACAGAAACAGCCCAATCCTGGACGTATTTCTTTGTAGCCAAACCCTTTTCTTTTTCTGCCAGGTCTTTGGTGCGACTTTCTGGCGTATTGACACCATATAGGCGCACTCGGCACTTGTAGTGAATATCGAAGCCAAGGTCAATGACAATATCAAGCGTGTCGCCATCGACTACTTTCTCGATTTTGCCTTTGTAAAAATACATCAGTCGAATTCCTGGAATTTCATACTCGAACGCTTGCGCTTCTTTTCTTCGCGAGGATGGACACTCTCTTCCGCAATCTCATCTTCCAGGTCCTCAACGATTCCCTTGAAGTTTTTCCCGCGACGCTTATATGCGTCCCACATGTCGTTGTCTGCGTTTGCGTTTTTGCTCACATCTAAATTTTAGCCCACAAATGACTGACCCCCGGGTTTCCCCGGGGGCCGAATCACACTTCTATCAGAGAAGCAATCAGGACGGCTGAGCGTCGAAGTCAACCTTCACGAAGGCCTCCGGGCGCTTGACGGCCAGGGCGAGACGCTGCTCGGCCAGGACGACAATTGCGTTGCGCACGAAGAAATCGCTGTGCTGCTCGCTGATGCGGATGTTGGCCTGCTCGCGGTCGTACAACTGCGCGCCGGTGCCGAAAGCACCAACGAGAGCCGTTCCCTCGGTCATGGCCGGGGTCTCGACGACCGGGATACGCCAGATGCGCGGCTCGCCGCCGAGAGCGACCGACACAGCGACCAGGTACTGGCCGTTGGTGTCCTTCGTCAACTCGATGTCCTCCCAGTCGTTCGGGTGAAGAACGACGCCGGTCGGCTCGTAGTAGGCGAGGAACGAGAGGGTCGCGGCGCGACGAATCGCGTCAGCCTTGGTGTCGGCAACCGGGGTGGTCGCACCATCGGACCAGGCGTACTCCTGGATTCCAGCGGTCTGAAGGACGCCAGTGAGGTTCTCACCGGTGCCGTCACCCGACAGAATCTGGGCATCTTCCTGGAGACGCAGACCGTACATCAACTCGTTGTCGATGATGCTGCGCAACTGCGGCTCGTCGGCGAGCACGTTGCGGTGAGCGGCCTCCCAGTGGGCGATGGTGCGCACGGGCGCCTGCTCGCCAACGAAGGTGAACGACGACTGCGGCTTGGCGGCAAAAGAAGTGCCGGCTCCGTTGCGCTCAGCAACGGTCGCAGCGTTGTTCGTGAAGCCAGTCATGCGGAAGTACTCGATGACAGCAGCGGTGGTGGTGCGGGTCGGGAACAGGTCGCGAACGCGACGCGTACGCATCGGGGGCACGACGATGGGGTCGCGCTGGATGCTGCCGAACGAACCCGGGGTGCCCGAGGGCAGGGCCGAGTAAACGTCCTTGACGTTGTACGCAGTGGTCAGCGAGCCGCCGAACTGGAAGGGCGACGGCATGTTCGCGCCGGCGCGGCCATTCTGGAGGGCCTTGAACTCGGCCGACTGAAGGAACGCATCGCCAATCGACTTGACCGAGTGCGAGGGAGCCGAAGCAACGCCAGCGGCCGCAGCAGCGGCAACCGACTCGCCGCGGAACTCCGAGCCCCAACGGTCAGTCTCACCGAGGTCCTGCAGACCCTGGATGAGGCTCTTGATTTCCTTGATGTCGCGCATGTTCTGGTCGAAGGCGCTCTTCTGCGAAGCGTCGACCTGGACGACGCCATCCTCGATGCGGAACGAGTCAGCAATGGCCTTGTTGTCGGCCATCTTCTGACGGAGAGCAGACTGAAGTTCATTCAGTCGGGAAGTGTCCTGAGACATTTGTTCACCTCTTGGTGTAGTGGGTTGGTGGGTTGTGAATCAAGGCCCAGGTAAGCACCCGCCCTATCAATAAATAAGTTACAACATTAAGGAAGGGTTGTGGCGGAACACCCCACCTAAAAGCCCGATTATTTAACCGTAGTCACTGATTTTGCCAGTGGCGACGAACGTACCCAGCGCCCGTCTTTCCAAAGAAATCGTCGAATACCTGGTCATCAAAAATCTCAAATTTGCCATCCCTGGCACGAGAAGCAACTAGGCGTGGCTGGGGTCCAGAGTTATCCCACAAATAAAATTCATCATAAAGATTTGAGGTAATCTGCCGAGGAACCTCTGCACGGATATAGCCAGACATATGCGAACCATAACCGTCAGGAAGGTTTGTTCCGCCGGCCCTCCGCCTAGCAGCAATTCGTTTATCTGCTTCTGCGTCAGGAACCCACGCAAAGTGGCCAACTGTCTCCATGCCCCATCTCTTGGCCCACTTCAGGTGTTCTGTCCGCTTGCCAATTCCCTGTACAACCATGTCCATTTCTTGGGCATTGGCATCTTGCATGATTTTGTCAGTAGCGATACGGCTCGCAGTATGAACTGCCTGGGCCCCTTTTCCTCCGTCGTACCCAACCAGACCGGTTTTAATTTCGTCTGGGTCGATATGGGCCGCTTCGTTCATGGGTGGAAGGTAAAAGGTTCCATTCTTGACTAATGTTGATTTTCCAGCCCCAGGTGTTCCGCCTACAAAGTGGAAACGACGCTGGCCCTTTTTATTCTTGAATGAATCCCCAACCCTGTTGAGAATTTTTTCACCCATTTGACGCCCGCCGGCACCAATGGCGATTGTTCTTCCGGAGCGTGTTGCTGAGGCGAATCCACGAGCCACGTTAGGGCCAGCAAGTGAGCGCACATCATCGCCAAAGTCATCCAGATATCCAGGATTGGATGAAAGGAAGTCAACTAAATTTTTTTTTACGTCGTTTACTACTGCAGGACGCTGAAATGCCGTTCCATCCTGAATGACGCCATCATTGTCGCCATCAACTGCATTGGGGTCATAGGTTTCGGCGAACCGAATACCACGCCGAATTGAACCCCCGAGTGACTTGGCACCAAGTTCTTCGGCAAGACTTTTACCCCCTCGGTAAATTTTGCGGATTCGTTGACGAAGAATCTGCAGTTCACGCTCTTCGCGACGTCGTGCGCCAAAGGCCGTTGAGCCGGTCCTCTTTTGATAGTCCGTCATATTGGTGCATGGCGTCCAGACCGTATTTCCACCACGAGATGTTCTGCGGGCAACACCAATACAGCCGAGTTGGCGAGCCCGCCGACGTGCTGTAGCGATGTCAGTAAAGACGTCTGAATCACCATCAATTGGCGCCCATGCCGACTTAGTTATTGCGCCAGAAACGAGACCGCCACCAGCCAGGGTATCGATTGAAATGACGCCACTTTCCGTCAGGTTTTCCCACTGTTTCTTGGGGCGCTTCTTGCGGCGAGAATTACGCTTCTCGATGTTTCTCTCCATCTCGATGATGGACAGGCCCTTTTTCCCGTGCCGACGTTCAAGGCGCATGTACTCCTCGTGATTGGAGCAGGCCATCCAGCCGGAACCTTTATGAAAATGTGCGCCCGAGCAACCCAGTTGTTCTGCTTCGCGTAATGCCATTACACGAGTCAGTGCCGTGTCGCGTCGGTCGCTCACGTCAGTCGCCTGTCTTATTGCCCTTGACAGCAGCAAGTGCTGCCTCGGCACCCTTCCAATCGGAGCCATAACGCTTCATGTACAGCCTGGCTTCTTCGATGTCATCGGCGTACTTCTTCATCAATGGAGCAAAAGGCTCTTCTTTTTCGAGTTCAGATGTGTCGTTATCCTCGCGGGTTGCCTTTGTCCACTTGGAATTCCAGTCCTTTTCATACTCCAGAAGGTCCTTTTGGAAGTTTTCCCAAGCCTCATCATTGCCAAAAAATGGCGGGAAACGAAGCATCATGGACATTTCCTTATGCGTCTCAAGCCATTTTTCGTTGTATTTTGTGCGTGAATCACTCATGGTTTTATTCTACCCTTCGGTCATCCAGGAGAAAACGTTGCGCCAGCGCCACTACCGGTAGTGCGAATCGGCCTGTCTGGGTCCGCCTGAGCAAGTAGCGCTTCATAGCGAACTGCCTCTCGTTTCCGATTAGCAATTACATCCCGATAAAGTTTGCGCGTTTCGTCATCCACGCCAGCAGCCTTGAGTGCAGCGTCAATAGAAGCAATATCTACGGAAGACACTTGCTTCATCGCGGCCAGCATTTCTCCGTTGGTAACAGTTCCATAAAACGACTGTCCAAATGGAGACGTAACCATTGATGCTGGGTCGTCCCAGGTTGCGCCCGTGACAGGCGAGAACGACGGCTTGTCGCCACCCTGAGCACGGAATCTGCCGCCACCACCAGAATCGAGACGAATGATTTTGCCAGCACTATCGATGCCAACATTCTGTCCACCTGCGCCATAGGCATCCCAGTTCGACAGGAGCATGTCAACGCCCATGTTCTTTTTGGCCTCTGCCTGGAGTGCCGGAGTCGGGCTTCCAATTGGCTGCACATCAAGGCCAACCGAAAGAATCTGTGGCTTTCCTGAACTATCCGCAATGGCCGCAGTTACCGGACCCTCTCCAGTGATTGCCCGGTACGTAGCCGCAACTGCTGCTTCATTTGAAGCATGGGCTGCACTTCGTGCTGGCTTGGCAAGATACTTCTGGCCAGTTGAATCCTGATACCACTGTCCGCCCTGCGACCCCAATGGGCCCTGAATCTTTTGCATACTTTCCAGTTGGTCCCAGGTGGGAACGCCCTTGGCTTTGCCAATTTTCGCAACCTTTGGCTGCTTGGATGTCATCGGGGCCTGAATTGCTTCACCCTTGGAAGCGGCAATTCCTGCCTCAACCCACTTCTTGCCCTCCTCTGGCGTAACCGTGGTATCCATTGCCGCGACTGCATTTCGTGCCATCACAAGGACGCGACCACCAGAGGTTTCGCCCTCCTTACCATCTTCTAAAATCGCGTCATACCCAAGGATTGCGGCAGTGATATTTCGCATATGCGGACCATAGGTGGCGAGGGTAATCATCTCCATAGCATCGAGGGCCTTGGCGTCGCCACGGTCGGCTGCATCAAGAAGTTGGGACCACAACTGGCCGGCTTCTGTTTCCATCGCACCAGCAGGAAGTTTGCTGACTTGATTTTTCATCTCGGCAACAACTTCGTCAATCGGAGACTTGTCATACCCTGAAGGAAACTGTGTTTTTGCAAGGTTCCATGCGTTTTTGACAGTCTCATTTTCTTTATGGAGACGAGAAACGCCCTTTTCATCAATCGTGCGAGCATTCTTTGGGACAACAGCAACAGTGTTTGTTTTTCCTGGTTTCATCCAAGACAACCAACCGCCGCCAGTAAGAACATCAGACCAATATTCGCCCTTACCCATCGCCTCTCCACCCTCACCGGGGAGGTAGCGGCGGGGGTCTTCGAGCCAATCCGTTGCATTTTGAGCATTGGTTCCATGGCCGCGGACAATTAGTAGATGTCCGCCTTCAACTAGGTCCACGAGTTCATCGGGCGTAACGAGGTTAGGCAAAGCATTCATGCCCTGCGCCTGCCAGATAAGCGCCATCTCCTTGTTGTATCCGATGTCGTCTCCACGGGCCTTCATTGAAACGTCCTTCAACGCTTCTTTGGAGCCCTTCTTCATTCCTGCAAGAGCATCAGAGAAGCGAGCAATTCCTTCTGGCCCAATAACGACCTTGCCGTCAATTGTTGTAACCGACTTCTGCCTGTTGGCATCATCGGTTGCCTTCATGACTCGATTTTCATTCTTTCGACCGGAAAGAGCGCGTCGGACACGACGTTTGGCTCGGCGACCAAATGCACCAACCCGCTCGGGGATGCTCCGTTTCGAAGTTGATGCTTCGGTTCTGACGGCTCCACGCTTGGCCTTACGCAGTTCGCGGCGCGCCTGTCGTTCCGGGTTTGGCCGAAGGATGTCATTAACGAGGCGCTTTTGAACCCTGTCCAGGCGTTGACGAAAACGCCCGAGGCGCGCATCTTCTGTTCCTGCGACAACAGAGTCAAATGTTTCTTTATTAAGACCTGCGGCGCGTCCAAAGAATGTTGAGTCGCCACCACCTTTTAGTTTCCCAAGAGAAGGAATTGTTGCGTCGATTCCCTTGGCTTTATCAAATACCTTCTTGCGCTGTGCTTCATGCAAGTGCTCCATGAACTCGTAATTGTCATTGAGACGCATGCGAGTATGGGTAGTAATGTTGTCGAGCATTCGCTGAATCGTAAGTTTTTGTTCCGGCGTGATGTCCGGGTTGGGCATAACACGCTGCTCAAGAAAGTCGGCGAAGTGGAGCAATTCCTCTGTGCTCTGGAAGGCAAGACCGGCATCGCCGGGGTCCTTTCCATCGCGGAAGTCCTTAATAAATCCGTTCCGCCAGTTCTTGAACTTTTTGCCCATCTGCGTGAGCAACTCGGTCTCGGCAGCCTGTGCCGCCTTGGCCAGATTCTTTCGCTGCTCGTCATCAAGTTGGCTCCAAATTTGACCGTCCCTATCGGAGGCGCGGTCAATGCCAGGAACTTTGGCTTTCTTTCGACGAGATGCAAGCCCACCACGTTCGGCTGCACGAACATTCGCTGCAGCACGCATTGCTGACGGTGTGGAAATCCGTGAACCAAAGCCGCCTTTAGGTTCGATAACGGATTCAACCTCACCAAACTGCCCAGAACCGCGAAGTTCACCCTTCTTTTTGGCATTGTCCTTCATGTCCTTGAGGGCGCTTTTGCCAAAATTCAAGTTAATCCAGGGCTTAAGGCTTGCGAGTTCTTTTCCAGTATCCGAGGGATGAATCATTACGGCCGGGTCGCCGATATAGCGAGAACCTGGGCTTGAATTCTTCTTCTTCTCAGCGATAAGTGGAAGCGCCCTGTCCGGTGGATGGACCATGAACCCGGCGCCCTTCTTGCTCCACCCGAATCCCGCCTCTTCAAGCGTGTCTAGGATTCCGCGGGTCTCGCCATTCATTTGCTTGTAGCCAGGCGCCTTTCCAAAATCAAAATTGTCAGCACTCGTATTTTTCGTGTCTGGGTTCTTGTTTGCCGTTGACTTAAACCCACTAGAACCTCTGCGTTCCGCGTTCAGTCGACGTGCTTCTGCGGCGATTTCTGCATTGCTCGGGTTATCGTTCCCGCCTCGCTTAAGAAGTTCATTTGCGACATCGCCATAATCGAGTCCGCCATCATCGATACTTTCCAGCATCTCATCAAGCGACATATCGCCAATGCTTGGCTTGCCGTCCGTGCTCGGTCGCTTGGGCAGTGGCTTGCGGCGGTCCGACATTTCCATGAGTTCGCGTTTACGGATGTCCTCACGAGTCATTCCGTACTTCTTTGCCGCATCAACCAGTGACATTCCATTCATGCGGTCTGTCAAAATTGCTGCGTTAAGTTTTCTTTCCTCGGCGCTCCGAGTTGAAGATGCCATCCCTGAAGAACCAGCGGATTGACGTGCCTGGTTTGCCAGGCGTCCAAGTTCACGGGCACGAGGAGTTGCAGGACGCTCGAAGGGCGTGCTGTCCTGAACGAGACCATCCTCGTCACCGTCGATGGCATTGGGGTCATAGGGCTCAGCGGCTCGTCGGGCGTTACGAATTGTGGGCCCGAGTTTCTTTTCCTCAACTTCAAACTTCTGCCATCCAGTGGCGTGCTCGTTGGCAAATTCCTTGTATTCAAACAGTTCGGTTGCGACCCGGCGAATTGCACCAGGGCTCTTGGCAGAGTGCTCAAATGCAGCCTCACTCAATGACTTTGACTGAAGGCCGCTACCACCAGAAACGATTGAGGCTTTGCCAAAACGAGCCTTTGCGAGGGTATTGAAACGAGCCTGGTCAGCCCGGAAAGAGCGCGCTTTGTAGTCAATGATGATTTGACGATGTGCTTCATCGAAATTACTAAGTGGAACATTTTTAACCGACGGAAGTTCGTCATCCCCAAGATACGATTCGCTGCCAACTGGGTATAGGCGTCGAGGCTCGGGCAAAGAAACAGTTTCCCCAGACTTAATCGCATTAATGATTTCATCTGCGCCATGATGAATAACGCCGAAGCGACCTACTTCAACTCCAATGGGCAGGTCATCATGAAGTGATTTGGTCGCAATTCCGTTAAAGGAGTCAGCCCAGTCGCGACCGGCAGAATTAACGCCATATGCAACTTCATTTTTGCCAGTCTTGAAGACATAGCCAAAAATCTCGCCATTGAAGACGTCTTTGACGATTGCGTACTGTTTCACTTTTTACCTCCGAGAAGGGCGATAACCTGAGTCAGACTTCCCCTCAAAATGTCAAGGCGAGTGTCAAATAGTTTTCCGAGAATGTCTAAGTGCTGAAGTTCACCAGTTGAAAGTTCACCATCTGCCTTAAGCCGCGATTTAAACTCTCGAACCTGAAAACGCCCTGCTCTAGAAATCAATTTTGCAAGTTGCTGCCTGAAGAGTGTTTGCTGTTCTGCTTTCAGTGCACGGAAATATTTTCCATAAACACCATCACCAGAAAGGCCAGCAATTTCCTCAATCTTATTTTTGCTGCGCTCAACAATTTTAATACTAGAAAGGTCAACGATGGGGTAAGGATTATCTACTGCAATGACAGAAGTACGACCCTCTCCCTTTGACAACTCAACGCTGGCCTTGCTTCGATTGTCAACTCCGGTCAAAAAGTCGGCGACAAAGAGTGTTGCTACGTCTGCTGGCGATACGTCCTCAAAAGTCTTATTCCTATCTGGCTCAAAACCAGAAATCACGGCCCGCGAGGATTCAATCAAGTACTTGCGCTTGTCTCCCTTGCCAATGAAGGCAACATCGGGGGACTCGAAACCAAGATGCTGCTGAACGTCAGAGGCGAAAGCGGCATGGAGGTGCCCAAACTTCTTTGCAGGCGTTCTCTGAACGAGCGGCTTGTTGTTTGGTCCCATAATCATGCCATTTTGTGTCTTCACGATATTTTGACGAGACAGAACCTTCTGCAGGATTGAGGGCGCAATATCAAGAAGGCTTCCACCCTTATTGAGGTGCGCAATGGCCTCATCAATGTTGGAAATTTTGGCCGAAGCAGCCGATACAGTTTCCCGTTCAGGCGCAGAAGCAGTCTGTTTCCCACGCTTCTTCATGAGAAGTTCGTAAACCCACTTCTCAACGCTACGGCCGTTTGACGTTGTAACAATTTTCTTGGGGTTTTGAATCCCTACAAAATTTTCCCGCACAGCAATCCCATCACCAGTCTCTTCAGCCACTAGGCGAAGCCTTGCTAGCGGGTCACTGGCATTGGGGAGTTTGATTGCTTGGTTAACGGTACGTCCGAGTTTCCTTCTCTCCCCGACAGTCAGCGGTCGAACCTTTGAAATAGAGATGGAAGAACCACCTGGAAGAACCCAAGAAACAGATGAAACGCCAGTATTGGAGAGGAGGCCAAGTTCATTGCCACCCAGGGCACCAATATCACCAAGCGTGGTGAGGTAGGTCGCGCCCTCCATATCTCTGTTGTCTGGAATTGTCCTAAGAACACCAGCAGACACAACTGGCTGCAGAACAAAGCCATCACGTCTGACCATTCGAGTCGCCTGAATGTTTGGCTTGCCCATGTCGGCAACTAATTCTTTAATTTTCACAGAAGCGACACGTGGATTTGATGCTCCAACCCGGGGAATTTGCGGAGCACGTGAATCAATCACATTTCCGCCGTATTGACCAGCAGTAATGGCTCTTCCCTGCACATTCGACGTCACGCGACCGGCGCGAGCGGCAGCACGTAGTGCGCCAATGGCGGCTCCGAGAGGAGAGGGGATGTCGAACAATTTCGCACCACAGGTAGAGAAGCGATTATCTGTGAAGCGTCCACCATACTGATAGCCCTCGGGGCACCTGTGGGTTCTGCCTTGCCGTTTCGGGCCCCCACCAATTCCCCCAGGGAGACCTGGGGTAATTGCGCTCCATGCGCCAGAACGAATTGGACTGCGGAGTTTGCTCAGGTCCCCTGGCACGGCAAATGAAACAGCACTTTGCGCTGCCTGGCCAATTCTGCTTCGCGAGCCGATGACTCCGACCTTCACGCCATACTGACGTGAATTCCCATTGATAATAGAAAGGGCCTTGTAGTCAACTACGGCCTGGTTCCGTAGGCCAACACGACGCAGAACATTGCTTGGACGTCCGGCAAGTCTATCGGAAAAGGTTTCTTGCCTAACAAGAAACTCGCCACCACCACAGCACTGCGCAGTCTTGGTATAGAACCTCACGTCTGACATCAGTTACATCCACAATCTCCAAAACCCTTAAAAGGAGCCGACATGGGCTCACCCGCAGGGCTTTCGCCAACGATTTCCCAGTTGTTATTATCCCTCAAATACGAGGAGAAATTGGGTTCCATCTCAACAAAATCTGCCAAAACGGCAAAGGCATGCTTGACGTCAGTCGTAGTTACGACTTGCGGATACTCGGGCGAACCCCAGTCATCCTTAACGTCAAGAAAATCTGAGAAAAAGAAATCGTAATTACCTTGCGCGTCTTTCTTTCCCTGCCCAAGTCTGCGCGCCAATCTCTGGCCAAAGTCGGCATCTGACCAATTTCGCTTTTTGAGTTTTCCACGACAATTCTTCATGCCCGGATGGTGGCACCCCTCATTGGGCCATAATCCAGTCGTTTCATGATGGAGCCAGGCGCAAATATTTTCGAGTGGATAAAGTTCTGGGTGATTGGCCAAAATGACCCGACAGCGACGGAAACCGCCTGGCTTTTTCATGATGGGACGCCAGTAACGCAGTAGCCGTTCCAGATTTCCGCGACGCGGACCGTAACCACGGAGAACGTCACCGGTGATTCTCTCCTGGGGGAGGGGGTCGGGGATTACCGCATCCTGCGGAGCCTTGATTTCAAAATCATTCATTGGGTTCCTCCATAGGACGGAAATCAATTTCCTCTAAAGTTGGGATATATCCAGCACTGCCATCGTAAATTGATGAAGCGATTGCCTCGTCAATGTCATCGCGGAAATTTGGCGCATGACGAACAGTTGATTCCATCATGTACTCATCTATCTTAGTAAATCTGGATGACTCCCAAGGGTCACTACCCAGGAGTTCTTTCCGCAACATGCCAATCTTTTGGTCAACACTTAACCCAGGTTCCTGTAGTGCGCTCCCAGTTTTAGGGAATAATTTCTCAAGAACCTGCTTCTTGCGGGTTGCTGGATTCTTCATATCACTTGCCTCCAATATTGAATGCCATTCCGGGATTTAGCCATGCAAACAACTTACGCAGTGCTGCTCGTTGCGAGGCGGTAATCGGAATCGGATTCTGTGCATCGTCTGCTATTGCCAGAACATTGCCAAATTGAGCAAGCGTTCCGAGTTCTGCAAAAAATTCAGCCGAATTGGCCTTAAATGCGCGCTGCCATGCTGAACGAATTTCTGTCAGGTACCCCATATAGGACGCATATTTTCCGCCCCCACTGAGTCTGGCGAGTTCACGAATGCTGTCTATTTCATCCTCGGTCAGTTCATCCCAATGACCAAGGCTCGCAATAATGGATTCAAACACGCCGCCAAGCGTTTTGCCCTGCTTATCCTTGGGGGCATTTGAATTCGCGAGAGATGTCACCAATTCTTCAATTTCCCCTTCAACCAATTTTGTGGCGATGGAATACACATCTCTGTCTGGCATATTGGAAATATCAATCGAGCGTTCTTGTTCCGTATAACTAAGGTAATCCTTGAGCGCCTTAATCTGAGGTCGCTCTTGCCCGCTTGGATTAAGGGCCGCAAAAAACGAGTTACTTGTCCGGTTCTTTGCCTCCGAACGGGCCGCATGCCACATCAGCGTGTCAATCAAACCGTTGGTTTCATCGCGATTTAAGGCTCTTACATTTAGCGAACGCAAGGGCGGGAGACCTTTATCGGAAAGTATCGAAAGAAATGATTCCGAATGACCAATGACGTCAATTACTTGCTGTCCCAAAACTGGGTGGGACATAATTTTCTTGCCTTGCCGAAGTAATTCTTGTCCTTGGAACGTCGCTCTCGACTGGTCTCTAAACTCGCCAGCAACTACGCTATACGAGCCAAGAACCGGGCCATTTGGCGTATTTATGGTTTGTTTCATTTCACCAAATAAAAGCATTGCGTGATACAGGGAGAAATCATCACCCTCGGAGACCGGAGAACCACCCATTGATGTCAGCATTGAGGAAATGTACGTGGCTTGATTGCGGGTCAACTTATGCGGCTGTCCGTCTTTCCCAATCATTGGTGTGCCCTTGAAGCGATTTGGGTTTTGGACTTCCATCATTGCGCCATCGAGTAGTGAGTTCCACGTTTCCTGAAGTGCCTGGAAAACCTTGTATTTCGTATACTCTTCTCTTTGTCGTCGCGTCATTTGCTTAACGATGGCGCGAGTTCCAGCCTGCGCTACAACATCTGGGTCTGCCGCATCCAAACCAAGTTCTTCGGCAATTCGCTTGCTGCCCTCGCGGGCCTCTGCAATGTAATGGGCAGCATGAGTTAATTCATGAGCAACAATTGAGCGATGAGCAGAAATTAGTGCATCTTCAAAAATTTGCTGTCGCTCATCTGGCGTTTTTACATCTCCCTTATTTAACTCGTTCATGATTGATGCAAAAATACGCGTCGAGTATGTTTGCAACTTCGGCAATCGAGTAGTCGCATCCGCGTATTGAGTGTCCTTGTCGGTACGATAAGAAATCTCAATTAAACCTTTACGTGACTTTGATACACGAAATTTTCCTTTTGAAATTTCTACGGAACTACCGGGTCGGCGCATTGCCCATGCGCCAGGACCGCGCTCGTTGCTTAATTTCTGCCATTCCCCTGGCTTGGCCCCCTCTTGGTCCCACTGCGTCCTGTCCATATCGTTGAGGCGATTCATGCGACTCTTCAACTGCCAGTTAACTGAACTCCAGTAAGGGTTCGTGATTGCGTGATGCAAGAAAAGGTACGCAATGTCCATTTCATATGGTGTCAGTTGCCCATCGGCATCCCCATCAAGAAAGTCAGCCGTTGAATCCCCAGTTCCAAATGATGGAACGGCCTTAATGAAAGCATCCTCCACCTCTTTGCGATTAGCAAATTGCTTGCCATCATTTAGGGCGTCTTCTACCTTTTTATTGACAGCAGCAACACCCTTGGCGATGGTTAATGCGTCGGTATCAACATATTTATCCAGGTCCTTGGGGGTGAATCGCTCAGGTATGGGGCGGCGAGAGATGCTCGAACGCATTCCGGTAGAAGAGGAAGCAGAACGTCGCGCAACTTGGCGAGCGAACTGAGTTCCTTCCTGAACGAAGCCGTCACCGTCGGCATCCTGGGCGTTCGCATCGAAACGAGCATTGCGAACAAAGCCACGAATACCGCCAGTTGCCTGGCGAGTCAAGCGTCGTCCAATTGCTCCGCCAATGGCCTTTTCCATCTGGCCGGAGGCAATCAAAGACCACATTTGCTCAGCATTATCAAGCATTGC
>Ga0129333_10003317_pt1 | contig 15065 bp, 14 predicted proteins | sample CPB6_08_DNA_FD_94474 | JGI IMG/M metagenome (GOLD analysis project Ga0129333, IMG submission 94474) | Freshwater to marine salinity gradient microbial communities from Chesapeake Bay, USA - CPBay_Sum_0.6_0.8_DNA | ecosystem: Environmental > Aquatic > Marine > Coastal | place: USA: Chesapeake...
ATTAGCTATGCACAAAATAAAATTACTGTGTCAAATCAATTTAATGTACTAGCTGGTATTGCAGGCCCAACTTTTGAATTAACTGACGCAACCGGGCTTATGAATGTTATTATTCAATTGGGTAATGGTACTACATGGACAGATCCTATTATATACCATAACGGAACTAAGTTAATAAGTGGACATTTATTAACTGTTACTAGAACTAAATCAAGTAACAATTCAGTTACATGTAACACTACAAGCAATTTGATTGTTGGTGAAAAAGTTGTATTTAGTGATACAATGTTCACGGCTAGCGGACTCATAGCGGGAAAAATTTATTACATTCATTCAATTGTTGATGGTAATGAATTTAGAGTTACTGACACAATAGGAGGTTCAGTAATATCTCTAAATGATGCATCAGGTGGTGCATCTTGTATTGTTGCTGATTATGCATTTGGGTTGCAATCAAATGGCTATAGTGCATCTATATTATTTTCAGGTAAAGAAGTTGCGGGTAATGCAGTACCGTTCCAACAAGACATAGATTGTATTACATATACAGTATTTGGTGAGACACTCCCTGCTCAGTACGGTTACACAATACCTGAAATTGAATATTATACCGGTGATGGATCTAATGTCACATTTAATATGAATAATTATAATGGTGGTGTAAATCCAACCAATGCTATAGTAGAAGTTAATGGATTGCGTTTACTTGATACAGACTATAGTATAAGTGATATTGGAGATAGTATAACTTTTGTTACTGCTCCAACTGGAAATATCGCGGTGACAACATTCAACGACACTCAAAGACAATATTTTAATACACAGTATGATATAACAAATAAACAAGTTTTATCAATTACAAGTATTAATAATACACTATCTTTACCAATAGCAACAACAATTGCAAGTGCAAGTGATTCAGTGACAAAATACATTACTGTTACTACAACTACAGGATTTATTGTAGGACAAACTGCTCAGTTTTATGGAACAAGTTTTGGTGGAATACAAACTGATGGAACTGTTTACTTTGTTAAAACTATAGTGTCTGGTACAGAAGTTGAATTATCAACTGTACCTGATTTGTCTGTAACATTTAGTCCAACCACAGATTCAGGTTCTTTATCTTTGGTGATAGGAGGACAATCTGCTGTTCGTGTTGTTACTTCAACACCGTGCTCATTAGTAACTAATGATTTAGTTAGAATTGATGGGGTTAACGGCTCGACTCAACTCAATAATCAATTATTTTACATTCACAAAATAAGTGATACAAATTTTGATTTATATGAATTTTTCCCAGACGATCCATCAATACAATATAATTCAACAATTGGAGCAATAAATTATCCTATTACTAATATTAATGCATACATCGGTGGGGGATATATATGGTTAAATGGTTCATTTATATTAAACACTACAACTACTGTTGCTACTGAGGTTGGAACAAATAATATAACATGTACTGGAACATCACAATTAATTCCAAATACACCAATAATTTTTACATCTAGTACTGATCCTATAGGTGCTACAGTAATAGGTAATATTGTTGCTGGTACTGTATATTATGTTAAAGATATAGTTGATGCTCATAAATTTACTATATCAGAAACACAGGGAGGTGATGAAATGATATTGACCTCTAGTACAACAATAGCTCCGTCATCGTTAGTAATAGGACAAACATATGCAATTGTATCATTAGGGACAACTAATTGGAATACAATTGCAGGTACTATTGGACAAACATATGATGTAGGAGATATAATTACGGTTGCAGTAGTAGGTTCTGGTAATGGATTAGCATCAAACATATTTGTAAATAGTACACAATGGGAACAGAATAACGTTGATAGACTTTATGTTACTGTTAATGGATATAGAGTACCAAGTAGTAACTTACGCATTAACCCAGGAAATTATGTAAGTATATTATTACCAATTACAACAACTGACAAAATTATTATAACAAGCATGATTCCTTCAGCAACACCAAATGGTGAAACATTCTCTATTAGTGTTGATAAATTTAACGAACCTAGCGTATATAGAATTCCTCCTCATGCTACAACATGGTTGACAGAACCATTATATGATATTTCTAGTACAATACAAGTGCATGATGTTTCTACTTTAGTTAATGTATTAACACAAACTGAAATAGCACCCGCTCCTGTCAATGGTGTAATTACTATTGGTTTAGATGCAGATAAAAGAATTATAACCAAAGTAGTTGTATATAATCAAACAACTTCAACATTATTAACAAGTAATGATTTTACAATCAATATTGTAAATGTAAGTCCTGTAATTGAAATTACTAATAATGTAAGTGCAGGAAATACACTTATTATCACTGTTACTGAAGGAGCGTTTGTTTACATTGGAGGCGAACAAATTAGATTTACAGCAGTAGATTTGATTACTAATACCCTGTCAGGTTTACAACGTGGAGTCAATGGTACAGCAGTAATATCTTATTCTGCTGAATATACTCCTGTTTTAAGCATACTGTCAGAAAATAGATTGCCGGAAACACAATATAATCAGACATGGAATCCTATAGACCAAGCACAATATAATACAACTTTGGGCGATCCATTGCAAATTAGTAACACAAGTGCTGCTAATTTCTTAAATCAGGATGAAACCTAAAAGATAAATAAATATATGAATAATTCTGTGGAAAAATCAAATGAAAATCCCCCTGAAAAGTCAGGACCAAAACCTAATGAAACAGGTGGTTTTTATTTTTCTTCAAGTATAAAAATTTTTGATCCAGAAACAAAAGAAATTTTAGTCCAAAAACGAGGCGATGATTAATGTCAGTTATTACACTTTCTTATAAAATTGATGGTTTTTTAAAAATCTATGATCCCAATAATGGTGAGATTTTTGTAGATAAAAAGAACGCTATCAATTACGAAAATATGTCGGAGGCAATTGCTGACACACTTAGCAGCCGCGGCTATGGAGAAATCTATCAAATGGCTTTTGGTAACGGCGGGGCCTCTGTCGATGAAACCGGAGTTATTACATATTTACCGCCTAATACTACAGGACAAAATGCTGCACTGTATAATCAAACATATGCAAAAATAGTTGATGACACAAGTGTTTTTAACCTTGATCCTACAAGAAATAAAATGACTGTCAGTCATATAACAGGTAAAGTTTATACAGATATTTTGGTTCAATGTCTGTTAGATTATGGTGAACCTGCAGGACAAGCAGCGTTTGACAATAGCACTCAAACTGATAGTTCATATATTTTTGATGAATTAGGATTATTGGCTAACTATGGTACAGATACGAACGGATTGGTAATTACACGACTTTTGACACATGTTATTTTTCACCCTGTTCAAAAGTCATTAAACAGACAAATACAAATTGATTATACAGTTAGAATCCAAAGTTTGACAAACTTGGTTACTATATAAGATAAATAAATGAACATCGGAGTTGATAAATGGCATATACAATTGTAAAAAGTGATGGTACAGTACTAACGACAATACCTGACGGCACCATCAATACTACAAGTACTTCCCTAGGTTTACCGGGTCGTAACTATGCAGGTTATGGTCAGTACTTAGACACAAACTTTGTACATATGGTTGAAAATTTTGCTGATGGCACAGTACCTCAAAATCCAATTCGTGGCCAATTATGGTTTGATACGAATACAAATACTCTTAAGGTCTGCCCAGCAGACGGCACTACAAATGCTCAGGCTTGGTTATCGTTAACATCAACAGCATCAGGCGGAACAACAAGTTTTGGCGCTGTCACAGTTACTGGAAACATAGCAGCCGGAAACATTAGCACAACAGGAGCTGTTTCAGGTAACGCTGCATCTTTTAACTTTTTAACAGTTACAACAAATGCTACCATAGCAACTGCTAATATAACTACAGGTAATATAGGTACTCTTAATACTACATTAATTACAACAGGAGCAAATACAACAGCAGGACAGATTATAGGTACATGGACAGCTAATGGTGGATCAGCCGGAAATACTTTAATTGTTACTAACGGTAATTTAGTAGCAGTAACTGGTATTAAAACTGATAATTATTATTATGCTAATGGTAGCCCGTTCAATCCTTCTGGTACATATAACAATGGCAATGTGTTTGATTATTTGACAGGTTCTAATGCAGTTACACAATTCACAGGTAATATAGCACCAACAAAAATTACTACATCAACAATTGCAGGCGGCGGGAATGTATCTGGTATTTGGACATTAGACGTTGGGGCACGTTGGCAATCTACTTATGCTGACTTAGCAGAACGATTTGAAGCAGATAATCACTATGATGCTGGTACAGTCGTTGAACTTGGTGGCGAAAAAGAAATTACAGCAGTTCAATATGAATTAAGCGAAGATGTATTTGGAGTAGTTTCTGCAAAGGCAGGTTATATTATGAATGCCATGGCAGGGGATGATATTACACATCCGGCAATTGCTGTTAATGGTAGAGTTCCAGTTAAAGTTACAGGAAAAGTTAAAAAAGGTCAACGATTAGTAAGTGCAGGAAAAGGTATAGCCCGTGCTGCTAGCCCAGGCGAAGCTACTGCTTTTAATGTAATTGGCCGTGCTTTAGCACATAAAAATGATGATGGTTTAGGCATAGTTGAAGCCATTGTTGCTATTACAAAATAAGGATAAACGATGACTTACGCACAATATGGATTAGTACAAGCAACAGACTTTAACACATTGGTCGGAGGCAATCCTACAACTACAGCTAATACACTAAATGCAACTTGGGCAACTGGTGGCACAAATGCAGGATATGGTCAAACCGCAGTAGCAAACGTTAGCGCAGGCAATACAGTAGCTGCAACCTCACAATGGGCTACTCTTGTTTCAAATACAGCAAATGCTGCGACACATCAAGGTTCAAGTATTACAGCAGTTTCGACGCCTGTAGCCGGTGGCACAATTACATTCTTATCTGCTATCCCTACTAATTTACAAACAATTTATTCAAATAGATTAAATGCATCAATACAAGGTAGTACATCAGCAAACACAGCAACTACTGTAGGTACATGGAGTGATGTAGCAACATTTACACACACTGTTACATTTGCAAATGGTGACGCTGCAAGATATTTCTTCAATTCAGGCGGACAATTAAAAATTACATGTTCACATCCTTCAGGTACAGGGATAAATTTATTGCTTAATAATTTAGCAAGCAACGTGGGTACAGTCGCATTAAGCTCGCCCACATCAGGATCTGCAACTATTGCCGGAGTAAGTTATAATGGAGTAACAAAAGTAGGCGGTGGTGGCAATTCACCAACTATTTCTACTAATACAGGTTATTATGCGTTAACTACAGCTAATGCTACTTTGTTTACTCAAACTGCTAGTACAGGACCAGCGGGATATCTATCAACTTTTATTCGTGTAATCGCAAAAAGTAATGGCACACAAGGATCTAACGGTGATGCAGGTTCTGTCATAACAATTTATACTGTTTGGGATGAGATTCCAAACGGTTTAGTTGTAGCGTCAGGATCCGCAACAACTGTAACAGCACAAGCCCCAGAAACAACATATTTGGCAAATTCTTGGGGAACAATTTCTGTATCTGGATCAGTAACAGTATCATAATTTTTCTATTCATGTTTGTGCTTCTAAATATACTTAGGAGCACACATGGATACAAAAACATTAATAGCTGAGACAAAAGCTCGTTTTAACCACAATTCTAGTAAAGCACAACTAAGAGACAAATATGACAGCAAGTTAATTGTTGCCGATCAAGGAGGTCTTTGGCGTGCTGACCAACAAACTATTTCTTTTTTAAGTGCTATGGATGACAATTTTGTTATTCTAATGGATACATTTGATAATCCAGTACAAGTTAATCGTGATAAGTTGTTGATAATATTAAAAGATACCTATAATAAAGCAATGCTTGAATGGTATAAAGAGTGGAAAGAACTAGAGCAAAAACGATGAAACGAGGTGCATTGCTCTTTGCGTTTAATTCACCAAAGTTTAATTACTTTGAAATGGCAGAATATACTGCTAAAAGAATTGAACATTTTTTACAATTACCCGTTGCTGTAGTTACGGATGAACAATCTCTACCCGAAATTCCTAAATTTAACTTTGATGATATTATTATTGTAGAGCCGGATACCAGTAACATAAGGGATCATACTATTTGGATTAATAAAGGACGCTATCAAGCATACAATCTTAGCCCTTACGATGAAACAATATTAATAGACACAGATTATATGGTAAACTCAGATAAATTGAATAAATTATTTGAGTTGCCAACTGATTTTTGTTGCCACGACACTACTAGTTTTTTAATGAATCCTGCCGTAGTTCAGGAAGTATTGAGTGTATATAGTTTTAAGACGTTGTGGGCAACCGTTGTAAAATTTCAAAAAACTGAAAGAGCAAAACAAATCTTTGAATGCTTAGAAATGGTTCAGAAAAACTACGAACATTATGGTAATATACATAGTTTTATTGGTGGAGTGTATAGAAACGATTACGCATTGACACTTGCGTTAAGAATAGCTAACGGCCACACATCAATAAAGTCAGATATTATTCCATGGAACTTAGTTCATGTTGGCAAAAATACATCTATACTTAAAGACCATGATGATGAGTTTGGTACACAGTATGTTGTAATGTATGATAATTGGAAACGCGGAAAGATTCGCAAAGAATATTGTACAATTAAAGATACTGATTTTCATGTAATGAATAAAGAAAACTTTGTGGAGTTGATGAGTGAGTAAAGGTATCGTAATTATGGCTCAGGGTGATGACTATGTAAAGTGTGCAAAGGCCCTAGAAAAAAGTATTAATCGTGTGATGCCTAACATGGATGTAACTATAGTAACTACTGAAATGCTACCATATGGCGACCAAGCCCCTGATACGAATTGGAAGTTGCAGAACGACTGGCAAGTATATGAAGCAAGTCCATATGATGATACTATCAAATTAGAAGCAGATATGATTATACCACGTAACATTGAACATTGGTTTGATGTTATGAGTGTACGTGATGTTGTTGTATGCACAAAAATTAGAAATTTTAAACAAGAAATTTCAGATTGCAGAGTATACCGACGATTAATTGATGACAATCAATTACCAGATGTATATAACGCAATAACTTATTTTAAGAAGTCCGATACTGCAAAAAAATTCTTTTCTATCATTCGTGATGTGTTTGAGAATTGGAGTGAATATAAAAAAATATTGAAATGCAACCCTGAAGAAAAATGCACAACTGATTGGGCATATAGTATTGCTTGTCATATATTGGGAGTTGAAAATACAACATTGCCGAACTTTGAAGAATTAAGTATGGTACATATGAAACAATGGGTAAATGGTTTGCCAACTGAAAATTGGACTGACACTTTAATATATGAAATACTACCTAATCAAATAAGATTAAATACATGTCCACAATTATATCCATTTCATTATCATATTAAAAATTTTAGTGATAAACTAGTGAACAAAATATGAACGAACAAGAAGAAGCAATATTTTTTTATGAAGCACCTAAAATTGTGCCTCCAGAGTTTCGTTTATACTATGACGAAAAAGGACATGTTGTAACATATACCTGTGAAAAACTTGAAGGTAATTATATTGTAGTTGACGCATTAACTTTTGCACAAGCAAGACCAGATGTTCGTGTAATAGATGGTAGGATATCTACAGTGCAGCCCGCAATGGTTATAACAAAATTAATGCCTGATAGTAAGCATGGTGTATTATGTGCAGAAGAAGATGTAAGTATTGTAGTACAAACCAATCATGCAGGAAAAATACAAAAGTGGAATTTAAACATTTATGAATTACGATGATATTGTTGACGTAGCCGACTTAGACTGCATCTATCTCAGTTACGACGAACCACAAAAAGAAGAATTTTGGCTAAAGATTAAGAACATGGTGCCTTGGGCAAAGCGTGTCGATGGAGTCAAGGGTAGTGATGCCGCACACAAAGCAGCCGGCGAAGCAAGTGATACAGAACGTTTCATTCTTATCGACGGTGACAATATGCCAGATGAAGAATTCTTTAATATTCAACTAGACTTTACCGATAAAGATCCTAAATATAAATTAGCACAGTTTCGCTGGAAAGCAGTTAATGCTATCAATGGATTACGTTATGGCAACGGTGGAATGAGTTCATGGACAAAGACTTATGTGCGTGAAATGAAAACACACGAACATCAAACAGAAGGTGATGTTACACGCATTGCCGACTTCTGTTTAGATTCAAGCGATAATTTATATTGGGCTATGTATGACTGCTATTCAACTACATATCCCAACTATACTCCATTTCAAGCATGGCGTGCAGGATTTCGTGAGGGTGTAAAGATGTGTCTAAATCGAGGTGCAGTGCCTAGCGTAGAAGAATTTAAAGAAACAGTAGCAAGCCGCAATTTAAACAACTTAACCATATGGCATAATGTAGGTGGTGACGTTGAAAACGGTGAATGGGCTATATATGGTGCTAGACTAGGAACATACATGACATTGTTGACTGATTGGAATGCACAAAATGTTCAATGGTTTGACAACTACATTGAGATGTGGGAAGAACATAAAGACAAGAATCCTTTCTTGGAATCAGAACATATCGGTGAAATGTTACACGACAGGTTAGGTCTTCCTATGTGTATGCTTGACAAAGAACAAAGTAAATTTTTCAAGCGACACTACGCAGCAAACTTCCACAACAAAGGACCATTAATTACTGAAATGGAAGTTATTCGTGCTATCGAGGGTTGGTAATGTCTGATAGTCACGAACAAAAACGAATAAAAGACATTAGGATCAAAATAGAAAAAGAGGTTGGTCCTACTTTTTGCCTTGCAAAATGGCATCATGTAACTATGTACTTGCAGTCAGGCGAGACACATAGCTGTTATCATCCACAACCTCACAAAATTCCATTAAGTGAATTAGCAGATAATCCTTCTGCTTTGCATAATACACAGCAGAAAAAAGAAGAACGCAAGTTAATGTTAGATGGTGGAAAACCCTCAGGTTGTCAGTACTGTTGGAATATTGAAGCAATGGGGCCCGACTACATTAGCGACCGTCATATTCGTAATAGTTCTATCTTTACAGAAGAACGTTATGAACAGTGTAGCAAAGGTAGTTGGCAGCAGAACATCAACCCAGAGTATATTGAAATCAACTTTGGTAATGAATGTAATTTTAAATGCGGTTACTGTCATCCAAAGTATTCTACTAGCTTCTACAAAGAGATTGAAAAGTACGGGCCAGTTACAACTGTAAAGAACCATCGTTGTGATATTGATTGGATGAAGTTGTATCAGCGTGAAGAAGAAAACCCATATGTTGATGCATTCTGGAAGTGGTGGCCCGAATTACGCAAGACATTGAATATCATGCGTGTGACTGGCGGAGAACCTACATTACACAGTAGTACATGGAAGCTATTAGAACAAATTGACAACGATCCTATGCCATGGTTAGAGTTGAATGTTAATAGTAATTTGGGTACTAAAACAATATTAATAGAACGTTTAGCAGAAAGAGTAAACAAACTTACAACTGAAAGTAAAATCAAGAGTTTCAAGTTATTCACTAGTATGGATACATGGGGACAACGTGCTGAATATATTCGCACAGGTCTTGATTTAGAACTATGGGAAAAGAATTTCCACACTTACTTAAAGAACACTAATAGCCCAATAACCTTTATGATTACATTTAACATCTTTAGTGTAACTACGTTTAAGAGTTTGTTAGAAAAGTTTATTGAGTGGCGTAAGATATATGGATGGTATGACGATCCCGTGAATCCACAACATCGTGTGCGTTTTGATACACCTTACCTCCGTGATCCTATTCAGTATGATATGAATATTTTACCTAAAGAAGATTTTATGCCATATATGCATGAGGCACTAGAATACATGAAAGCACATACAGATGACAAACGTAGTGATGCATTTAGTTCTATTGAATATGAAAAATTTAAACGTGTTGTAGATTATATGGCTGAAACAAACTACCCAGAAGAAAAACTTATCGAGGGACGTAGAGATTTTTATAACTGGTTCAATGAACTAGATGAACGCAGAGAAGAAGATATGCTTTCTGTTTTTCCAGAAATGATGAGTTTCTATAGACTTTGCCAAGAAGTTAACCAATTATATCCAAAATGAGCTTATTAAATTTTTATAAAAACCAACATTTAACAGAAAGTAAAACTTTCTGTATGGCACCTTGGATACACATCTATTCAAGTCCTAGTGGCGAAGCTGCCCCGTGTTGTATTGCCGAATCCTGTGCACACGGTGGAGTAGGAGACAGTAGAACACAATCACTAATGGAAATTGTTAATTCACCTAAAATGAATCAATTGCGTAAGGATATGCTTACCAACACACCAAATAGTGAGTGTAAGAAATGCTACGACCACGAAAAGCAAAAAGTATTAAGTTCACGAAATATGCTTAACGAAGAATTTAAAGAATTCTATGATGAATGCATGAAAAATACAAATGAAGATGGCTCATTACGAGATTTCAAAATGAGGTATTTTGATATTCGTTTTAGTAATATTTGTAACTTCAAATGTAGAACATGTGGTGCAGGATTTAGTAGTCAATGGGAACAAGAAGATTTAAAAAATAAAGTACAATATGCTCGTATCTATCCAAAGAATGATAATCCTAACTTTCTACAAGAAATAAAAGATCAAGTTCCTAATTTAAAAAGTGCTTATTTTGCAGGAGGCGAGCCACTAATTACAGAAGAACACTATATCTTATTAGAAGAAATGATAAGAACTGGAAAAGCAGAACATGTGTTTTTGCGTTATAATACTAATATGAGCAATTTCAAGTTTAAAGATAAAGATATAATGTCATTGTGGAAAAACTTTAAACATGGGGTTGTCATATATGGAAGTATTGATCATTACGGAGAACGTGCTGAATATATTCGACATGGCACAAATTGGGCTTTAGTAGAAGAAAATTTAAAACAGGCTAAAAAAAGTCCATTCATTAAATTGCATATGAACACAGTGTTAAGTGTTTTTAACTTTTTAACTATTGGAGATTTTTATCAGTATCTTGTAGATAAAAACTTATATGTCTCTAGAGATCAAGCGTATACATTATATAATATGTCAACACCCGAACATTTTACATGTCATATTTTGCCAGAAGATTACAAATTAAAAGGTAAAGAAAGTTTAGAAAAAGCGATAGCATTATTGCAATCTAAAAAATTTAAACCCGGGGCTATACAACAACTTACTGAAGCCTTGCCATGGGCAATGTTGTATAATACTTGGGATAAACATAAGTATGCGTTTAGAAGCGAAGTACAACGTGTGGATAACTTAAGAGGTGAAAATTTTACTAAAACTTTTCCCGAATTAGCTCCTCTTTTACAATTTGATAGAAGACCTGTTGTATGAATTTAGATAAAAATTTTTTACTAAATGAAAGCAAGGTTTTTTGCATGTTTCCTTGGTTACATTTGAATGTAACTCCTAAAGGGGATATATACCCTTGCTGTTCAAATGATTATACTAAACCATATGGCAACACTAAGAAGATATCACTGAAAGAAGCATTTAATTCTGATAAAATGAAACAATTGCGTTTGGATATGCTTAATAACAAACCAAATGAGATTTGTACATTTTGTTATAAACATGAAGAAGCAGGACCTCATAGTTTTAGAAACTATAGTAAAGAACAGTTTAGTAAACATTTTGATGAAATAGTTCCAACTACAAAAGACGATGGAACCGTACCTGAATTCAAAATGCATTACTTTGACATTCGTTTCAGTAATATTTGTAACTTCAAGTGTAGAACATGTGGGTCAGAGTTCAGTAGTCAATGGGGCGCAGAAATGCGAGCCAATCATGACCCAAAACACCCTATTGTAATTCATGCTGATGAAAAGGGAAACCTATTGCGTGAAGTATTAGAGCAAGTAGAACATATTGATTTGGCATACTTTGCTGGTGGAGAACCAACACTAACCGAAGAGCATTATGTTATGCTTGAAGAAATGATTCGCAAAGGTCGTAGTGATATTGTTTTGAGATACAACACTAACGCTAGTAATATCAAGTTCAAAGACTATGACTTACTAGACATGTGGAAGTATTTTAAAAGAATTGAATTAAGTTGCAGTATTGACCACTACGGTGAACGTGCTGAATGGTTACGTCATGGTACTGACTGGGGTGTAGTTGAAAGTAACTTACTTAAGTTCCGTGAACTAGATTATGTTAGTTTTCAAATGAACACAGTGTTTAGTATTTTTAATTACTATACAATTGGTGAATTCTATCAATATTTAAAAGACAATAATATTGTTCGCAGAGAAGATTGGTATCATAGTTTGTACTTAGCTGTACATCCTAGTTACTATAGTGGTAAAAGTTTGCCCAAAGAATTGAAAGTAGAAGCAGCAGAAAAAGCATTAACTTGGGCAAAGAACAATGAAGGTGATGGTACATCATTGAGTAGATTAGTAACTGATGCTGTAAACTTTGCCGCTGATAGTGATACTTGGGCCGATAACAAAGAAACATTCTTTTTACATACAGGCTCGGGTGATAGAATAAGAGGTGAAAGTTTCTGGAAAACGTTCCCCGAGTTAAATAAATTACGTGATTTGACGGAGTAATAATGCAAGACCCAATTGTTGTAGAAAATTTAGTAAAACATGGTAAACACTTTTGCGTTTTACCCTGGGTACATTTTCATTCATGGCCCGATGGTCGTGTAATGCCTTGCTGTGTTGCAGATAGCAATATGCCTGTTGCTGAAATTAAAAAAGATCAGTCTATCATTCAAATGATGAATAGCACTGATTTTAAAAAGATTAGAACTGCTATGCTTAACGATGAACCCGTCGAGGCATGCAAACGTTGTTATGATTTAGAACTTATGGGTACATGGACTATGCGCCAAAGTCATAACAAACGCAGAGGCTTAGATTATGTAAAGTATATCAGTGAAAACACTAAAGACAATGGTGAATTAACTGATTTTAAAATGAAATACATGGACTTACGATTCAGTAGTATTTGTAATATGAAATGTCGTAGTTGTGGTCCTGGTTGTTCAAGTCAATGGGCACAAGAATTTGTTGATAGACTTGGCATTGAAGATTATGAAAAATATTTTAAGACACGTAAGATTGTCGTAAATGCCGCAGAAGAAATGAGCTTTATGAATCAACTAAAGCCATATCTTAAAGACGTACTAGAAGTTTACTTTGCTGGTGGTGAAATCATCATTACACCTGAACATTATGAATGTTTAGACTATTGGATTGAGAACGGGTTAAACGAAGATATTGAACTTACATACACAACTAATCTTAGCACACTCAAAGGCTATAAAGACAAAGACTTGATTGAATATTGGAAAAAGTTTCCTAAACTACAAATATGGGCTAGTTTAGATGCATTTGGTCCTGTTGCAGAATGTATTCGCAAAGGCACTGATTGGGACAAAATTGTAAGTAATATTGAATTAATAAAACGTGAAGTACCACATGCAAAGTTTCAAATTACTCCTACTATCAGTATTTGGAATGTGTTTCACTTCCCTGACTTCTTTGACTATATGTTAGAGAAAGGCTTTATTGATACAAAGTCAAGTCCACGTTTCAATCTTGCTACAAATCCATGGTACGCAAATATTATGATTTTGCCCGCTCACGTTAAGCGCAGACTAGCAGAACTATATCGTGTATATCAAAATAGATTTAAGGATAATGTAGATATCTATAATGGATTTAAAATGATTATCTATAATCTTACAGTTGGAGATGAAAACAAAGGTGGTATCTTAGAATTTAAACAATTTAATGATGAATTAGATATGCATCGTAAAGAAAAATTTGAAGATATTATCCCTGAAATTAAAGAGGTGTATGAATGGGCAAAAAATTAATAGCGATTGAAGCACCTCAACCTTATCTTGCTGTAACTTGGCAAGTCAATAATTTCTGCAACTATAAGTGCAGTTATTGTAATCCAGGTAATTGGGGCGGATCAAATCGTAACGAAGAAAATTTAGACATTTATCTAAAGAATTTAGAAACTATTATAAATCGTTACAAGAGCGTTGGTTACAAGAACTTTAAATTCTTTTTTAGTGGGGGCGAACCTACAGCATGGAAGAACTTTATTCCTATATGTGAATGGATATATGAAGCATTGCCCAGAGCTACACTAGCCGTTAACACTAACTTAAGTCGTCCACTAGCTTGGTGGGAAAAGCACTATCACTTGTTTGATGATGTGGTTGCAAGTTTTCACGTAGAGTTTGCGGATAAAAAGAAGTATGAAGAAAATTCTATCTTTTTATGTGATAAAGTAAATTATCTTTCAACTAAGATGCTTATGCATGAAGAAAGATTTTGGGAAGTTGTTGACTATGGTAACTATTTGAAAACAGTGATGCCAAACTATTTCTTAGAATGGACTCCGTTGTTTGACGAAATGAGTGCTAACACGGGCCCATGGCATTATAAAGATCCTGCAAAAGAACAGTGGTTACGTGAACATACAACTGAAATGCATCAAAGTAAACGCAAACCTACAAAGCGCACCACACTAACTGTAAGTTATAATAGATATGATGATGGATCAACTGAAGTTTGTAACAGCAATGAAGTTATTGTAGCAGGTAATAATTTCTTTAGCGGTTGGAACTGTAACGTGGGCGACTGTATTTTTATTAATCCAGTGGGAGAAATGAGTTTAGCAAGTTGCGGTATGGGCGGTTATGTAGGACACATACTTACTGACATTAACAGAGTGGGTCCTAAACAAATTGTATGCGAAAAAGAACATTGTCATTGCGGGACTGATATTATCATACCAAAGTTTTTAGAGCAATAAATAAAATTTATGTCAGATATTAAAATAGTATATAATTGGATAGGGCCCCGGGGCCCCATACCTAATACAGAAGTTCCTAATTTATTAAATATTAGTAGTGTGTTGGAG
>Ga0129333_10003318_pt1 | contig 15064 bp, 12 predicted proteins | sample CPB6_08_DNA_FD_94474 | JGI IMG/M metagenome (GOLD analysis project Ga0129333, IMG submission 94474) | Freshwater to marine salinity gradient microbial communities from Chesapeake Bay, USA - CPBay_Sum_0.6_0.8_DNA | ecosystem: Environmental > Aquatic > Marine > Coastal | place: USA: Chesapeake...
AAAGAGACTTCGCCTTGCTTCGTCATATACCCAATGCCATCTGTCTGCTGCGGATCGTTCTGACGGTACCGACCGTCCTTGCGATTAGCCGTGGTGAGGCGGCGCTCGCGCTCGTCCTATTCACGATTGCGGCAATTTCCGACGGTCTCGACGGGTATCTCGCCAAACGCAACGGATGGGCCTCGGATTTCGGACGTATTCTCGACCCCATCGCCGACAAGATTTTGCTGGTGGCGACATTTCTCGCCTGCGCTTGGCAGGGACTGATCCCCATCTGGCTCGCTGCGGCGGCGGTCGCCCGCGACGTAATGTTAGGGGGCGGAGCCTTGATCTATCGACTCTGGTTCGGTCGCATCGAGGGCAGTCCGAGCTTGCTGTCGAAAATAAATACGGCGCTGCAGATCATCGTCGTCATCGTTGCCATGCTCAATGCAACCCTTCCTCTCATACCTTCGGCCATCGTCGTGACGCTCGCGATCGTGACGTTTGGGACGACGGTGCTTTCGGGTATCGACTACACGCGACGCTCCTTCCTCAGCGCCTGGGCGCGTTTACCGATGCCACGCTCGTCATGACGATGCAGCAACTTCCGTTGGGTGTTCAGCTGCGTGAGCGGGCGACATTCGCAACCTTCGTCACGGGGTCTAACGTTGAGTCGATCGCGAGGTTGCAGAACGTAGCCACGCAGCGCGAACGCGCCGTCCTGTGGCTTTGGGGCGCGGAGGATTCGGGTCGAACGCACCTTTTGCAAGCGGCCTGCGCTGCCGCACCGCTGGGTTCGCGGATCGCTTACCTGCCGCTACGAGAGCTCGGCGAGGCGACGGTCGACTTTCTGGGAGGAGCGCTCGGCGTCGAGTTGCTATGCCTCGACGATGTCGACGCCGTGCTCGGAGTGCCTGCAGTCGAGCAGGCGCTCTTTATCGCGTATCGGCGAATCGAAGAGCAGGGAGGTCGTATCATCGCGACCGCCTCCGGCGCGCCGGCTGCGCTCCGCTGGGGGCTTGCCGACATCGCGTCGCGTTTCGGCGCAGCAGAGATTTTCCAAATTCGAGCGCTCGATGAGTCGGGACAGCATGAGGCGCTGCGATTGCGCGCCGCGCAACGCGGTCTGGAGCTGCCCGAAGAAACTGCGCGTTATCTGTTGCGCCGATTTCCGCGCGACATGCGCTCACTCGGTAAGTTGCTCGACGAGATCGATATCGCTTCCTTGAGTGCGCAGCGCCGTCTCACCGTGCCGTTCGTTCGCGAGATCCTCGGCGAGCCTTAAGGGCGAGGGCGACCTCGGCCACTCGAGCACCATGGGCCTGGGCGAGAGATTTTTCTTCTTCGGTGAGCGCCGTCGGTTTCCCGTAAGGCGTGAAGTGAGAGGCACCGTAGGGTGTGCCTCCCGAACGAGTGCTTGATAAGGCCGACTCCGAAAAAGGGATGCCGACGATGACCATGCCGTGATGGATGAGCGGCACCATCATCGAGAGCAGGGTGCTCTCCTGCCCGCCATGCAGGCTGCTGCTTCCGGTAAAGACCCCAGCGGGCTTCCCGATCAGAGAGCCATCCGCCCAAAGTGCACTCGTCGAATCGAGAAAATATTTGACGGGTGCCGCCATATTGCCGAACCGTGTGGGGCTACCAAGCAGCAGACCATCACAGCGCCGCAGATCATCGAGAGTCGCCCAGGGGGCGCCCGACTCGGGCACGTGTTGGGTGGGACGCTCGTTCTCGGCGGACACGACGGGCAGGCTGCGCAGCGTTGCGACTGCGCCTTCGATCGACTCGACACCACGACAAATGTGGCGCGCGAGCTCGGCGGTCGCTCCATGACGAGAGTGATAGACCACCAGAACTTCTGCCTGACTCATCTGGTTCTCCTCAAGACTTGGCATGCGAGCCGATCAGTCGCTCGATGACTTCGTCGGCGGGCCACTCCTCGTTGGCGGTCGCACGGCGGTGACGATATTCGAGCTTGCCCGAGTCGATACCGCGATCCGAAATGACGAGACGATGCGGAATCCCCATGAGCTCTGCATCAGCGAATTTCACACCGGGACGCGCATCGCGATCGTCGAGAAGCACATCGATACCCGACTGCTGAAGCGTCGCATAGAGTTGCTCTGACAGCGTGCGGACCTTTTCCGACTTGGCGGCATTGAGCGGGACAAGCACGACCGTGAACGGTGCGATGGGTTCCGGCCAGATGATGCCAGCGCCATCGTGGTTCTGTTCGATGGCCGCCGCGACGATTCGTGTCACACCGATACCGTAGCAACCCATGAACATGACGACGGGTTTGCCCGCTTCGTCGAGTACGGTGGCTTGCATCGCTTCGCTGTACTTGCGACCGAGTTGGAAGATATGACCTACCTCGATGCCGCGACGAATACGTAGTCGACCCTGGCCACCGGGACTCGGATCACCCTCGACCACGTTGCGTAGGTCGGCAGGAGTCGGCTCGGGTAAATCACGCCCCCAGTTCACCCCCGTCAGGTGATGATCAATCTCGTTCGCTCCGCAGACGAAATCGGCGAGTGCAAGCGCGGAGTGGTCTGCATAAAGTGGGCAGGTCAGTCCGACGGGGCCGAGGAAGCCCGGTTCACAGCCCGTTGCTGCAACCACGGCCTCGCGGGACGCCATGCGCAGGGGGCTGGCAACTCCCGGTAACTTTTGGACTTTGATGGCGTTGAGTTCGTGGTCGCCGCGCAGTGCCAGCGCGACAACACCGCCTTCATCGCCCTCGACCATCAATAGTTTCAGCGTTCTCTGTGTGACCACCTTCAAAAAATTGGCGACGTCGTCGATAGTTTTTTGACCGGGTGTCGCGACTTTCTGCATCGATGACGCAGCAGCTGGGCGCGGATCTGACGGGGGCAGCGCAGGCGCCAGTTCGAGATTCGCCGCATATTGGTCGGCACCATCGGAGACGGCGATCGCATCCTCGCCGGAATCAGCGAGTACCTGAAACTCCTCCGAAGCCGTGCCACCGATCGAGCCGGTGTCTGCTTTGACGGGTCGAAACTCGAGACCCATGCGCGTGAACATCCGAACGTACGCGTCGCGCATGAGGTCATAGCCCTCTTGTAACGAGGGCTGATCGATATGGAAGGAGTAGGCGTCCTTCATGATGAACTCTCGACCACGCATCACCCCGAAGCGGGGGCGGATCTCATCGCGGAACTTGAGTTGGATCTGATAGAAGTTCACCGGAAGCTGTCGGTAGCTCTTGAGTTCGCGACGCGCGAGATCGGTGATCACCTCTTCGTGGGTGGGGCCGATGACGAAGTCGCGCTGGTGGCGATCTTTGAGACGCAGTAACTCTGGACCGTACTGCTCCCATCGACCGGACTCCTGCCAAAGCTCGGCCGGCTGAACGGCCGGCATCAGCACCTCGAGGGCTCCGGCTCGGTCCATTTCCTCGCGGATGATCTGCTCGACCTTTCGAAGGGCCCTAAGACCGAAGGGTGTCCAGGTATAGATGCCTGCCGCCAGACGACGAATCAGACCCGCGCGCAGCATGAGCTGGTGACTGATGACCTCGGCTTCCGAGGGGGTTTCCTTAACGGTGTTGATCGGATATCGGGACCAGCGCATGAGGGGGCAGGGCTCTCGTCGAATGAGGGTGCGACATGTTACGGGCGCGGAGATTGTCCCGAAAGGTTCCGGACCCTATGATGGCTCGGTTTTTTCTGCCCCAAGGGAGTTCCAGGTCCTTGACGAGCCCCCCGACTGCTTCGCAGCCCCCATCCGGCCCGCGCCGGGGTATCTATTTGCTGCCCAACGTGCTGACTACGGCCTGTCTAGGCTGCGGTTTCTTTGCCATCGTCTCGGCGATCAACGGTGATTTCGGTCGTGCGAGCGCGGCGATTTTCGTCGCCATGATCTTCGACGGGCTAGATGGCCGAGTCGCCCGTTGGACGCGCACCGAGAGCGTCTTCGGTAAGGAGTACGACAGTCTTGCCGACATGGTGGCGTTTGGAGTCGCACCGGCCTTGGTCGCCTACAAGTGGGGTTTTGCCGCCATCTCGGAATACGGCACGTCTTGGGCGCGATTCGGTTGGGTGGCCTCTTTTTTCTACGTGGCCTGTGCGGCACTTCGCCTCGCGCGCTTCAATGCCAGGGCGGCGACCGTCGACAAGCGATATTTCGAAGGTCTGCCGAGTCCATCGGCCGCAGGGCTGGTGGCGGCGTTCGTTTGGTTTTCGAGCGAGTGGTACGACTTGGGTCTCTCTGGCCTCGTGCTGACCTTCGCAGTGTGTCTGCTTGCCGGCGTCATGATGGTCTCCGGCGTGCCTTACCCCAGCATCAAGCAAATCGATTGGAACGCGCGCATGAAGTTCTTCTACTTCGTGATCGTGCCGATTTCGTTGGCGCTCGTCGCGGCCGAGCCGCCGGCGATGCTGCTCATTCTTTTTACGATCTATGTGTTGCTCGCGCCCGTGATGTACGTCATCCGGCGCTTGCGTCGGGCAGGAAATGACTGACGAGCAACGCCGAGCGCGTTACCTCGATGCGCTCGGGATCGAGCAATGGGTCCGAAGGGCGATGCCTACCGAGCTTGATCGGGTCGAGGCTAATTTCGTGCCTCCCGCCACATCGACCGATGAGCTCGACTGGACGGCGCTGCGGGCCTGCGTAAAGGCTTGCGAACGATGCGGCTTGCATCAGACGCGTACGCAGACCGTGTTCGGCGTCGGCGATACGGAGGCGCACTGGATGGTGGTGGGGGAGGCACCCGGTGCCGAGGAAGACCGCCAAGGGGAGCCCTTCGTTGGAGCGGCTGGGCAGCTGCTGACCGCCATGCTCGCGGCGATCGATCTGCCTCGCGAGTCGGTGTTCATCGCCAATATCCTTAAGTGCCGGCCGCCTGATAATCGCGACCCGAGACCTGAGGAAGTCGCCGAGTGCTTGCCGTACCTGCACCGGCAGGTGTCGCTCGTTCGGCCACGGATCATCCTGGCTTTCGGACGAGTCGCGGCGCAAAACCTCCTCGGAACCGATACGCCACTCGGAAAATTGAGAGGAGCTGTCCATCGATTCGGTGCTCTCAACACGCCGGTCATCGTCACGTATCATCCCGCGTATCTGCTGCGCAGCCCGGGCGAGAAGCGCAAAGCTTGGGAAGATCTCAAATTCGCGCGGCAGACCTACTCTGAACTGCTTTTGGGGGCGTGACGCGCCTCGCGACGATCAAGATGGCTACGGTACTCAAAGATTTTCCCATTCCGCAGTTTGGTTTTCGGCGCATGCTGGAAGACGACGTTCCCGCGGTTGCCGAGACCGAGCGGGCGGGTTACGCCTATCCGTGGAGCGAGGGTATTTTTCGCGACTGTCTTCGCGCGGGGTACATCTGCCGCGTGGCGGATGTCGATGGCATTCTGGTCGGCTACGGCATCTTGAGCGTCGCCGCGGGTGAAGCGCATATCCTCAACATCTGCATTCGGCCCGAGTATCGGTGTCGCGGCATGGGTGGCAAGATGCTCACGCATCTCATCGATCTTGCGCGTGCAGGCGAGGCAACCGATCTCTTCCTCGAAGTTCGGCCTAGCAATGTAGGGGCCGTTCGTCTTTATCAGTCCGCCGGATTCCAGCAAGTGGGAATCCGTCGCGGTTATTACCAAGCCGAAAATGGCCGCGAGGACGCCGTCGTGATGCGTCTTGCGCTCAATCCCTGACAAAAAGGTTTTTTCATGATTCTTGGCGACGAAGTCGCGCGACGCCGCACGTTCGCGATCATTTCTCACCCTGACGCGGGCAAGACGACGCTCACGGAAAAGTTGCTGCTTTTCGGGGGTGCTATTCAGCTTGCCGGTACGGTGAAGGGCCGCAAGGCGGCGCGGCACGCGACGTCCGACTGGATGCGTCTCGAGCAACAGCGCGGTATCTCTGTGACATCTTCTGTCATGCAGTTCCCGTACGGCGATTGCATCGTGAATCTGCTCGACACGCCGGGGCACGAGGACTTTTCCGAGGATACCTACCGTACGCTTACGGCCGTCGACTCGGCGCTGATGGTGATCGACTGCGCGAAGGGCGTCGAAGAGCGCACCATCAAATTGATGGAGGTTTGCCGTCTTCGTGCGACGCCCATCATGACCTTCATCAATAAGCTCGATCGCGATGGTCGTGCGCCTATCGAACTACTCGATGAGATCGAGAAAGTGTTGGGTATTTCGACCGCGCCGGTGACCTGGCCTATCGGTATGGGCCGGGAGCTCAAGGGTATCTATCACCTGCTCGAAGATCGGATTTACGTCTATCAGGCCGGGGAACGTGGCCGTGCGGGCGAGAATTTGGTCATCGACGGTTTGCATAGCGACGCCGGACGCGAGTTATTGGGTGATCAAGCTGCTGCGTTCGATGAGGAAATCGAACTCGTAAGGGGCGCGACCCAAGAATTCGATCTCGATCAATATCGCGCTGGGCGACAGAGTCCTGTTTTCTTTGGTTCGGCCATCGCGAATTTCGGCGTCGAGGAGCTTCTCAAGGCCTTTACTCGCCACGCCCCAGGGCCCTTGCCGCGTGCAACACGGCAGCGAGAGGTCGAGCCGACGGAGTCGAAGCTTACGGGCTTCGTTTTCAAGATTCAGGCAAACATGGACCCGGCCCATCGCGATCGTATTGCGTTCTTGCGTCTGTGCTCTGGTAAGTACACGCGCGGCATGAAGTTGCATCACGTTCGTCTCGACAAAGACGTTCGAATCGCCGACGCGCTCACGTTTTTGGCCTCCGACCGTTCGGCAGCCGAGGATGCGTTTGCCGGCGATATCATCGGGCTGCATAACCACGGCACGATCAATATCGGCGACACCTTCACCGAAGGGGAGGAGTTGGGTTTCACCGGTATCCCAAACTTCGCGCCCGAGCTCTTTCGCCGTGCAGTGCTTAAAGATCCGCTCAAGATGAAGGCGCTCTCCAAGGGACTCGGTCAGCTATGCGAGGAGGGTGCAACGCAGCTGTTCCGTCCGTTGCGAAACAACGATCAGATTCTGGGGGCCGTCGGCCAGCTGCAGTTCGAAGTGGTGGCGTTCAGGCTGGCTGATGAGTATTCGGTGCAGTGCAACTTTGAGCCGATCGGCGTTCATACCGCACGATGGGTCTACTGCGCTGACGAGCGTAAGCTCGCCGAGTTCAAAACCAAGGCCTACGATCACCTCGCGGTAGATCACAGCGGTGCGCTCGTATATCTTGCACCGTCAAGGGTCAACCTCGGTCTGATCATCGAGCGCTGGCCGGAGATCGTGTTCCGAGAAACCCGCGAGCAGGCCAACTGATATGACGAGCCCGTACAAGCGCCGCGATACCGTTTCCTGGGCGCTGTACGACTGGGCCAACTCTGCATTTGCGACGACCGTGCTTGCCGGTTTTTTCCCCGTTTTCTTCCAGCAGTTCTGGAGCACGGGAGTCGATCCGACCATCAGCACCTCTCGGCTCGGGTTTGCCAACGGTATCGCCGGGATCATCGTCGCGGTGCTCGCGCCGGTGCTCGGCGCGATCGCCGATCGCACGGCCGGTCGCAAGCGTCAGCTCGTCATGTGGTCGACGCTGGGCGTGATCGGTACGGCCTCGCTCGGGTTCATCGGTCAGGGCGAGTGGTGGTGGGCTGCGGCATGTTTCGTGATGGCCGGTATCGGCTTCAATGCCGCCAACGTGTTTTACGACTCCTTGCTTCTCGACGTATCCGCCAATCACGAGCTCGATCAGGTCTCGGCATTCGGCTACGCCATGGGTTACCTCGGCGGCGGCCTATTGTTCGCTTTCAATGTACTCATGACCTTAAACCCACAGTGGTTCGGACTCGATAGCGCAGCCGAGGCCGTGCAGTTCTCTTTCTTCACTGTGGCGGCGTGGTGGTTTCTGTTTACCTTGCCGCTAGCGCGGAATGTTCGAGAGAAGTCGGTGGCTGCGCCTGCTGCGAGCTTCTTTGTGGCGGCGCAGGACGGACTTCGCGAGCTCAAATCTACGATTCGGCATATTGGTCAGTATCGCGACATCACGCTTTTCCTGATCGCGTACTGGCTCTACATCGATGGTGTCCATACGATTTACACCATGGCGGTGGACTACGGCGTGGCGCTCGGTTTGCCTTCTTCGAGCTTGCTGGCGGCCTTGTTGCTGACGCAGTTCGTCGCGTTTCCATCTGCTTTGGCGCTCGGTTGGCTCGGTAATCGCTGGGGGCCGAAGCGCGGCATCCTGCTGTGTATCATCGTCTATCTGTCCGCCACGCTGTATGCCTACTTCCTCGATACCGTCGTCGAGTTTTTCGGGCTCGCTGTCGTGGTGGGTCTCGTTCAGGGCGGTGTTCAAAGTTTGTCGAGATCGCTCTTCGGGCGCCTCGTTCCCGAGGGTAAGGGCGGTGAGTTCTTCGGGTTCTTCAATCTTATGGGTAAGTTCGCCAGTTTCCTCGGACCGATGCTGATTGCCTCGGTTGCATTGATCACAGGAGATTCACGCTTGTCTGTCACTTCGCTCGTCGTTTTATTTATCGCTGGGGGTCTCGTGCTGCTGAAGGTGCCGAGTCGATGAGTGGATTTCCCTACCTGCCGCCTGAGACGCCGCAAGTCAAAAGTTGGTGGCGCCGCGGCTTCGGTCAACTGGTGCTGCGTCTCTTCGGCTGGCGCATCGAAGGTAACCTACCGAACATTCGCAAGTTCGTTCTAATCGTGGCGCCGCATACCTCGAACTGGGATTTCATCATCGGCTTCATGGTTTATCTCGCCCTTAAGCTCGAGACCATCTGGCTCGCGAAGCACACAGCATTACGTGGTCCGTTGGGGCCTCTCGGCCGATATTTCGGTGGTGTCGCCATCGACCGAGCTCGAGCCGGAAACGTCGTACAGGCCTATATCGACGAATTTGCGAAGCGTGACCGAATGGTGCTCACGCTGACTCCGGAGGGCACGCGTAGTCGGGTCAGTGATTGGAAGCGCGGTTTTCATAACGTGGCCCGAGGGGCAGGCGTACCGATCGTTCCGGTGGCGCTCGACTTCTCCCGTCGTCGCGCCGTATTCGGAGCGCCGATCGTCCCGACCGACGATTACTCAGCCGATCTCGCGAGGATCAAGCCATTCTTCAAAGCGGAAATGGCTAAAGACCCTTCGAAGTACGACGAGTCTCTGCCTACGAATTCGTAGCCTGCCAAGTGGCAGGATCCAGACCGAAAGAATCTCGGAGCAAGACGTAAAGCGTCGGATGACGCTCTCTGAGATCGACCGGTCGTTCAAAGAAAAACTCAGCTGCTACCGCCAAAAATTCCGTGAGATCTTCGGCGCCGTACGGATCGAGTAGCGTCTCCTCGCCACGATCGACGGCGTCACACAGAGATTCATAGGCGGCTTCCAGCGCCGCTCGGGCGGCACGATCTCCGCCGGGATGGCTGTGCTCGAGAAAGTGCGTGACTTCGTGAATCACCACGTTATATCCGTCATTTCGGGTCTGTGAGTCCGCGACATCCCGCCAGGACAGCACGATTCGATCGCTACCCTGTGACTGACCAGAGATCGCGCGATACCCCTCGGTGACGACCCCGGTTTCTTCGTCTTCCTCCGACTCTTCGACGACGAATTCGTCGGGGTGCAGCGTGATGCCGTGTAAATCGTCGAAAGGGTAATCGTCATGCCCCAGCGTCACGATGCAGGCTTGTGCTGCGATCACAATACGCATGTCATCGGTGACTTCAAAACCGTGCGCACCCTCGAAAGGAATGCGTTCGATGAATTCCCGAACTCGTGGAAGCAGGGTGTCTTTAAGCGACTGAGGAAGATGCGCCCATAGCCGCACGTCGCGAGCGATCATGTTGGATAGATCTGCCCCGGGGCTCGGCAGGGCGGGCGATCGCTCGTGGCGGGTGTCGACCGTCTTGGGGCCGAATCGTCGCCAAAGAAAGAAGATCACGACACCCGCGGCGGCCAGAAAAAGAATAGAGCGCAGCACGCGGTGAAGACTCGTGGCGTCCGATCAAAGGAGATCGCGGACGCGCTGCAGCTGCCCTTCGAGACTTGCGAGCGTACGCTCGAATTCGGCGATACGGGTTTTCTCTTGGGTCACGACTTCGTGCGGTGCGTTACGCACGAAATTGTCGTTCGCCAACTTGGCATTGGCACGTTTGATTTCGTCGCGAATTTTGACGATGCGTTTATCGAGACGCGCCGCTTCGGCCTTGGGGTCGATGAGGCCGGCCATCGGCACGAGCACGCGCATCGCGCCAATGACGGCGGTGGCCGAAGGCGGGGCAGCCTCACCGGCGTCGAGTATCCTCAGGCTTTCGAGACCTGCGAGGCGTTGGAGGTAGGACGCATACGTCGATAGGCGGGCACGCTCGGCCGTCTCGACGTTTTCGAGGAGTGCAGGCAGTTTGCGCGACGGACTGATGTCCATCTCACCGCGAATCTGTCGAACGCCGAGCACGAAGGCTTTGATCCATTCGACATCCGACTCCGCATCGGAATCGCGGGTCCAATCTGAAATCTGCGGCCAAGGCGCCGTCATGATCGTCGCGTCTCCCCCCGGATGGGTTCCCGCCAGAGGGGCGACGCGTTGCCAGATTTCTTCGCTGATGAAAGGCATCAACGGGTGCCAAGCGCGTAACAACCCTTCGAGAACCTGTACGAGGGTTCGTCGCGCGGCGCGCTTGGCCTCATCGCTCGAGCCTTCGCCTTGGAGCACGGGCTTGGTGAGTTCGAGGTACCAATCGCAGAACTCGTACCAGGTGAATTCATAGAGCGCAGTCGCAGCGAAATCGAAGCGATAGTCGGCGAAAGATTGCTCGACCAGCTTCAGCGTGTGGGCGAATCGGGAGAGGATCCATCGGTCGGCGACACCGAGTGTGATGTCGCCCGTCAGAAGTTTCGGGTCGAGTGCTTGGCCTTCCGCACCTTCGAGCGACATGAGCACGAATCGCGACGCGTTCCAGAGCTTGTTGCAGAAGTTGCGATAGCCGCCGACTCGGGCGAGGTCGAAACGAAGATCGGCGCCCTGCGTGGCGAGTGAGGCGAAGGTCAGTCGCAGTGCATCGGTGCCGTGCGCCTCGATGCCATCGGGAAAGGCTTTCCGCGTCGCTTTCTCGATCGAGGGCGCGAGTCGTGGCTGCATCAACCCGGTGGTTCGTTTCCGAACGAGGTCTTCGAGTGCGATGCCATCAACGATGTCGAGCGGGTCGATCACGTTACCCTTCGACTTCGACATCTTCTGGCCTTCGGAGTCGCGCACGAGCCCGTGCACGTACACCTCCTTGAACGGCACATCGCCCATGAACTTGATGCCCATCATGATCATCCGGGCGACCCAGAAGAAGATGATGTCGAATCCGGTGACGAGTACCGATGTCGGATAAAAACGCTTGAGCTCAGACGTGTGGTCGGGCCATCCGAGCGTGGAGAACGGCCAAAGCGCCGAGGAGAACCACGTATCGAGGACGTCGTCGTCCTGACGTAGCGCCACGTCCGCTGCGAGCCCATGGCGCTCGCGTACGTCGCTCTCGGAGCGGCCGACGAAGACGCGCCCACTGTCGTCGTACCACGCGGGGATGCGATGGCCCCACCAGAGCTGACGGCTGATGCACCAGTCTTTGATGTTACGCATCCACTCGTAGTAGGTGCGTTCCCAGTTCTGCGGTACGAACTTGATCGAACCGTTACGCACGGCCTCGATGGCGGGCTCGGCGAGCGGAGCGACCTTCACGTACCACTGATCCGTCAGGTAGGGCTCGATCACAGAGCCCGAGCGATCGCCCCGGGGCACCATGAGTTTATGTTTGTCGATACGTTCGATGAGGCCGACGCTTTCGAGCTCAGCGATGACGCGTTCGCGAGCGGCAAATCGGTCGAGGCCGCGAAGGCGCTCGGGAGCGACGTCGTTGATGCGGGCGTCGGGAGTGAATACGTTGATCTGCTCCAAACCATGACGCACGCCGACTTCGTAATCGTTGAAGTCGTGAGCCGGAGTGATCTTTACGCAGCCTGAGCCGAACTCGGGGTCGACGTAATCATCGGCGATGATCGGAATGAGTCGCTCGGTGATCGGCAGTCGAATCTGCTTGCCGATGAGGTTCAGGTAGCGCTCATCCTTCCGGTTGACGGCGACTGCCGTATCACCGAGCAAGGTCTCGGGGCGGGTGGTGGCCACAACCACGTGACCGCTGCCATCGGCGAGGGGATAGCGCAGATGCCAGAGCGAGCCGTCTTCTTCGGTGCTCAACACTTCGAGATCCGATACAGCCGTCTGCAGCACCGGATCCCAGTTGACGAGGCGTTTGCCGCGATAGATCAGGCCTTCCTCGTAGAGCCGTACGAACACTTCCGAAACCGCTTTCGAGAGGCCTTCGTCCATGGTGAATCGATCGCGCGACCAATCGACCGAGGTTCCGAGTCGACGCATCTGTCGTGCGATGGTGCCGCCCGATTCGCCTTTCCACTTCCAGACGCGTTCGATGAATTTATCGCGACCGAGCGCCGTGCGATGCGTGCCTTCGCCCTCGAGCTGCCGCTCCACCACCATTTGAGTCGCAATACCCGCATGGTCGGTGCCGGGTTGCCAGAGCGTCGCGTCGCCACGCATACGGTGATAACGGGTTAGCGCGTCCATGATCGTGTCTTGGAACGCGTGGCCCATGTGCAGCGTTCCCGTCACGTTGGGTGGCGGAATGACGATGCAATATCCTGCGCCGGAGCCGCGAGGAGCGAACAGTCCCGAGGCTTCCCAGCGGTCGTAAATCCGCTGTTCGATCTCTGCCGGCGTGTAGGCCTTATCCATGGCGATGTCGCTAAGCGAGTGGGTGAGGATCAGCGCGACGCGCGTCGGATCAAGAAGTCCGTCAGCAACGCGATGGGGCGGCCGGTGCTGCCCTTGGCGGCACCGCCAACATAAGCCGAGCCCGCGATGTCCATGTGCGCCCAGCGCATGCCCTCGGTGAACTTAGCGAGAAAGGCGGCCGCCGTGAGCGCACCCCCGTCGCGGCCCGCGACGTTCGCGAGATCGGCGAAGTTGCTCTTGAGTTGCTCAGCGTATTCCTCGGTGCAGGGTAGGTGCCAGGCACGATCGTCTGCACGAATGCCGGAGGCGACGAGTTCCTGCGCCAGTTCGTCGTCGTTTGCCATTACCCCAGTGTGATGGTGGCCGAGGGCGATGACGCAGGCGCCGGTTAGGGTCGCGAGGTCGATGACTACTTGGGGCTTGTAACGCCGCGCGTAGTGCAGCGCATCAGACAAGATGAGCCGTCCCTCGGCATCGGTGTTCAACACCTCGACCGTGAGGCCGGCCGCACTCGTGACGATATCGCCGGGTTTTGTCGCGCGGCCGCTCGGCATGTTCTCGCAGGTGGGTACTAGAGCGACCACATTGAGCGGCAGCTGTAACTCGGCAACCACCGACATGGCGCCAATCACTGCGGCAGCCCCCGACATGTCGAATTTCATTTCGTCCATGCCCGGCGGATCTTTGAGCGAGATTCCGCCCGTGTCGAACGTGATGCCCTTACCGACGAGGACGATCGGCGCACGCGAGGCGCGTGGGCCCTTGTACTCCATCACGATGAATTTTGGAGGCTGATCGCTACCTGCTGTAACCGAGAGGAAACAGCCCATTTTCTCTGCGCGAATCTCCGACTCGTCGAGGATACGAACTTTGATGTCTTTGTGACGTCCGCCGAGTTGGCGAGCCTGATCGGCGAGATAACTCGGGGTACACACATTCCCCGGAAGGTTGGCCAAGTTGCGCATGAGGGCTGCGCCGTTGCCCGACGCGTCACCATGACGTAGCCCACGACGTGCGGAAGCGGCGCTCGAAGTTTTAACGGGGCCCAATTTGATGCGCGCGAGTTCGGGGGCGGGCGGGCGTTTACCCGATTTCAAATCGTTGACGCGATAAAGCGCCGAATGGGTGATCTCCGCCGCCGAGCGCGCGAAGAGGTAATCGTCGAGTTCACGAACGCTGGGGCGAGACAGGGCGATCGCTGCGCTGTTGCAGCGAGTTCGGGCGAGCGCACCGATGGCGGCCTGCAGAGCTTTGCGCCACGCCTTTCGGGTGACCTCCGACTTGCCCTGGCCAACGAGCAGCAAACGTGAGGCCTTCATACGCGGGAAAGCCGGCAGGAGTAGCGTGTCTCCCAGTCGACCCGGGAAGTCCCCCGACTTCAGGAATTTCGACAACTTGCCGCCGGACTGACGGTCGACGCCGACTCCGGTCGAGGACAAGGTGCCTGATTCGTGTACCCCAATGACGAGGCAATCAGCCTGAGTTTGGGCGGCGCTGCCGGTGAAAATCTCGAATTGCATCCTGACCTCCAAATGGGTGCGTACCTGCACCACGAACTGCGTGAGTTACCGTAACATTCTATCGTTTTCCCAATCCCGGCGTTCCGGGGAAGTCAGGTCGTGCCCCACATCCTGTCCCGCTACATCCTGCGAGAAACCCTCGGTACCTGGCTCGGGGTCACCGGGGCGCTGCTCGTCATCCTGCTGACCAATCAGTTGGCGTCGGTGTTGGCGCGAGCGGCTGAACAGGGGTTTCCCCGTGGGGTGGTGCTCGAGTTGGTCGGCTTCGGCACCTTGTCGAACCTTGCGGTGCTGTTGCCGATTGGTCTCTTGCTCGGCGTGGTCGCGGCATTCGGGCGTCTTTACCACGACAGTGAAATGACCGCGGTGCTCGCCTGTGGCGTCGACCGTTGGCGCATCCATGCACCCGTCGTCCTGCTGGCCGTTTTCGTCGCGGCTCTCGTGGCTTGGCTGACACTGATCGGAGCGCCGTCGGCTGCCGCACGCGTCGAAGCCCTGCGCGCGAGCGCCCTTCAGGCTGGAGAGTTCGCTCCGATCGCTCCGGGCCGATTTCGCAGCTTCGGTGGGGGCTCGGTCGTTCTCTACGCAAGTTCGGCGGCGCCAGATGGCACCTTGGAGCGTGTCTTCGTAAAACGTGTCCGCGATGATCGCTATGAAATCGCGGTCGCAGCTCGAGCGCGTCACGAGGTATCCGCCGACGGTGACCTTCATCGGCTGACCTTGTTCGAGGGTGAGCGCTACGAGGGGATTCCGGGCTCGCGCGAGTTTCGAATCGTACGATTTGCCACCAATGTTATCCCCGTGCG
>Ga0129333_10003319_pt1 | contig 15062 bp, 24 predicted proteins | sample CPB6_08_DNA_FD_94474 | JGI IMG/M metagenome (GOLD analysis project Ga0129333, IMG submission 94474) | Freshwater to marine salinity gradient microbial communities from Chesapeake Bay, USA - CPBay_Sum_0.6_0.8_DNA | ecosystem: Environmental > Aquatic > Marine > Coastal | place: USA: Chesapeake...
GCAAAGAGCAAAAGGAGGCTACAACGATACAGACTATTTCGGAACCACAATCTCACAATATCATCTTCAATAAGAAATTCGCTAAGGGATAAATAATATGAATGTTTACCAGAAACTCCAGTTAGCCCGTGTTAAGTTGCAAAACGTCGAGCTAAAGAAATCTGGTCACAATAAATTTGCTGGCTATCGTTACTTTGAATTGACGGACTTTCTACCTACCGTTAATAGCATCTTTAACGAAGTCGGTCTGTCTCATACGCTAGAGTTCACAGATACCCTAGCCACTATGAACGTCATCGACTTTGAGAAAGGTGGCATTGCTAAGTTCACCTGTCCTATGGCTGAGGCTAACCTCAAGGGTTGTCATCCAGTCCAGAATCTAGGTGCATCAATTACCTACATTACTCGCTATCTGCTGGTCATGGCTCTAGCTATCTGTGAGCATGATTCATTAGATGCGACAACTGGTGCTGATGAGCCTAAGTCGGCTAAACCTATTGCTCAGTCTGTATTCGATACGCTAGACGAACAATCTCAGAACGAGATTAAGAGTTATGCAGCCGACATTATTATGATGATTCACAAGGATAAGGTCGGAGATGCAGTCGAGTACATCAATTCTCTGGAACTAGACGCAGACTGGAAAACAGCACTCTGGTCACAGTTGGATAGTAAACAACGATCAGCCATTAAGAAATTTGCTCAAGGATAATCATGGAATACGACAATACGAATCGAGGTACGTTAGGCAAGAACATGAATAAGAAGTCTGACAGTCATCCTGACTACTCTGGTCAGTTGAACATTGACGGGACTGATTACTGGCTCTCAGGATGGCTTAAAGAGTCCAAGAAAGACGGTTCTAAGTTCTTTAGCCTAGCGGTTAAACCTAAAGACTCTAAGCCTAGCAAGGCTCGTAAGAAGGTAGATGATTTTCAGGATGATGACTTGGGATCAGTCCCGTTCTAGGAGGAAGCTATGAAATACCTAATCGCACTTTGGTTAGCTCTTACAGCACCGCTAGTATGGGCTAGTTGCACGACTCACAGCTACAGTTATAACGGTCAGTATGTGACTTGTACAACGTGTTGTTTTGGTGGTGTGTGTAATACGAACTGTTATTGATCTACGGGGGAAAGCGGATACTTGTCTACAGGCTAGTGCGTCTGGAAGGATAGATAAGCGCAGCGAGTACCCCACCATCACGCCTAGCTGGTAGTGGCGGGTAACTCCAGCAGCATACGCAAGTGTCTCCTCAGGAACCTTCACCCTTGTGAGTATGCGGACAACCCGGAAAGACGGGTATAACCTATGAGGAACCTATGAAACTGTTAGATTTTTTGAAAGAGAAATTCAACATTAAGAATGACCGTCATCTAGCACTAGTGCTAGGTGTTCGTGCGCCAGCTATCAGCAAGATCAGGAATGGTCATACATCGATTACTCCGGCATTTATCTTGGTAGTCCATGAGACATTTGACATCCCTGTAAAAGAGATTAAGGCATTGATATGAGCTACGATCAGACGGAATTATTGGTCGTTAGATGGGGGGAGGCTAGAGGAATCGTGCAGAACTCAGACAGTAAGACGCAGTTACTCAAGGCTTTTTCTGAAATGGGAGAGTTGGCAGATGCGATTACAAAGCGAGACCGTGACGGAATTATTGATGGAATTGGGGACGTACTTGTATGTCTTACTATGGTTGCTGCTATTGAAGATGTCGATGTAAAGCATTGTTTCGCATCAGCCTATGACCAGATCAAGGACAGGAAAGGCTATCTCAATAAAGAAGGGGTATTCATTAAAGATGCTTGATGAACTAAAGAAGGTCTTAGAGATGGTCAATAACTGGTGGGCTAGATCGATGGTCGCTATCGTTCTCTGTGTACTAGGTTATAACATTGGTGCAATCCAGACCGAGATACGGATAGCGTCAGATTGTAAATTTGCTAACTCTTTTAGAGTTGATATTCAGGCATTTAGTTGCCAAAGGAAACTATAGTGGGCAGACCTCGTAAGAATCCAGACGATCCTAAGTGGCAGAAGCAACCTAGAGACTATGACTGGAGCCTGTTCTTTGCAGCGGCTCTAGGCGGTTTAATTGCTAAGGGTGGTCTATCCTATGACCAACTCATAAAAACGGCTTCTAGCATCGCTACAGAGGCTCAGGAGTCACTTTCTAAGTGAGTCATATTGGGCATAGCATTGCTTTAAGGCGAGTCTTAACGAATCTGCCTCTATTGCTACTTTGACAAAATCTTCTGCACTTTCTCTATAAAGCTGTCTTGGGGTACATCCACTTTGTCCAGCACCGGAGGAACCGGACAAGGAACCTGCTTGGGAGGAGGACGGACGCTGCTGCAAGCTGTTAGTGAGAGCAGTAGCACGAGCATTAAGGTCACGGATTTCACGATCTTTCTCCTGTCTTAATCGGTCTGCATTTGCTTGTAGCTCCTGTTCCTTCGCCCTAGCCGCTTCTTGACCCTTAGCGTACTCCGCATATTGGGCAGCTTTCTCCTTGTCCCATAATGCCTGTATCTTCGCCTGACCATGTTCGGAACCCTGAAAATAACCTCCCGTTGCTGCAACGATAATGGCGATAAGGGAAGCGGAAATAAACCAAGGATTCATTTGGGTGGAATCTTCGTAGCGTCGAGTTTCTTATGGACTTTGACCTCTCTACAGACCTCTTTCTCCTTACCGCCCTTAACTTTCTCAACGTGACAGACTTTCTTAGTCTCGGCTGCATGAATCTGGAACACTAGGAAAGCACTTAGCAAAACAGTAGCAGCCATGCGTAGATAAATAATCATGTGATCTCCGGGTGTGGTGGTTGAGCAGGTTTGTCTTTAAGGCTTACAACAGGGTCGATAGTCGGCTCCATGCGTACAGGTGAATGAGTAGGGCTAGGAGACTTAGGAGCAGGTGGTTCTGGCTCAGGCTTGCTTAGATTAGGTGGTACAAACTGAGGCAAAGCATCTTTACCCTTGACCGCTAAGAGTGTTGCCAATGAGCCAAGAATATACTTGCTCATATCGGACAGGATCAGGAAAAACTGCTTATCCGCTGGAGCCATGCCATTCATAGGCTGAGTCACAAAGACAACGCTATAGAGCGAGACTCCGACCATGATAATGACCGTACAGCAGAAGGTTACAGCGATACAGAACTTAATTACTGCATCGTGTTGCTCCTGCGTCATTGCAAGAAACTGGCTTATCAACTTTAGCGGGTTCATCCTTAATTTCCTCTGGCTTAGTCAACTGATCCGGGCAGGTTCCTGTCGCTGAACAATAAGGTCTCTGGCATTGCTTAGTTTCCCAGTTCTCAGGGTCTTGGCAGGGATAACGGAACCTATCGCATCCACTAAGCAGAACCAAACATAGACAAAGCAATCTCATAATGATGTTTCCTGTCCTCATAGCCTATATAACCCCCATTTATAGCGCGAGTTAAGCCCTTGAAATCATCCGCATCGACGAATCTGTTCAGTTTATTCTCACTCCAGTACCAGCAAGCACTTTGACTAGCTCCCTCGAAAGATTCTAGATAATCTGTAACTTCTTCAGGCGTAATCTCTAGGGATGCTGCAAACCAAAAATAATTATTTTTTCCCGTAAGCTGGAGAATTCCTCTGCCCCGGTAAACCCAACCCTCTAGACTAGCTTCATCACCGTTACCCATACGATTCGCATAGACGCGAGAAGCAATCTTCTTAGGATTCCTCTCGTATTGCTTGGCAAGTTCTGCCGTAGGGAAATACTTAGGGAATACTCGCTGTAGACCTGATGCAGAATAGTTCAGGTTCTCTGTGACAAAGACGAATCCACCTGATTCATGACCACATTGCGCTAGGAAAGCAGCAACTCGTTTAGGTGTGTTGATCTCGTATTCCTCTAGCAGAGACTTACCACCTAGCTCATCCTGCTTGCTAAAGAGTGCCTCATGCCATTGCTGAGGATATTTGGTGTTAGGAGCGAACTTCTTGAACTGTGCCAGAGTTATCATTTACCGTACATCCTCTCCTCTAGGATTTCCTTACGCAATTCCCTCATCTTCTTAACTTCGTGTACTGCTGCTTGTGTTGCAAAGTACATATCGTAGTACATGAACGCAAGTACAGGCATAACGATAAAGAATGTGAGTAACACAGCCATAACTACTGTGATTAGAACCCAAGGTACATCTTCTGAGTCGCGCTTTTCGTTACCAGCCACAGTAGACCCATTGCCCAAATTACCGTAAACACGATTGCCCCAACGTATATCAGCCGAGCCTTGAGACGATTTATCGCCCTTCTTCGTTGCCATCTAGCCGCCTGTAACTTTCTAGTCTCTGCCGCTAAAGCATCAGCCTGCTCATTCTGTATATCAACCCACGCCTTCTCAAACCTAGACCATACGGAACCTAACTCTGGTGGCGTGTTATAGACCATCTGTTCCCTAACCTGAGCTAACATCTCGTTTAACTTCGACTCTAGCCTGATTCTCTCTAACGCTCTACGACCTAACGATAAATCACCCCTATAGACCTCTTTAGCCTCAGCTTCACTCTGAATGTATATCTTTGCTAATGCCTCGTATTGGTCAATAAAGTTCCCTAAGTTACTCCAAATATCGTTTAGAACGTCATCCGGGGTAGATTTAGCGACTTCCTGAACCTTCTTGACCTCCTCCTGATACTGCTTTGTTTGTTCTTTTGTAGGACTCGTTATCTTCTGATACTGCTCTTTTAAGTCCTTTAGTACGTCACTAACATCACCGCTAGTACTTTTAATCTGCTTGTAAAGCTCTACACCTTTCTTTGCTGCATCGATACATAAAGTGCAAGCCTTATAAGCGAGAGCAATACTTGCAGGATCGATCACATTAGTTACTGATCCTTGTCAGCTTTTAGAGCTTGTCTGGCAATGTTCAAATGTTGCTGTTTGTAATAAATAGTAGCTATCAAGCCTACAAGACCAATAGCAACACCAGCTAACGTGCCAAATTCATTAGCCGTTAGACCAAAGAAAATAGCTGAAGCAGAGCCTCCATAAGTTGCTACAGCAGCAGTTTTAGATGCAATGTCAGTCATGATTAGCTTTTCATAATAAACGCAAGTGCGTAGTATGGAGGAAGGTTAGCGTTAGTACCGCTAGAACCTGTTGTATTGATAGAAATTCCAGTAGTACTACTATTTGTAGTAAGTGTTGAAGGGCCTCTACCAAAACTATCAGCACCACCACCAGAATATAATGTATTTGATGAACTATATGGAACACTAGCGGTATGGGTATGGCCAGAGTCAGTTACAGTATGGGTATGACTAACGACAATCGCATCTTTAGAACCACCAGTCTGAGTAGCTGAACCTGTAATATTAGTCTTAGCAACTCCAGCATCGTCAGCATTAGCAGCAATGATAAATTTATTTCTCAGATCAGGCGTACTATTAGTTCCATCACAGAGATACCATCCACTAGGAATAGAAGCAATAGAACCTGACCACATGACGATTACGCCACTGGGGATAATGTCCCGAACAAACGCAGTCGTAGCAATCTTAGTGCTATCGTCAGAGGTGCTAGGAGTAGGAGCAGTAGCAGAACCTGTTAGCGCAGTCGTACCTGTAACCGATAGATTCCCACCTACAACGAAATTATCAGCATCAGTACCAGCTTGCATATCCTTGACCTGAGCCATTAGCTCTCGGATAGCATTATTGATACCACTAGGCGCACATCCTTCAGCAATGTTAATACCGGCAATGTCTGTATTGTTTGCAGGAGTAGAACTCCATTCACTAACTTTATTCTTAGCCATGATTTGCAAACTCCCCTCTATATTTATTTCTAGCTTCTACGGCAACTAATTCGGCAAGCTCTAGATCATCAAAATAACCAATGGTTTTTTTAGTTTTTTTAATGCTCATTGATACTACCCATTTATCTAAATTTTTATACCAAGAAACATTTTTTACGCCTGATTTATTTGTTTTTGGTGTTTTGTAATTTTCACTATTTGTCTGATACGTTGCTTCTCTTAAATTAGATATTCTGTTATTTGACCTATCGTTATTAATATGGTCAATTAAATTTTTAGGCATTTCACCATAAACATACAACCAAGCAAGTCTATGAGCTTTATATTTTTTATGGTCTATTTCAATTTCCCAATACCCGTTATATATCCATCCAGCAACATTTCCAGCTTTAGTGCTTTGTGATTTCTTAACTTTCCAAGTAAAAACACCTGTATCTAAATCGTAATCTAATATTGATTTCAGATATTCTTGAGTCAGCGGTTCCGCAACATCGGTGTTATTAGCCGCTGTTGCACTCCACTCGCTAACTTTGTCTTTTGGCATGATTATTCACCGTAAATCTGTTGAAGTTGCTCTTGAGTAACATTAAGAGGAGCAAGTAATCCTCCTCTAGCTCCAGTTACAGCAGGAACTAAATTAGGTGGAATCGTAGCTCCTCGACCTGCTCTCATAATATCAGCCAAGTTCTCGATTGAACGCTCACGCATCTTGGTAGCACCATAACGCGCACCAATAGCACCAGCAGTAAATGGCAAGCCGATTGTAGGCTCATAAACAGTAGCACCACCAGCAAACAATCCACCAACAGAACTAGTAGGCGCAAATCTACCGTAGAACTTCAGCATATTCTGAACTGTGGAACCCTTAGCAGCAGATTTGATAGCGGCTTGTTCTTCTTTAGTAAATAGACGCATCTTTTTATCGTTTTTCGCTAACTGACGTAATTGTTGGGCTAACGAGTTTTCGGAACCTGACTGAGTAAACTTGCTAGTATCTAACTTTGCGTTTTCAAGCATATCCTCGAAAACATCAGACTTCATTAGCTTAGAGTATTCATCCCTAGCCTGTTTCCATAGGGCAGTACCAGTCTTTGTATTTGTACCCAAAATATCGCTACTTGGCGCATTAGCAACATAATCATCAAACTTATCTTTGAGGATTGTTGCAATTCTGCGTTCTTCAGGATCAATACTTGCCTGTGCGCTACGAATAGCCTTGCGAAGATTGGTCAAGCCAGTAAAGTCTTTAGGCGTAGTAGGATCAGTTAGACGCTTAAAAGCAATGTCCAACTTAGGATAAGCACCACCTGCTTCATATCCTTCATCTCTCAGGCTATTCATTACCCCATCCATCTTGTTCGCAAACTTAGGGGCATTGAACATTACGCCTGATTCTTTAGCTCTTTCAAATAACTGAGTTGATTTGGCAGCAAGTTCCTCACGAGTAGGAGCAAATGGCTGTTTAGCACCTACGCCAAACGCAGCACCAGTACCCATACCTGCAATCATTCCAGCAGTCGGACTACCTGTAACCTCACCTACTGTCTGAGCAGCAGCAGCACTAGGAGCAGCAGCAGCCAATTGCCGAGTAGGAGCCTGACCTAACTGAGTTGCTAATGAACGACCTAACTCAGTCTGAGCCGTTCTAGCAATTGATGGCAAAGCCTGTAATTGACCAGCAGTACCAGTTAATGCACTAGTACCAGCCTGTAAAGAACGTTCTGCTGTGGTTTCAGGAACAGGGAAACCTAGCCGAGTTAATAAACTTTCAACAGCACCAGTAGGAGATGGAATCTGATATTTCTCTGGCAATAATACATTAGCTGCTTGAGTACCCAATTCAGCAAGTGGCACAGTTAATCCACCTACTAATGCTCCCGGCGCACCACCAACCATAAACCCACCAGCAGTACCAGCCGCTACAGGAGCAGCACCTCTGGCAGCAATGCCAAACTGTCTACCTAGTTGCTCAGTTACGCCTCTAGGCTGTGCAGACGCTAATGCAGCCTGATAAGCCTCAGCATCAGACATAGGACGCTCAGATTCGACCTCGTATGTTCCAGAGCCGGGAATAGTAACTTTGTAAGTAGGCATTAGTTACTCACTTTTTTAACTTTTACACCCTGTGGAAGTGCTGGAGCTTCTTGTTTTTCTACTACCGTTCCTTGCAACAACTCATCAAATTCACCGTTATAGCCATAGGTACGAGCATATTCATTAGGAATCGTCTTAATTGCACGATTAGAAACATTAATATATTGCTTGAGTTGCTTTATAAGCTCATCTTTCTTCATCCCAACTACCAATGAAGATTGAATTTTTGACAAGCTATCCATTTCAGCAACAGCTACGTTACCTACAGCACCACCCGTAGGCGAGGCATTTCTCATCTGTGAAAGTTCATTCACAAACGCACGACCTAGTAGGTTTTGCATTAACTGATTAGCTGTAAACGCATCTGTACCCGGAATACTTACAAGTGCAGGAGCAGTTAAACCAGTCAACGAATCAATATAAGTAGGGTTTTCAAGAAGTTTCTGAGCAGCATCTCTAGCGTCAACAACATTCTTCAGCGCATAGTTAGACAAAGCCACCGTTGAAGGTTGCTTTAGTAGCAATTCTTTCTTAGCTTTAGGTGGAACTTGTGAATCAGACTGTTTAATTAACGGGGTAGCACCAACATCAACAACTGGCTTATTTATTTCTTTAACAACTTGTTTAGCATCTGCTGTAGTCGCTGCACGAACAGGAACTCTAGTCGTAGTAGGAGCCGTAACCGCTGGTGCAACCGGAGTAACCACAGATGATGGAACAACACTAGGAGTAGTGCTTGTAACAGCACCACCAATTAAAGATTCACGAGACACAGGAACAGGAACCCTAGCACCAGTTTCCTCCTTCAGACGTTGAGCCTCAATATAAATCTTTGCTTGATCTGCTTCAGTAGGCGCATTTTGATAACGCAATACCAAAGCATTTTGCTCAGGGGTCAACTTTGTCATGTCATTCGTCTTGAACATATACACAGCAAAGTTGCCAGCAGCACCATCAAATTTAAACTGTTTTCCTGACTCAATAACAGCAGTATCAATCTTCTGCAAAGTATCAATAAAGTCTTTTGGCTTTAGAGTCTCTTTAATCGATTTTAAGGTTATATATTGATCTTTGTAATTTGCTGGAGCATTAGCAATTCTTTGGTCAATATCAATCTCAGAAGCAATTAATTGTTGTTGACGTTCACGCAAACGATCTACATTACGCAGAGTTGCCTCAGCATCTTGAGGTCTACGCAAACTTGAATACGCAGAAGCATCTGCCAAGCCACGCTGGATTTCTGTTTCTAATCTTGCAATTTCAGGATTTCGAGCAACAGGAGCAGCAGGTTTAGGAGGTTCCTCATCAGGCATTGGGACTCTATAAACTTCTGGCGCACCACTAAAAGGCGGTAATGCTTCAGGTTTAACACCCATCACATCAATAGGAGGTTTTGCAGGAGCAGCAACAGAAACAGGAGCAGCAGTAGGCATAGCAGCTTCTCTAGCCCTCTGGAACTGTCTAGTCTCCACCATATATTTGATAGCCTCATTTGGGCTAGCCCGTAAATAAGCCATCATTGCTGGATCATTAGCGAATTCTTTTGCAAACTGATTAATAGCCTCAATCTGAGCCTGAGACTGTTGCAGCTTTTGCAAGTTCGCTAATTGATTAATACCTGCTTCATAGGTCTGACCAGCAGCACCATAACCAGCACCAGCAGCCGATAGAATGTTCTGTAAAGCCGAACGACGATAGCCTTGTGGACTCATGCCCTGAGCCAAAGCACCAGCAAAACCTAGTAATCCACCGATATTTGCACGTTTCTCTAAGGCAGCACTCTGCTGAGGCGTAAGTAGCCCTTGATAAGCCTCTGGAGTCGATCCAAAGATATTAGGGATATAGTCTGTAATCGCCATACGTCACCTTAGATAAGACTAACTTGTGGCATTGCCATCGCATACTGCTGAGGCTGCTCTGGAGATGGTGTACCTCTCAATAATCCTTGAGGAACTGCTGCTGCCATAGGCTGAGGCTCATTTAGACTCTGGAACGCACTAGAACCTAACTGACCTACCATCGGGTTTTCTCGACCAAACTGACCTACAGCCCTTAGACGATCCATCATTGTTGGTGTTGCAGTTATCGATGGGATAAGTCCTGTTGATCCACCTGTAGCCGCATAAGTAGGCATCGTAGGCATTGAAAAATTTGCTATCGTTCCACCAGCAGCAGGATTAAATGTAGCTCCCGCAGTCATCGGAGTAATCGTAGTCGCAGCACCAGCAGCAGGCATAGTCGCACCAGTCATTCCGGCAGTAGCAGCAGCGTTACCAGCACCCATCGCAGCACCACCAAATCCACCTAGCGCACCACCTAATAACGCACCCTGTAGAGGCTTTCTAGGATTGGTCACAGCACCTACGCCAGCACCAATCATCGCCAAAGTTAGTGGATCACCCATTATTTACCTCCTGACGGTGCAGCAGTAGATGTAGTCGTAGTCTCTAATGGCGCACCATAGAATATATTGCTTGCACGTTGCAATCTTTGTAACGGAATGTCCTGAGCAGCCAATCGACCCTGAATAGCCTGTTGCTGGTACTGTTCTCCAGCTTGTCCAACTTGCAACAATCTTTGCAAATCAGCATAATCCGCAGCAGACATCTGTGGAGCAGCCTGAGATGCAGCAATCTGTCTAGCCCTCTCAGCTTCAGCACTCGAATACGCTAGTTGACCACCTTGTTCCGCTAAAGCACGAGCAAATACATCCTGAGCCGTACCAGCCTGTTGACCCATTGCAGCCGAGCCATAACGACCAGCAGACGAAGCCCTAGACTGTAGAGCTTGGATATTCCTTGTGTATTGTTCCCCGGCTAGACGGTTAGCCTGTTCCAAAGCCCCACCTAAGAACGGATTAACGCCCCGACCCTGAATCGTAGCGAGTTGTTCTTCCTGAGCAGCCCTAAGTAGTGGAGAACCTGCTACAGCCCTCTGTTGAGCCATCTGTAAGGCTTGCTGAGTCGCTGCTGACGGAGCTACTGCCAAGGTCTCAGGAGCCGCTGGCATACCCTGATAAAGCCTCTGAGCCTCTCCTAAGCTATACGTTATGTACGGCTTAAACTCCGGGGCTATTTCTGTCTTTGATGTTTGCGTTTGACCGCCGCCACCACCACCCATATCACACCTCGCAAATCCATCGTCTAGGACGGAAACCGTAGTCTTTAGCTCTACGCTGCCATCCTTGCCTGTGACTCGAAAAACTCAGGTATTTCACCCCTGCTTGACGAGCCATGTCTTTTATGTATTTTAGCCCCGAATCGACCAACTGATAATCATTTTTTAACGTCCAAGCAGCCCAAACATGAAGCTCCTCACCCATCGGCTGAAGGATAAAGAATCCCTCAAAATGATTGTCTTTCAGAACTACCCACAACATCGCTTTCTGGTTAAAACAATCCACATAAATGTCCTCGACAATCCAGTTCTCAGGACTCCGAGACTTAACCTTCTCTAGTCCGGGTTTAATCGTTGCCCACCAGTTACGCAACTGATCGACTGGTATGTATCGGAACTCAACCGACAACGATATATCCGTAAGTTTTGTCTGCTGTAGCATTTGCCCAATGTGTAATAGTTGCTTGACCTTGTTGCTGCGTAGAAACGTATAGGTTCGTCGTTGCTGCTGGTGCTACATAACTCAACGTCACGATAGCACTCGGTACTGCTGGTCGATCTGGACTTGTACTGGTTCCAAATGCCTCTAGGGAAACCCCAATATCCGTTGTTCTCCACATAATCTCAACATAGTCCCCTGCGTTCATTTCCAGAAAGAAATTCATTGCTGCGATTAGGTGTGATGGATCGCCAGAACTTTTCCTAGCTGGAATGTGAAATCTGCTATTCGAGTTCGCTACGTTCGTTCCGTTCTTCCTAAACCAGATGTCTATGTCCTGACCATCATTGGTCGTGTTCTTTAGCTGAATAGAAAACTGAATGTTGTAAATCCCATAATTCCTGACATTAAGACGAGAATTGTTAGAAAGATAAACTCCGTTTTCATAGTCTGTCGTATTGAACGTAACCGCATAAGCCGTAGTCGTATTAGCCGCTGTTTGATCCGTAGAGTCTTGAAACCCACCATAAGGAGCCGAATCCTCCTCAGCAGCAGTAGACAATGGCACGAAGAATATCAGGCTGTCATACCCAATACGCTCGTCATACAGGGTCGTTGTCGTAGCGTTACCAGTCGCTAGGGTAATCTCTCCAGTATTGTTCGTCTTGCCATTCATAGCACCACGAACAACCTCAGCCACCTGTCTAGGATCACCCCCAAAGACAGGTAACGTCTGGAATTGAATACGCCTAGTCATCGATTACCCTGTTTCACTACGTCAACACTCAGTCCAAATGCTGTTTTCCAGTTAGCACCAGTCGGAGTCAACCTTAGTCGGTGATATTCCCCATTGGAACGCAAGGAAACACGGTTCTCTGAGTCTGCTGGAACGTCGGTATAGAACTCAACCTGCTCAGACAATAGATCACGGCTAGAAACCGCTACAGAGGCACTACCACCGTCTACAGTCGGTCTAGCCAAGATAACCGTAGAACGACCTACGTTAATGTCTCCTGTCGTGATCTGAGCCGTTTTAGGCTGTCCTGTGAAGGCTATGATCTTTGAGCCTGCAACTCCAGCAAAGAATAACTGTCCACCAGCAAATACCCGCGAATCTAACGGAATCTCTAAGGCATCTATCGAAGCGTTATAGTTATCTACCTGCTCTAACGTCGCTGAAGGTGTTAGCACATAAGCAATAGATGTCGCTGTAGTCTCAGCATACGACCAACGGTCTAAATCTATTGAATAAATGATAAGTAATTTACGAGCAAACGTACCTGAGAACCGCCATATTACTAATTTGTTAATTGGGTCAACCGTAGCACTCATTCCACTAGGAATATCACCCGGAACAGCATTATCAAAGAACCATCTGTTTACTTTTTCAGCACCGATCTGCTTAACAGACTGCCCATCACAGACATAAAACCCGTCATCCGCGAGGAAATAGGTCAATCCACCGTATTGAGCAATAGAACCGTTAGAAATACAGCCTAGAGACCGGGAAATAGCGTCAAATTGGAAGAAAAACGGGCTACCAGCATAGGTCATCCGGTAAATTGCCCTCTCTAGGAACACAATTCCATACTCACCACCCGCTAAACCCGTTATATCCCCGCCATCAGGGATAACCTGAGTGTCTGATTGACTCGCAGCAGCAGGTGTCCAGTCAGTTTCGTCGTTAATATCTGACCAGTAGACCGTGTTTTCACCACCACCGGGGTCATTAGCCGCTACAACGAAGTCTTTCACTACGGTAACAAACTTAGCTCTAGGTGCAGCAGCAGCTAAATCAGCAAAATTAGTCGAAGAATTCAATGTCCAAGACTGCAATCTATCCGATCCGTTAGCCAGAATGATCTTAGCCCCAAACTGAGTTACATCCCATGACTCTACAGCCGAATACCCCGTTGTCGTAGCTGCATCTAAACTCGCGTCATTTGAGTCAAACTTGTAAATCTGTGTCGCACCAGCAGCAAATAACGTCGTAGCACCACCAAACTTACCCGCAAACGTAATCAATAGAGCCTGAGCAGCATCATCCGAATAATCAGCCTCACTCCTAAATGGCGCATAGCCGTTAGCAACTGGATAACAGTTCTTAGCGTCTGTTACCGCACCTGTTACTCCGGGCTGATCTGGTAGCCACTCACCAAACTTAATTTCCATTTACTTCCTCCGCTGGCAATGGTTCGTTGCCCATCTCAATCCAAGCCTTGAATTCTGGGTAGTCTTCGGTGCAAGTCAGACGGCATAGACCGTCATCATCGATACGAGCGTAGATAGTCTGTCCGTCTTGATTGGTTGTCAGTATTTTGAACATCATAGTTCGGCACTCCATGCAAGGTAGGCGCTAGAGTTAACTGATCTTAAAAATGCCCCTGTTCCGTTTGTAGTTCCTGACGCAACGGTTGCTGTAAAAGTAGCCTCGTTATCACTTGCTGTGCTAAAAGTAGGAACTCCGTTACAGTTTGTATTTGTATCTGGGTATCTAATTCTATAATCTGCCGCAGTTCCTGATTGCTCAATTGCAGATGGGGCTGTTCTCATTGTTACTGGGAAATACCTTGCAAATAATCCGGTATTGGTAGTAATAACAAAACCTGTTCCTAATATGGCGTTTCCGTCAGTCGCTTTGTGTTTAAAATAATACCTCTGACACAACATCAACTCCGTCGTATACGGTCTGTAATCAAAGCTCGTCGCTGTGCTGCCTTTTTCTAGTTGTACTCCGGTGATGTAGAAGGTTGCGCCGTTGGTTCCGACTACGTTTATCTGTCCTGTTGGGGCGCGATAATCGTTTCCTGTCCATGAGCCTGCGCTACCCGTTTGCCCCGCAGCAACGCTGTATGAAATAAACAAAACAAGCCCTGCACCATTTGTCGCACCAATCCAAGTACCGCCAGTATCGCCGGGAATAGTGACTGTTTTATATTCCCAAGTATTAGCTGAACTGATTGTGTATGAATAGACGTAGCTTCTAGTACCTGCGGAATTTTGAATTGCACCCCCAAATGTTCCAGTAAGACTTGAGCGAACCCAAAACGACAAAGTAATTGCTTGTGCATCAGCCGTTCCGAACATTAAGTCGGCTGTATTGAATCCTTCGATGAATTGTCGAACGCTGTAGTTTGATGCCGCGCTTGTGCCTGTCGATGTCACACCGTAGTAGTTTTTAAAACCAACTGGCGGGGTTACTGAGCCTGCGTTTTGTTGAACATTGAAACCGCCGCCACCTACGTTGCAGACCCATCTGTCAAGCTGATAGGTATTTGAAGCGGGTGAAGTGTAAACCGCACCAGCATTACGCTGATCGATCACCATCGCGCCGTTAATGATGCGGTTCTTGAAGCCAAAGCCAGTCGCAGCAGTAGTCTGTGTGCTGTTATCGTTAAAGGTTAGACCGTTAGAGCCGTTAATAGTGACTGTCATGCTAATTGTTCCTCAGTAGGGCGAGTTAGCGTTGGATGCTCCCACTTGGCTATGTAATCACCACGACCGTCGCTATCGTTTTGCAGAGCGATAACGGTCATAAAATCCTGCGGCTGTAGTTCAGGGTACAAGGCTATGATCTTGTCGTAGAGTGTCATGCTGCCCTCGCTAA
>Ga0129333_10003321_pt1 | contig 15054 bp, 6 predicted proteins | sample CPB6_08_DNA_FD_94474 | JGI IMG/M metagenome (GOLD analysis project Ga0129333, IMG submission 94474) | Freshwater to marine salinity gradient microbial communities from Chesapeake Bay, USA - CPBay_Sum_0.6_0.8_DNA | ecosystem: Environmental > Aquatic > Marine > Coastal | place: USA: Chesapeake Bay...
GATATGGAAGAGGCAGTCCCCGATGTTATGCGTTTGTTTCTTTGCTCGTGCATGTCAAAATAGACATTGTCACCTATGCGACTTGCGCCACCTGCATGAAATGTAAATTTAGTGCCGAGATGCAAATGTTCAAGTGGCTCTGGATTGCCAATTCCCATTCGTGGATACCATTCATTTAATCCGATCCCTGTCAAACTTGTTCTTCTCTCCGAATACAGATGCAATGCATCCAACATTCCGTCTTGCTCAGTTCCAAGTTTGCCTTGTTTCTGCACTGAAATTGAAAGTCCTCTTTGTTTGGGTAAAGCTGGACTCTGTTTGCGAATACCATTTGCTTCCACATTCTTCAATGCGCATACTTGTTCTTCCATTCCAAAAGGGTGAAGGATCTCTCCAACTCGAAACTCAATTGATGAAGTTTTATGTTCCGATCTACCACTACTTGAAACTCCTGCAGTTTGAAGTCTAAGAATTGCCGGTGGTAATTGAGTATGATGAGTTAATCCAAAGTCAAAAGAGTATAAATGGAATAAAGTTTTGGGTAATACATTTCTTGGATACAATGAAAATGCACCAATTCCTGAGTATGGTGTTTGTTCACCTGTTGTATGGAAATAATCTTGGGGATGATTTGTAAGAAGTGGTTCAGCTCGATGATAAAATCCCCATGAAAGTGGTGGAATCTGAGCAAACATGCATTCAGAAAATACATTAAGCGTCATGAATAGCTGTATGATATTGAATATGTCTTTCCAAGACATGTTTCCCCAAAGAACAAATCGATTCATAAAACCCCCTGATGATGAGAATTATCGGATGAGCCTCTTGGTTAAGTATCTTCCAATTGGCTTTTCGAAATAGATTAAAGAGAGAAAAGCAAGCAAAGAATATGTGATATAACAAATTATTGCAGCAATGATGAAGTGCAGTCCCAGTGATTCCAGATGATACTGCAAAGAGACTGCCGATTTTGGATAACCCGGAATTGAGATATAATGCAATACATATAGACCAAATGAAATCTCACCTAAGAGTACCATCGTTTTGGTTGAAAGCAACTTTGCGATGAAACCACCTCGATGCAAACCCATGATGATTAATCCTGATCCAAATGCAAGGGAGGGGAATACGAAATCTGCCAATTTGTGTTTTCCAACAAGGTTAGATCCTCCTTGTGAACTTGTGAAAATCAATGCAAGTATGATGATTGCTGTTCCAATCATTACTATAATGTCACCGGAAAGATGTTTCTTTTCAGGGAAGAGTCTGACATAAGCTGCTATTGCCATTCCTGCCATAAAGTCATCGAGCTTCCCAAAGATTGTTTGCGTTCCAACCTCAGGGTCCCATGTACCGGTGAAAAAGTACCACCAATTCTGATACATTTCTGACATGCCATTGCAAAAAGCCACGCTGATCATCCAAATGAGTATTGTTATGGAAGCAATGACATATCGAGATGTATCTTTTTCGATACCTAGTTTTGATTTCCATCCTGAGTATAAAGAGGACATCGAAAAAATGAGCAAAGGAGCAATGAGATAAAAACTCATTTCAATTGTCAGAGTCCATAATGGTGGATTGATGGAAAATCTATACTGAGGGAAAACGCCATGAATGAGCGCCAAATGCGAAAGGACATCCATGATATCATGGGTGAAATTCATTGCGATCCAACTAATCAATACGATGAGAATTGTCAATGGATAGATACGAATGAAACGTTTGGCAAGATAAGTTCGCCATGAGAATGTATTGTTTTCAAGAGCATTCACATAGAGAATAAAAAACAAATAACCGCTCAGAGCAAAGAACATATTGACACCAATCCAACCATATTCCAAAAATGGGAGCGATTGGTCGTTATGCTTATGTAAGATATGTCCAAAAAAAACTGCACCTGCAGCCAAAGCTCGAATACCGGTAAGTGCAGGAATGGAAGACATAGCGAATAATTGATGTGAAAGAATATTGACCTTGACGATTGCAACTTACTGAATTCATGCAAGCGGAATTGCTTTGCAATTCATACCAAGAATCACTCTATGCCGGATTGCTCCGGTAATAACTTGGGAATGATGAATGTTATAATTGTTCCTTTGCCCGGCTCGGAAATAATATCGATTCGTCCATTATGCAATTCTGCAACTTTTTGCATGACCATGGTACCAATACCATATCCACCATGACTTCTTTTGGTAGTAAAATATGGCTTCATCATATTGTCTCTTGTGAACTCATCCATGCCAACCCCTGAATCTTTGATTCTGAAATAGACATAATTATCATCAAATGTGCATTGTAGTTCAACAGTGCCTTCATTCTTTTGTAAAGCTCTTATGCCATTTTCAACTGCATTTCGAAGCCCTCGTGTCAACTTTATTGGATCACAAAGAAACATGACTTGCTTGCCAGTAAAACTCAAATGAGCATTTGGAAACAATTGATCATCAAACTCTTGAACTACATTTCTACACAGGACCAATGCATCATTCAGTGATAGCTGAATTTCTCCCTCTCTCCCAACGGTAACGATATCACGAACTCTTTGCATCAATAAATTGATTTGCCCCAATATCTTGTTTTGTCTTTGAACATTCTTTTCATCCATGATCTGCAATTGTTGTGCATTGAGCAATATGATGGAAAGATTTGTTTGCATGTCATGAGCCAATTGAGCCCAATTAGTGAGACGTTTTTTCTCTAATTCTGCAGTGATGTCAATTCCTGAAAAAATACAACCTGCAAAGCTACCTGCAAAGCCAAAGAGCGGGGTAATTGACCAAATATATTCTCTGTCAGAATCACCATCAGGAATGGTTATCCTACTTTGCATTGGTTTACGGGATTGAAAACCATCTTGTAAAAAGTTCAATAATTCGCTTAACTGTGGTTTATTGACATAATACCTAATTGGTCTATGCAGGGGTACATCAGGAGAGAGTTGCAAAACAGACTTGGCAGTTGAATTCACTTTGCTTAATCGTCCTTCATTATCCAAATACAAAATGAGTCCCATTCCACTTAATTCCAATCCTGCTTCCATGAATCTTTTTTGTCTGGAATAGTGTCGATAAAAAATACCGATGATCAGAATGCCCAAGATTGTTAGGATGTATTTTCCCGATGAATATGTAAAACGACGAAGCCACCAAAATGGATCTTCAACCATGTCGAGTAAAATATATCCCTTTTGAGAAAGGATGAGTTTTTCTTTATCGAATTCAACAAATGTTGGATCATCTTTTGTGAAATTGTGCATTTGACCAATCCTTGCTGCACTTTCAATTGAAAGTACATTTAGATTGATCAAACAGAAGCCGTTTTCAAATAAGTATTCTAGTGATAGTCCATTGCTTCTGGCAGACAATGCTTTTGTAAGATAATTAGGTACTGTTATTGACTGAGTTGAGCCATGTAATTGTTTAATCGTAATGGATTTCTCGGCATTTTCATTTTCTGTCAGCCAGGAAATAAATGGCGTGGAATTTTTCTCCCATAATGCAATTGTTGACAAAGATCCCGGGAAGAACATCATTTCTTGTTTACCTGTTTTGATATCAAGCAAAAAAGCATTTGTGCTTACACCGGTAGATGATGAAAGAACTAAAATTGCATGTTTCGTTGAGATGATTCTATAAGAAACACCCATTGGTGAAAAGGGGATCTCACGAGTAATGTCGCCATTTTTGTTGACAGTTCGCAAGACATTTCCCCCACCGCTCTTGCGAATGCAATGAAGACCATCAGAAAAATGCTCAATTGCCAATACTTGATCAGCCAAGAGCTTTGCATATAAGCTGTCTTTCTTTATTGAGATTCCAAATACATTCTCAGATACAGAAATAAACACCATCGAATCATGTGAGCCGATAAATGTTATTTTTTTATATGTTGAAGATAGTGGGAGTTCCAACTTCGAAATGATATTGCCAATCAAATCTATGAGTAATAAGCGGGGTGTTTCTCCATCTACTGAAATCAATAGTCTTTGTTCTTGTATAGAAATGATATCATCAATTGGAAATGGAAATGAGAGCGATTTGCCATCATTTTGAGAGAATTGCTTGACAATCTGTATTTGAGAATTACCATCAATTAAAAAAGAGGATCTCCGTACTTTTAATACCCTGTTAAACTTTTTGTCCAAAAATGTATTCACCTCTTCAAATTTCCCTGATGCGGAATATACTTTTGGGTAAAATTCTTGCGCCATGACAAATGAAAGTGGAGCAAGTATCATCCAAGAAAGAAACAATATGAGAATTGAAATGCTTTGCATCATTTATTGATTATGTCTTGAAGAGATCCTGTTAGTAAAAGTAATTCCAATGCAGAAAGTGCTTTTTCAAATCGAGCTTGAGCAAGAGTTGATTTTGCATCAAACACGGATTGAGCAGAAATCCTGAAATCATAATTGCTTAGTGCACCTTGTTTATATCGCTCCAAAGCGATTGATGCATTTTTTTCAGCGAGTGTTATATTTTGTTCCTGCATTGCAACAATTGATCTACCCGTTAGGTATGCTCCTTTTGCTATTCCATGAGAAGCCATAAGATTATCAAGAACTTGAGCGGATTGCAATTCTGTATTTTGTTTTTCTATCCCTGCTGCTTCAATTTGTTGTCCCAAGCGGAATCCATCCAAGAGTGAATATTGTGCTGTTAATGCGAAACTTGCACCTCGCACTCTGCTTGATACAACAAAGGATCCATCATTGCTTGCTTGATTGAAATTATATTCTGAATTCAGCGATAAAGTTGGATATGCTCTTGCTTCCATTTGTCTGAGCATGGCTTCAGCGGCTATTGTACCAGCTTTTACTGCCATCAATTCCGGATTTCTCTCTCGTACCAAGTCTGAATTGAGAATATCTGCATTGATATCAAATGTTGGGAATTCACTGCTTACTGCATAAAGGGTGTCTGCATATCCTCCAATCGCATTATTTAATTGCAATCTGGATTGACGTAATTGTTCTTCCAATCTCAGCAATGCTGTGCTATCAGCATGTAATTCTACATTTGCCTGTAATTCTTCTTGTTCGCCGGATCTTCCAACCGAATATCGTAATGATGCAAGTCGCAATCCTTCATTTGAGAGATTTACTCTTTCTATTGCAGCCTGAATGAGTGCTTGATTGCGAATCATTGCACAATATGCTCTCATCACATTTCCAATTGTTTGTTGCATGGAAGCGCGCAGTCGCAATTCTCCAATATTTTGAAGTGCTTGTAATCTGTCATAATTGGCGAACATGCCGAAACCATCGAAAAGAGTCCAGTTTAGTGCTATGCCGGCATTTGTTCCGGTATTACCTGCAGATTCACGAACAATTTCTTGTCCACTCAATAATGATTGATTGATGGTGTTCACTCCCCCTATTTGCCCTGCAGTAGCACTTATGGTAGGTAGCATGCCGGCTGCTGCATAACTCGTATTGACTTTTGCAATGTTAGCATCATTTTTTGCAATTCTGATGGCATAAGATTGTTCAAGAGCGAGTGCAATAGCTCTATTGATTGTCAATGTATCTGCAAACATAGAAGTGTATGTTGCAGCAAGGATGATGAAAATGAATATTTGTTTCATGGTTCTCTGAATTGTAATTGTATGCCGTCAAGTGTCCAACGAGGTCTGACGGTGATTGTTTCTTTTGTAAAAGTATATCGTTCCGAAAAACGAAATGGAGAAATTGATCCAACATCATATTGTTCATTGTTGTCTTTGTCTTCAAAACATTCCAATGAATATGTCCCGGGTGGGATGTCCGGCAATGAAAAGATTCCTCTTTGTTGGATTTGCTTATTCAAGATGACACCCTTTTCATTTTTCAGAATGATGATATATGGTCCGCCATTTATTGTGTCGAGAATCTCACCCTTGATCGCTCCAAAGAGTCTGGCATCCAATGTTTTGAGTTGCAATCTTATGGTTGTATCTGCAAAGGGTATGCCTCTTCTATCCTGTAAACCCTTCAGGTTGAGTGTGAGTGAATGCCATGTATCTGAAAACAGAGCTTGCTTTGGTTTCACAAGAACATGGTTGTCAGCTATCTTTTGAAGAGTAATTGGAATTATTCCTTTTGCAGTAGACAATGTGCATCTTGAAAGAAGAGAGTCAAATATCATTCCATGAGAAAACTGTATGGAAATCTCTGGTACAATGTCAATGATTGAACTGTCCTTTGCAGTAATTGAATAAACATGTGGAATCTTGTCTTTCTTTTCAGACACAATCAGGGGTTTTGATGAAATACTATCGATACATTGATTGAATGAACTATCCATGGCTTGTTTATTTGCCATATTCAAGACTATGCTTGAAGCTGTCTTCGATGGATCATGCTCAACAATGATGGAAGTTGGTCTGCCGGGAGATTGATATGCGGCTAGTGTTTGCAATGTAGAACCATTCTTCTCGAAAATGGAAAATTGGGATGCATTGATTGATTCTTCAAGCAAGACTTCCGAACATCGAATTTCAATGATTCCATTGTCTTGAGAATATGCCTGCATGGCAATTGGTGAAATGGTATCGATGGGTTTAGACAATTTCATGAATAAAGGAGCACTATTTGTTTTGACATCAACATCTCGAGATGCGATTGCAAAACCATCTGTGCCGATATCATAAAGACCATCTTTAAACATGTCTTGCACTGCATATATGCGATAGGTTTTATCAGACAAAGCGGAGAAAGTGAATTGACCATTCGAGCCAATCTGTGTTTTGTAGATTGAAGAAGTTTTGGTTGGGTCAATCATGGCAACAGTATCACTCAATGGGTGGAGAAATACAGAAACACCAAGTGATTGTCCAGCAACTATTCCCGAAATCGATCCTGAATCCAATATATCTCCTGTCGAGAATATGATTGTATGTGATTCATTTGGTCTATTGCCTGCATAATCGGCATAATCAGTGCCGATTGTCAGAGAATAAGTGGTATTGGGTCGGAGTGACTCAGTAAGGCTTATCTCCAATTCTCTTCCGCTCCAAGATGACTCATAACCAATTGTCGGAGTGAAAAAGAGACTTTGTAATACTTTGTTTCTATCTACATATTCACTGAATTCAATGATGATTGTTGATTCCTTGAAATCCGTTGTTTTGTGAGCAGGGATGGTGCGAATGACTTTCGGACCTTCCATGTCTCTTGGTCCTCCGGATGGTGGCAAAGGATTTGCACATCCATGCAGAATGATTGAACACAATGCGATGAATGAACATTGCATTGTGATTGCAGCAATCATTCTGAAGTCAATCATTATTTACCTCTATTATTGGCGATTGCTTCATCAGCACAAATCGCTGCCATGCTTACAACATCATTCACATCAGCGCTACGATCAAGAATGTGTACGGGTTTGTTCATTCCAACAAGGATTGGTCCGACAACTTCTGACTGCGATAATTTTGACATGAGTTTATAGCAAATGTTTGCTGCATTCAAATCCGGGAACACCAGTACATTGGCATCGCCTTGAATGGCGCTGAATGGAAAATGATCTTCAGTTTTTTCATTTGATACTGCGGTATCGCCTTGCATTTCGCCATCGATGATGAGTTGTGGATTTCTCTCTTTTGCCAATCGAGCTGCTTCACGCATTTTTATTGCCGATCCATCATTGGATGAACCAAAATCGCTGAAGGAAAGCATCGCAATGCGCGGTTCCATATCGAGTCGCTTTACCGCTTCGGCAGTCATGATTGCAATGTCAGCCAATTCTTCCGCATTTGGTGAAATATTGATGGTCGCATCTGCAAAAAAGATGGTGTCACCTTTTTTGGAAATAAATGCCTGAATGCCGGCCACACGAGAAAATCGTGGATTCGTTCCAATGATTTCAAGCACGGGTTTAATTGTATCACCATAATTCAATTTGATTCCTGAAATCATCCCATCTGCATTTCCTGTCTCAACCATCATTGCAGCATATTCAATTCTTCTTCTCACGATTCTGTTGGCTTGATTTTTTGTCATTCCTTTTCTTTGACGCTTTGCAGTAAGTATATCTGCAAATTCATCAAGATGATTGAGATTTTGAATATCAATGCATTCAATTCCTGATAAATCAATTTGATATTCATCAACAAGCGCTTGAATTTTTGCTGATTCACCTATGAGCATAGGATGAGCAATTCCCAATTGAACGATGATCTCTGCGGCTCTCAACACTTTTACATCATCGCCTTCAGTGAAGATGATGCGTTGCTTTTTCTTTGATTTCTGCAAACCTGAAATGATTCCACCAATGAATCTGCGAACATTTGTTTGTTGAGATTCAAGCTGTATGCGATATTGATCTATATCCAATTCTGCAATTCTTGATGCACCACTGTCTATTGCGGCTTTTGCAACAGCAGGTGCAACATAGAGCAAAACACGATTATCTAGTGGTTTTGGGATGATATATTCCTTTCCATATATAATTGGATCCCCGCCATAGGCGCGCACAACTGATTCTGGTACAGGTTCTTTTGCCAATTCCGCAAGTGCATACACAGCAGCAATTTTCATTTCATCATTGATTGCTTTTGCTCTGACATCCAATGCACCTCTGAAAATGAAAGGGAAGCCAAGTACATTGTTGACTTGATTTGGATAATCGCTTCTTCCGGTTGCCATGATGATGTCGGTACGAACTGATGAGGCATCTTCATAAGAGATTTCAGGATCGGGATTTGCGAGAGCAAACACAATTGGATTTGGTGGCATGGATGCAATCATTTCTTTGCTTACAAGTCCGGCAGAACTTAATCCAAGAAATACATCCGCCTTTTTCATAATCTCAGCCAAATCAGCAGGACCTGTCCCATTTGCGAATTCAGCTTTTGTTTCTGTCATATCTGCATCACGACCGGGAAATATCAATCCTTTTCTGTCGCATAAGAATATATGCTCTTTCTTCACTCCAAGTTTTGCATACATCCTACAACATGCAATTGCACTTGCACCGGCACCGCTCACTGCGACAATGACTTCTTCAATCTTTTTTTGTTGAATGTCCAATGCATTCAATAAAGCTGCTCCACTAATGATTGCTGTACCATGCTGATCATCATGCATGATTGGAATTTGCATGCGTTTTTGCAATTCTTGTTCAATGTAAAAACATTCCGGCGCCTTGATATCCTCTAGATTTATCCCACCGAAAGTTGGCTCAAGATTCACGACTGTATTGATGAATTCATCTGGATCTTGCGTAGAAATTTCGATGTCGAATACATCAATGTCAGCAAACTTCTTGAAAAGCACGCCTTTTCCTTCAAAAACAGGTTTACCTGCCGCTGCACCAATATTGCCTAAACCGAGAACTGCAGTTCCATTGGAGATCACGCCTACGAGATTTCCTTTGGCGGTATATTCATAGACAAGTTCTTCATTTTCTGCAATGTCTTTGCAAGGTTCTGCCACACCCGGTGAATATGCCAATGATAATTCATATTGCGTGGATACAGATTTGCTAGGAATCACTTCAATCTTGCCTTTTCTTCCTGATGAGTGATAGGCAAGGGCATCTTCTCTTTTTATGGTTCTTTTTGTCATAATGTCTTTCTGAATATGAACAATGTGGTGAATTCTAAGTTATTGCATCCGAGCGCCGGGTTGAAATCGGCTTATGAATTCGGATACGCGTGAGTCTTTTGTATGTTGAAGAGTGTGAGCATCACCTTCAAAACACACTTTGCCATTGTCAAGCATGGCAACATGATCGGCAATATTGAATACAGAAAACATGTCATGCGTGATGACAAGGGATGTAATCGATAGTTTTTTTGAGAGTTCAAGAATCATTCTGTCAATCTGCTCTGAATTGACAGGATCCAAACCTGTTGTGGGTTCATCATAGAAAATATAGGACGGACTCCCAACAAGAGCTCTCGCAACGCCAACGCGTTTTTTCATGCCACCGGATAAATCACTTGGCTTTTTTGAACTGAGCAATGCAAACTCTTTTTCAAAATGAGATGTACCGGATTCAGCAAGATCGGGTAATAATCCAACTGCAGACAATACTCTTCTTGCTTCACTCTCGAGCAAAGAGTGATTCTTTTCACCATGCTCATAGAGTCCGATGATCACATTTTCATAGACTGTGAGTGAATCAAAGAGCGCAGCACCTTGAAAGACATATCCAATATTTCTTCTGACATTAAACAATTCTTGTTTTGTCATTGAAGCTACAGATATCCCGTCAATCCTGACTTCGCCTTTGTCTTGCGTGAGCAGTCCGACAATATGCTTCAAAAGCACACTTTTGCCACAACCGGATTTTCCGATTATGCATGTGATTTGTCCATTTGGTATTTCAAGGTCTATGCCTTGCAATACATGTTTGGATCCAAAAGATTTATGTAGGTTCTGTAATGAAATCATGTGTTTTGAAATGTTAAAAAGCATATCTCCAGCTGATCTTCATTTCCCATTCTTTTTGTTGTCTTGTTGAAATGGCATTTGCAGGTGCCGATGCTCTCGTCAATTGCAAAAGCAAATTGCGCAATGCATCATAGTCTCCAAGAATGGTTATAGGAACATCAACACTGAATTCATAATTACCTGAAAGATCACCGATTGTTCCGGCAGCCCTCCAAGCAACATCGCTGAATAATTGACCACTCAAATTCAATCGTGCTTGGGAAAGATCGGATAAACCTTCTTGTAAACTGATTGTTGCATTTGTTAGTAATCCGGTTCCTTCAAGCAAACCGGAGAACAATTGTGATGCTGCTGCTGACAATGAATTTGAAAGTTGATTGCCAAGATCTCTTGTTCCCATTCCACCGGAACCACGACCAAATAATTCTGCTTGTGTTCTACCAACAATCAATTTCATCAGAGCATCATTTCTGATTTGAGCTGAATCACCAATCGCTTCGATGCCATTTCTTTCCCAACTGATTGCTACTTGTGGAAGATTTTTTGTGCCTGTGATTTTCATGATGACTCGGAAATTTTCAAGCTCATCATCATATCGAGTTTGACCTTTATAGACAGCAAGCAGATCCAAAGTTGGATTTGTCAATTCTCCGGTATTGAACAGTAATGTTCCTGAAGCATCAAAGACTTTGAGGAATTTATACTGAGATCCCTCAAGCAATTTGATTTCTCCGAAGAGTCTGGGCAGTTTAAATGCTTCTTTCTGAAATCTCAAGATCGCTTGTTTATTGGTTGGCTCTACATTGGCTCTAATTTCTTCAAATGTTCCAAGAATCATTTTCAAGAGAAATTTCCCAGGCATCAATACATTCAAATCATAGTCAAGCAAATCATTGAATCCGGCTCTTTTTCTTCTCAATAATTCATTTTCATCTATTCCTTCATCTGCTTTGCTCTTTGGAGTAGCTGCAGACTTGCCATTTGTTGTTTCGGAAAGTGCTTTCAGCAAATCGGTGATGGGATTCTCCCTAGATTGCAGAATATTCCTTTGATCATCATTCAAAACTGTATAGCGAACACCGGATGCACTTAATTGTTCTTGTTCAGGCGGCATCGTAATTGATGCTTGCAATACTTTCACATCACCACGGAGAAATGGTTTTTTGAATGTTCCATAAAAACGGAGTGGTTTTTCACCGGATGCAATGATGAATTTTCCATACATCGTAGGCATAGTTGAAGCGGAGGCATCACTCAATACAAGCAATTGTTTCGAGATGATATCTAAATCAAAATTCTTGATATAAATAATATCGTATAAATTCAGATTTCCTGTGATGATTGCTTCGCCATTTGGAAGATCCAATATGTCATTTCTGACAAATACAGAGTCGAGAGTTGCAGTTGAGTTTTTGAGGAAGACATTTCCTTCGGCAAAGTATCGAATATTCGTCGCATCAAGTACAAAGGTCATGTCTCTTAATGTTGCTTTCCCGCCATAATTGATTCCATCAGGTGCATATCCGCCAAGAGTGATTGTAGCATCTGCCTTGCCGCGAAGATCTGTGACACCCGGTATGAATGGTGCAATGGTTGCTATCGACAAACCATTGGCTTGAGCAATCACAACAAGTGGTTCATCACTCCTCATTGCTTTGCCGGGATTATCAATGGCAAGATTATATGGGATTTGTTCAATTTCAATGGAAAGTGTTCTTTTTTCAATGGATTTCAAATCAGTCACCGACACTGATCCAGTGATCATTGAATCTGCATGATGTAAAGTGAATTGCTGATTACCCACGGCAACATCATTGTAGTATATGCTATCCATGTTCCCATTGCAGGTATATACAGGATTTTTGAATGATCCATTTGCTGTGATGATGGCATGTTTTGCATTTCCTTTCAAGGTTGCAAGCACTTCTCTTATATCATTAGGGATAAATGGTAATTTTTTTACATCACGCAGTGGAAAATCACTAAGCGTAACATTCAAATTATGAAACACTCTTCCGGAAATTTTTCCTTTGGCTGAGATTGTTTCTGCAAGAACTCTTTTCATGTTGAAATCATCAATGTAGATTCCTGTTCCTGAAAAGGTTCCTTTCAATGGACCGGTATTCTTCCAGTTTAATTGACCATAAGTCAAACTGAAATACTTTGCCGAATATCGAAATGAAGTATCTGTGAAAAGAGCATCCGTATTCATGTCTACATGAATATCATCACCAATTGAACCGGAAAATTCTCCATGAACATCTTCTTTATTCATTATGAATGACAGTGTTGGTTGCTTCAACATCAAATCATTGATGCTGAGCCAGTCTTTTGCTTTTGCTTGAATGTTCAATGAGCTCAATATGCGTCTACCATCTATTCCGGGTTCTGTTTTGATGGAACCTTTGAGGAAAAATGGGGAGCTTGCACCATCATTGTCCGGACCAAAAATGTGGCCATTCAGTGCATGCAATGAATCAATATTCATCGTGGTTGATGATTTGTCGGAAAGAACATGCATACTCATGTTCACTTCACCTGTTGCATTGATTCCTTCCATGAATAAATTCACGGGAGCCAAATCTTTTGCATTGACAATAATCTTGGCATCGATGGTGGATGTATCCATCCTTGGCATGAGGGGATGATTTGTCAAGTCAAGACCGGACATCCCTTTGTATTTTTTTTCTCCTTCCAAAATCACACTACTCACGGTATGATCGATGGCTGTTATGAGAGAAAGAAATGTGTATCTTCCATCGGCTTTGATATCATACATTGCTGATTGCAATCGTACATGCCGAATTTCCGGATTCTCTCTTCTTATGCTTACATCAATACTTTGTGGACGAACTGTTCTATCTTTGAAGATAAGTTGTCGTGCATGAATATGCATGTCGCCATCCAAGCTATCAGGATGCATTCCGCGCATTACCATGGTAAGTGAGCCGTCAAAATGTGATGGCAATTTTTTTGAATTGAAAATTGCTGATGGTGAAATATTCTCGCAATTCGCTTCGAGATCAAAAAGGGGATTTGACTGCCTTGCATCAATCATTCCGGAAATGTGCAAAGCAGATCTTTGTACATTTTCGAATTCATCAATTCCTCTCTCGGCTTCCCTGAATACGATATCTGCTGTGTCTATTTCTATAAGCCCTGCCTCTGAAGTTTGACCATCAAATACAAGACTTGATATTGAATATTCTCCCAATCTTGATGGTCCGGCATCAATTCTGATATTCGCATCCAATGTTGGTAAAGTTGTGCCTTTACCCGCAATCTTGAGCTGCATGTTAACCAAGCCATCATATGTTTTGTCTTGAATCACTGCTCCAGGATTCAAATTGGTAAACTGTATGTTTCCATCATATCCTAGATCATTGCCCCGGAAGACAAGATTCGTCATGCCTTGAACAGCTCCTGATTTTGTGTTAGCATCAAGCTGAATGTGCAATGAATCAGATGGTTTACCTTTTACAAGCAATGATTTGAACGATACTACACCTAAATAGGGAAGTGAGGGTAATGATAAAGCAGGAATCTGATTGACAAGCAGGTCATAGTCGATTCTGGAATCTCCAATCGATTCAGCAGAAAAGAACAATCTTTTCGCATCATTCACATCATTGAGTTTTCCTGAAATGCGAAGCCTAGAATTTTTGGAACCAATCTCAAGATTGTCAACTGTAATATCTTGAAGTGTCCCATTTGCTTCCAGATCCACATCATATATGCCAAAAATTCCTACCTCGGGAAGAAAACGCCGCAAGTCTTCGGTATCGAATCGCTCAGACAATAAGGCAATGCTCATGGTGCTTTTTTTGAGCCGTTCTGACAATGCATCATCGAATACATCTATATCATTGAAACGACCACTCATGGACAGCGAACTTCCTGCTGTCTTGATCTTACATGATTGAAGTGTTATACCTTCTTTTGAATGAACTGCATTGAGGGCGAAATCGCGAATGTCCAATCCGCTGCGCAAATCATGCGATGTAAAGGATGCTATATCAACTTCATACCGGTGAATTCCCGGAAAAGCTCTTCCGGACATAATCAAATTCACATCCTTGATGTCGAGATCAGATACATTGAAAATTCCTGGCTTGGGAGTGGGATTCAGTGAATCATATATCCGAATGGATCCTCCACACATTTCAAGATTTCCCAACGTGATTTGCCAATCAAATGGGGGTTTTGAAGGATCTTCTGGTGTTGGATACAAGATATGCTCAAGATTCCATGTGCCATCTCTTGATCGCAAAATCTTGATTGTCGGATGATCTAATGTGAGTGTCCCAATGCTGATGGAACGATTGAGAATGGCCTCAATGGTATAAGAAACCGAGATGTCGCCTGCATGTAAAACGGTGTCTCCGGCAGCAGTCAAAGTGACTTCATGCAGAATGAGTCCTTTGAAAATATCCAGCCGCATGTCTTCAAAATTTACTTTCCCCTTGATTTGCTTATTGATTTGCTCAATGAGAACAGGTCTGAACCATTCACGAAAACTATCAGTCTGAAAAAAAACATATATCCCCACCATCCCCAAAATGAGAAAGAGAAATACCCCGGAAATCAATTGACCTATGATTCGAGAAATGCGCGTGCCAAGACTCAATTTTTCAGTCAAAATGGGCATGGATTCTATGTTTTGCTCAGAA
>Ga0129333_10003322_pt1 | contig 15051 bp, 24 predicted proteins | sample CPB6_08_DNA_FD_94474 | JGI IMG/M metagenome (GOLD analysis project Ga0129333, IMG submission 94474) | Freshwater to marine salinity gradient microbial communities from Chesapeake Bay, USA - CPBay_Sum_0.6_0.8_DNA | ecosystem: Environmental > Aquatic > Marine > Coastal | place: USA: Chesapeake...
AATGCCTTTCTTATAAGAGCCGGATTTAATATCAGGCGTCATATAAGTATCATGTATCCACTTTTCTCTTTGCTCTGCTTCCTGCTGATTTTTGTATATTGGAAACTTCATGCCTTTCGATTTGGCTTCGTCCATTGCCGAGTTGATTTCTTCTTGCGTATTCAGAATCCGTCCATTCCACCACGATGGAAATAATTGCGTGGCATTATCTTCTTTATTCTTGCCAACGCCCATCAATATTCCACGAAAGGTTGTCACATCGCCTGTCTCGGGATTATGCCCGTATGTATTGTCTTTCAGCATCTTGCGATGATACGCAATGACATTTTTTTCGAGTAAGGAAAGAGGTTTGTTTTTTTCCATTTTAGTTGGAAGTCTTCCTGAACTTCGCCGTCTTCTTGGCAATGGATTGCGGTTGTGCTACAAACTGTTTGCCAGCGGCATTTCCCTTGGCCTTTGCAGCGTTGGTTGCAGCCTTCTCGGATGACGAAAGGGCAGACCATGCCTTGTCTGGAAGATAACGCTTCCTTCCCTCGCTTGGAGAACCATCGCTTGTTCGCCACTTTTCTTTGGTCCACTTTGATAGGCTATTGTCTGATTCCTTTGGCCCGGAATAGCCACCACCACGTTTCTTGTATTCCAAAACGGCTAGTTGCGCCTTTCGCGCCGACCATTCACCGGGATCTCCACCTTTGCTTCCAGCTTTTGTCGAGGCAACTATTTTGGACCATAGACCTTGATTGGAACGCTTCGCGCTGCTCATGGCAAACCTCCACGAAAAATAGGGTATCAAAAGATATACCGGGAGAGTGTCGTTTTATATATGGAGGAGGGTATCAGTTTGTATACCCCTTTAACTAGAATCATAACTAACTAGACTAAACCAATCCTATTGGATTGGTTGGCACGAAATTCTCTTGGGGTATGGATCATTGGGACAACTGCCAAGGTTGCTGGTATCATTGTCACGAGGGAGACGATGATGGATCTTGTGGTTGTATTCTTTATCGCGTTCTTCTTTGGATACTGGATTTGTTTTGTCCAGCATATTTCCAATCGAATCGATGCTGGTGGATACTGCGTGTATCTGAACGGGCGCGATAAATATAGGCTTGCGCGAACTGCAATGTCACATTACATGACAGATAAGTACATAGTGCTCAATCTAGTCACCAGTACGGGAGACAGCACGGCATTCAAAACACCGTTCGTTGTCGATGTCAACAAAGTTCGTTTTTTCACAAATGATGGAGAGCGAATAAACAACGTCAATTACAAGACGGTTGCCAGACACGAACAATTCGAGGAGAACGAAAAGTGAACAGCATTTGCATTGTTGGGCGACTTACGGAAGATCCACAACGCAAGGACATCAATGGAAAAGTCGTGGTTGAATTTTCCGTTGCCGTGAACAGGTTCAAGAAGGATGAAGCCGACTTCTTTCGCGTAAAGGCATGGGGGCAGACTGCAGAGTTTGTCTCAAGCTATTTGAGCAAGGGAAGGCTTGTATCCGTTCACGGACGAATGGAATCGCGCAAAGCAGAACGAGATGGTCGATCCACGACCTATTGGGATCTTGTAGCTGATTCTGTCAATGGACTGGACAAGAAACCCGATGGGGATACAATGACGGCAAGTCCTCAACGAAACAGGACGCGCTATAGTCCGGAACCTGCGCCGCCTCCTCCATTGCCGGGAGAACTCGACATAGAGGATCCGTTCGCATAACGACTTGATGGGTGTTTATTCCTTTCTACCATCAAGACGCAAACCCTCCGCATCAGGGTGGTGCTCGGAGGGTTTGTCGTTACTGGGACTGATATTTTGCGATTAGTTTTATGTTTCTGTTCTTCCCTGCAGGAATTCCATATCGGGCGTACAGCAACTGCAACCGAAAATTTACAGTGCGCACTTTCATGTGCAATTCGTCGGCAATCTCCTGAGCGGTCGCCCCAGTCGCAAGCAACCTCAGGATTTCGTTGTCGTCGATTCGTGTCATATGTGAAACCTATTGACAGTTGTCTTAGTAATCATACCACTTGCAAATAAATATCCACATACTGGATACTGTAAACCATGGGCGTACTGAAAAAATATCAAGATCCACAAGGTGGATTGAACGCTGCTGGCAGAGCGTATTTCAAACGCACGTCAGGAAATAAATTGAAGCCCCCTGCGCCGAACCCGCGTACCAAATCGGACGCCGGTCGGCGCAAGTCTTTTTGCGCTCGCATGAGTGGAATGAAGGCGAAGCTTACTTCGGCCAAGACTGCGAACGATCCCGATTCCCGCATCAACAAATCCCTGCGTGCATGGAACTGCTAGGATACTCAAATGGCTGGACAGAAGAAGACTTCGAAGAAAGCACCTAGTGCTGCACAGGAAATGTACAAGTTGCGACAAAGTGAATGGAGGGAAGCAGAGGGTAGAAGGACATTCGACAACGATAAACAAAAATTTTCATACAGCCAAGTCGGGCGCGGCCTCGGTCAACCGACCAAAATTCGCTTCAGCGACGCTAAACAACGTGCCCATTTGCAAGCCAAATATCCCGATATGCCCCAATATCGTGAACCGCAACTTCAACAGTACTTGGAAGCAAAAGAATATCTGCATCAGCAAAATGTTGCTGTGCCACGGCCTCCTATACCTTCTAAATCTGGAGTCCTATTGTCAACAAAACCATCAGGTGAGTTGCGAAAACCAAGGGTGTTGTTGCCTATGCGCAATCCGGAAACCAGTAGGTTGCCACCGCTATGGTCAACAGATTCTTTTGCTCAATACATGGCATTGCGGGACAAAAAAGGAATGAAACGTCTTAAGCCATTGAAGCCGGCAGTAAATCAAACTAGGATTCCACGAACCAAACAGGCGCGTGGCGGCCCCGGCCTTATGAGCATTGCTGGTCCTGCACTAGCTGCTGGACTGGGAAGTCTTACACGTATGATCCGAAATAACAACAATCGTGAGATGAAAGATCGCAGGTAAACAAAATGCCTAAGCCAGATACGAAAATGGGTGGTTCCGGTTATCCGGACGAGATGATGAGTTATGATCCGCGAACGCGAAGGTACGTTCCGAATAGGACTCAGTGGCGACGACAGCGTGGATATTCGGATCCTGCTGCTGAACTTCGTGGTATTGCAGCGTCTCAAGATAATAGCCTTGATCCATACTATTTGGAAATGCGCAACGAAGGACGAATGTCTGATACGCAAGATTATGTAGACTGGCTTCAAGAAAAACTGCGGGATAAGCATGAAATGTTGCAAAGCCGCATGAAGGCTACGAGGAGTTCCATGGCCGATGCGGAACGAAAGATTAGGGGCATGACTCGAAATGGAATGTCGATTCCAGCTAGTCGACCACAATCCACTCTGACGAAACAGATCATGGCTGAGAACAAAAAGCGCAAGAAGTAATAAGGAATACTTCAATGCCTAAACCCCAGAAGACATCAAAGAAAAAACCATCTACGGCGCAATCATACTACAGACAAACAAGTAGTCGGATTCGTGGAAATGAAGCTTTGGATCGACTTACGGCAGGAGAATGGAATTCTCCTGCCAGAGGGTTTAGTCATAGCGCATCTGGACGTACTGGTTATATTCCAAGTGTTCCAAACGAAGATACAACATATTCTGGAAGTGCTAGAAAAAACAATAATCGTAATCCTAACAATAGGATTGATTTGACGGAATACCTTACTGAAAAAGGCGAACTGCGAGAAACTAATATTGCGGTTCCAGATGCTCTTGGTACACGGTACCGACAAATTGGACGACCAGATTTAAATCCAAAAAATGGTCGTCATGGATCAGTTTTGCTGCAATCTTCGGGACACAATCAACCTCGTATTCCTCGTAACACAAGAGCGCGTGGTGGTCCCGGTCTTATGGGTATTGCTGGTCCTGCGCTTGCTGCTGGACTCGGAAGCCTTACACGTATGATCCGAGATAACAATGCCAAAGAAATGGGAAAGCGTCGTTAGGATCAAACTATGATCAACCATATGAACAAACATATCAATAGGTTGTCGCTTGACACAGTGCTTGGAATAGAACAATCAGAACATGGATTGAAAAACAAGCCGAGGGTTTCAGAACTGCAATCTATTGAGATGGGAGAGCATGGTTTGTCAAAGAAACCTACCCTGCGTCAGATGCTCAAGATTGAGACCAAGGAGCATGTCAAATCCAAAGATGAAGAAGACGATGACGAAGAAGAAAATGACGACGAAGAAGAACCCAAACCCAATGCTCCTCAATATGTTGGTATGGGTAAGTTGATCATTGGAAGGTCACGTTGATGCTGTCTAAACTTCTTGGCATAAAACGTGGCAAGATGCAGAAAGTAATGCATGAGTTCAAGGCAGGAACCTTGAAGTCTTCTTCCGGACGAAAAGTAATCAATCGCAAGCAGGCTATTGCCATTGGATTGTCCGAAGGCGAATCTGCTGTCAAAAAAAAACGAGGTAAATAAAATGCCGATGGGTATCCCTTATCCGAAGGGGCAGATGGCTATGAAGAAAACTTCTGCCAAGTCGAAGCCGGCCAAAAAAACTCATCCCGGTTTCAAGGCAGTGCAGGAAAGTATTGCACGGAAACAAGTAATTCCGATGGAACGTGCTGGTGCTATCCTTGCCGCTGGTGCTAGAAAGGCATCTCCTGCTGCCAAGAAGGCCAATCCTGCTTTGAAACGTGTTATGGGTGCACGGCGGGGGCGATAATGGAACCCGTCAAAACTAGTCGCAGAACAGTAATGCAACGATCATTGGCAAATCGATATGCACCAAGTGCTCCACGGAAACTAATAGGTCGTGCATATGGATTGGCAATGGTACCTTCACTTATTCCGGAATTTACTAGGGAGTTTGATCCTGAAGGTCAAAATGTTGCACTCCAAGATCTAAGCAATCAAATAAACAATGCGTATAGCAAAGTTCCTCGTCCAATATGGGACGCAATGAATATTGGATTTAGAGTAGCATCTCCTAGCATGGCTTATTTAGCCGATGAATTTTACAACCCTCAGGCAACATCCGAGTATGCGGGTGGAGAGTCCGCTGGATTGAGAGCTGATTTGGAACGTCGCGGACTTGTTTCTTTTATGAATGAACCACCATTATCCGACGCGGAAAAGAAAAAAACGCCAAATTACATACCGGGTCAATCCATGACTGTCGATGCCGATGTCTCTCATCCCGGTGCTATCCATGCTCTAAACAAAGCATATGAACGAGGCACATTGCCATCCAAATATCAACAAATATACGATGCGCGGCGAAGGCAGATACTTGAGCGAATTTATGGAAAGCCTACTCAGGGACAATTTCAAGGCGAGCCACAATTGGATCCACTAGCGCGAATGATCTATGATGCAATGAACTATGGCAAAAAGTAACAATCCACAACAACAACCGAAGTCCATGCCACAACAAGAATCTGTCCCTAAGTTTGGTCGCATGGGGCAGATCCATCAAGCCAATAGGATCCTTGGGCAGATGGGTAGTCCTATGCGTATTGGCAATCTGTTCAACCCGGCATTGCGTCAGTCGGTACATGACACGAGCAATCTTCCCGAAGATTAGCACTAATCTTATCCGCAAGTTCCTTGCGTTTGTCGGAAGGAAGATTGGCGATTCTGGCAGCTTCGTATGCAATGTACCAAGCTGCCTTTGCCATATCTTCAATTGGATCAATTCCGGCTTTTCGTCCACTCCGTTGCAAATATTTCAACGCAGAAAAGATTGCAGGTGAAGAATCCCATTGCTCAGAAACAAATAGTGCGTCGTATTGCGTATCACGATAATGGCTGTACATTGTGTTGACAGATTTGCTCGACATATTGACAGTATACAAAATGAATCAGTTAGTTCAAACAGAGGTTGGCAATGACAGTCGTTATTGCAAGGGAATGGTCGATGGGCGTCAATGTCGTCGTTATCCGATCAAAGGTCGTGACTTCTGTGCCAAACATGGTGGCAAAACGCTGATTGCACACGAACATCCAGCATTTCGAACTGGACTCACGTCCATAAATAGAAAACGATTCAGCAACCTCGGGAAGCAATTGCTATCCCGCATCGAAGAGTTGAGGGAAGATCCTGAACTCTGGTCACTCAAGGACGATGCCGCTTATATGACGGCATTGATCGACATGAGGGCTGAAGCTGCAAGCGAAGGTTTCGGCGTTGAAGTACTTCGTGAGTTGCAAGCTGAATATTCTGCATGCAAACGTGCATATAGATCTGGCGATATTGATATTTTCCAAGAACATTTTGAGTCTCTTGGAAAGTTGTTGAACGATGGTGGAGATGAGGCCAAGGCCACCAACGAAGTCATTGATCTAATTAGCAAACGCGTCGCGATTGTTGAAGCCGAGCAGCGTGTCACGCATGCAAAAGCCTATACGCTTGAAGTGGATCAAGCATATTCATTGGTCATGCAAGTTGTGCAGATAGTAAAGCAATGTGTTCGCAATGCCGATGAATTGACAGCGATCAGGTCTGGCGTAGGTAAACTTCTACGAACATACAAAGATCAAGAACAAGATGTTCAGGATGCGGAGGTTGTGAGTGAAACGGTCATACGTAAAAACGAGCCTGACACCACGCAATTTTCGTAAGTTTGTTCGCCCAGATAAGAATCTGGAACAGGCCCTCCTTGAAGCAATGGAGGAAGAGTTCGACACCATTATTCGCAACGGTGACTTTGATAGTGGATCTGCCCAACCAATGGATGGAGCAGATCTTGAATATGCCCAATGGCTGCGAGCGTATGCTCCACATGCAGCCTCTTCTCCCTTGGGAGAACACCATATCCGCGCTTGGGAATGGGCTGAAGGAATAGACTTCGGCAAGACGCCACCGGCGTTGATCGAATGCTGGTTTCGCGGCGGCGGCAAATCCACCACTATGGAATTGATATCTAGCCGTATTGCCGTCAAGGCAACTCGTCGATTCCTCCTTTATGTATGTGCGACTCAAGATATGGCTGACAGGCACGTTCAGGATATTGCAATGACAATGGAGCGTTGTGGTATCGAACGTGCTGTCAATAAATATGGTTTCAGCAAGGGATGGAGTGCGTCCAAGTTGCGCACAGCGAACGGTTTCAACGTTCTAGCATTTGGTCTGGACACTGGTGCTCGTGGTGTCAAACTGGATTATCTCCGTCCTGATTTCATCATCTTCGACGACATCGATGAACTGGATGATTCAGTTTCCCGCGTCGATAAGAAGATCGCAACCATCACGCAAACGATCCTCCCAGCAAAGTCGACCGACTGTGCAATCGTGTTTGTTCAAAACAGGATTCATGCAAACAGCGTAATGTCCAAGGTTTTGAGTGGCGAGGTGGATATGCTTCAAAACCGCATGCAATCTCCAATTGTTCCTGCGGTAAAGAATCTTTCGTACACAACGGAAGAAAAAGAAGATGGGCGAATAGGCTATCGAATTACTGGTGGAGAACCGACTTGGTCGCACAAGAACCTAGAAGTATGTCAACGGGAAATCGATGACTATGGGTTGATCTCCTTCTTGCGCGAATGCCAGCACGAAGTAGGTGTTGGTGGACTATTCTTCCCTGACTTCAAGGAATTTGGAGCAGATGGACAACCATGGCATATTGTTGATCAGATCAATGTACAGCCATGGTGGCGTGTTTGGGCAAGTCATGACTTTGGCACAGGTGCTCCATGTGCTTTCATTCTGTACGCCTCCGATGACAAGGAAAATATATATGTCATTGGAGAGGTTTACGAAAAAGGTCATGTGTCATCAAGTCAGGCACAACTTGTATTGAACATGCTTGAGTCTCGTGGCATGGCATCTCCTATCGATAGGAGGAATAGGGAAGGAAAATGGAACACGCGGTTGGAAGCGATTGCCTTCGACTGGGCAAACACGTTCCCGCCTGAAGATAAACGACAACGAATTGGTGAATATCCTGTCGAAGTGTGGTGGGAAATGGGTCTTCCTGCTGTGCGCGCTGTAAAGGACAGAAAAGCAGGTTGGCGTCGAGTGAAGGAATGGCTTGCAGGATCTTATATTCACGAGGGCAACTCATATCCTAAGATTCGCATTGCTCGTTCTTGTACAAATCTCATCAACGAACTATCGCGAACAATGGCTGACCCCCGCGATCCAGAAGACATCGACCGTGGAACCAAAAACGATCACGCAATCGACTCTTTCCGATATGGATTGATGTGGCGTGAATATCCTGTCGTTTGCCCTGAAGTCGAGACGCAAAGAAATAACAGACCGTCGTGGCTCAATGAAGACAGGAAAAGGGATTGGCTTTGACCATTACTGATATATTGTTGGTCATATTGATCATTGCAGTGTCTGTCATAGCCTATAGCATGGTCAAGATAGTGAAAATATTGGAATTCATGTCGGACATGCCTAAAACCGCGACTATCTTTCGGGAGTACTTGTAATGGCTATGGAAAATCTTCTGCGTCGCATGATCCAAGCGAGCACAAAACCAAAAGCGCAAATGACTGCAATGTCATCGCCGAATAATGCTGGCACTCCCGGTTCGTTCAGTGTCGAGGATCTTCTTCTGAACAATCCTGACAATATTGAACTTGATCATAACTATCAGGATTGGAAAGAACAGCCGCCTCTCGATGATGAGGAGCAAAAGAAGCTTGTCAAGTTTGTTCGTCAGGCATTTGACGAAGCGTATCGAGCTAGGCAAGAAATGGAATTGGAATGGGCTTTGGCTACAGCCTTCTTCGAAGGACGTCAGTGGCTACGTATTTCCAGCACAACGCGCAATCTTATCCAATTGCAGAATCCGACTGAGCCTAATAGGTACGTCATTATTCAGAAGATGCGACCTCTTATCGATGGCGTTGTCGGGAAGTTGACGCAAGTTTCGCCAGATGCGTATGCCATTCCTCTTTCCGATACGGATCGGGATCGCAATGCTTCCGATGAAGCAAATATCATTTGCAACCATTTCAATCGTAAATTCTCGCGTGAAACACAACTCAAGGAACGTGTGCGTTGGGCATGCGTTTGTGGGACTTCATATCTGAAGATCTATTGGGATGCCAAGGGAACGCAAGTTGTTCCATTCTTCGACATGGAAACTGGAGAAATCAAAGGCTACAAGGAGATGAATGTAGGGGATGTCCGAGAGGAAATCCTTCCTGCTTTCGATGTCTTTGTCGACCCTACTGCAAAGCGTGATGCCGATATTCGTTTTATGATTCACGCTTCCGTAAAGCCATTGTCATGGTTTGTGGACAACTATGGCGAAGAAGGCAAGAAGGTCTCGGCAGATGCATTGAGTGGGCAGAGTTCGTCTTACATTGATGCATATCTTGAAGGTGGAAATGGTAGTGGCAATGGGTGGGTTCCTGCATCTACGGCCCGTCTAGGGCAAATTGAAAGCAGGAAGAAAGCAGCAGTAGTCTACGAGTATTGGGAAAAGCCTAGCGAACAATATCCACAAGGCCGTTACATTGTTGCTACAAATACCGCGCTCCTATATAGCGGCAATTGGCCTTATGAGAAGAAGGATGAATTCCCATTCATTCCCTTGCGGTGGCAACCTCGTGCAGGAACAGTTTATGGGTATGCACTTGGATTTGACCTATGCCCTTTGCAACAAACTTACAACCGTATCTATAGCAGGTTGCTTGAACAGTTTGAAAATCAAAAAGACTATGTTCTGATTCAGAAACTATCTGGTATTGGAGCGGACGCTTACAATAATCAGTCCGACGATGTTGAAGAAGCGAATCGGACATATCGCAAAATTCATTACAACATGGGTTCGCAACCGCCTGTGATCGTTCGTGGTCCCGGCATGGGTGGTGATTTGTTCCCTATGTTGCAGATGCTTGAAAAGGACATGATGGATATTGCTGGTCTCCATGATGTCTCTCAAGGTATGGCCCAAGCTGGAACACCAGCGGAATCTGTGCGGTTGCTGCAACGCGCAGACAATACGCAACACTCGTTCATTCGATCAGACATTGAAATCAGTAATGCCAAGATCAAAGAATGGGAAGTTGCACTTGTTGCTCAGTTTGGAGTTGCTCCATTTATCGGCGAAGTCGAAGAACCAAAGAATCCAATTGATGAATTGCGAACTGGATTGATTTCGTTCCAGCATATTCGCGATGGTGGGCAATACCGTATTGAGTACGTTCCGGGTTCGGCTCAGGATGATTCTCCTGATCAAAAGCTGCAGAAGCTTTTGGCATTCCGTCAAATGGGTCTATTTGGAGATCCAGCCGATCCTGCAACGAACATGCTGGTAATCAAGATGTTGAAGTTGCCAGATACGGCAATGATCCTTGAGCATCTTGCAAACCAGCAACAGCAAATGGCTCAAATGCAAGCAATGATGATGCAGCAAGCCCAAGAACAAGCCCAGCCTAAATCGAATTTCGATCCAGAGGCAGAGGCTATGAAAACGCAACTTGACATTGAAAAGATCCGTGCGCAGCATGCGGTTAAGCTGGACACGGATATTGCCAAGATGCGTGAACGGTCGCGTCTTCTACAAGAAAACGATGCGGCCAAATCGATGGTCACTTTGTCCGAGGAGAATCTCCGCAAAAATATTTTTGGCTCGGATGATGAAAAAGTGGCAAAAAATACCAATGGAAAGCAATAATTGAAATGGAAGAGATGGTGACACTCACACCCGATTCACCAGCGGGTGCTTCCGACAGCAGTGGTGCCGCTGGTGCCATTTTGGACATGGTTCAGGAAAACGTCGCTCCTGAATCAAATGCCCAAGACGTTAAAGACACGGGCGTCCAGTCGCAGATTACAGATGTTGATATCTATGATCTGCTGGGAATTGCTCAACCCACCGTGGTCGAGCCTGAAATTGATAGTCCTAACCCTGTTCCGTATGAACGTTTCAGGGAAGTGAACGAAAAAGCGCGAACCGCAAATGATCGATTGTCCAAATGGGACTTGGTCATTAGTGAATTTGAGCGACAAGGATTTGGATCTGCCGAAGATTTGCAGAAAGCAATTCATCAGCAGAATCAAGTTGCTCAAGAAAACGCTATTCGTGAGCGATACAAGGAACTTCAAAATCAGGAGTTGATTGATCCTCAAACGAGCGAACTTCAGATGCAAGCCGAGTTGGAACGGCTACGTTACCAACAGGCTATGGCTGAAGTTTCTCAATACATGATTGATCAGCAGAAGACAGTTGCACTAAACCAGTATCCTCTGGCGAAGCGCAACCAAACGGCTGTGGATAATCTGGTTGCTCGTGGATTGAATCCCGTAGATGCTGCTCAGATTGTGCATGAACAGGTTGATCAATTGACCAAGGCGTTGGTTCCGGAATTGTTGAACCGCCTCAATGCCGGTCGTTCGACGCCTACACCAACACCCATCGCTCAAGCTGCGCAACCGGTTGTTACAGACTCCGTGCAAAAGCCTTCCGCGATTGGACGTTCGTCTCTCAGTCAGCTTTTGGGTATTTCCCGAAATCGGAATTCCATTTGAGGTAGAAAACTATGGCTATCGACTTCAATGGTGCCTTGACTCTTGCGGATCATGCCGCTGTCAGCAATGATCCGCTCGTCAAGGAAATCACCAAATCCCTTCATCAGACTTGGAATGCCCTCAAGGACATTCCGCTCTTTACGTCTCCGTCGCTCAAGCAGATTGGTATGCGATACCTGAACTCTGGTATTCCGCTTCCCAACTGGGCTGCTGTAAACGGAGAACCGGTTGCTGTCAAGGGACGCCCCAAGTCCTACGAAGAGCAGATGTATCTCGTTCGCAACAAGATCCTTGTGGACCATGTCCTGCTTGATCAGCCGACGAATATCATTGATCCTATCGAAGCGCAGGTGCAGATCTTCCTTGAAGGTTTTGCCTACGATTTCAATGACAAGTTCCTCAACAATAACCCGGTTACTGGCAACGTGGACTGTTTCCCCGGCCTCTCGTACCGAATGGACAATGTCGCTGATTTCGACATTCCTTCCGAAATGGATGTTGCTTTGACCGGTGGCACTGCTGACCTTTATACGTTCAGTGCGACCACCAACAACAACTTCATTGCCGGTATGCAGGAACTGTTGGACAACATGAATGCTCCTGATGGAGATGGCGTGGTGTTCTACATGAACGAAGCGACCAAGCGCAAGATTGAAATTGCCATCCGTACCATGGGTATCGGTGCTGGTTTCGATATTACGCAAGATAGCTTCCAGCGTCCTGTCGAGAAGTACAAGGCTGCTACTATCCGCACCGTTGGACGCAAGGCTGATGGAACTACCCCCGTCATTGCAAACAACCTGAATAATGGTGTTGGTGGTGACGCGGGCAAGTGTTCGCATATCTATGCCGTTCGATACGGTACTGGCTATGTGCAAGGCTGGCAGTCGGGTCCGTTCAAGCCTACCTATCTTGGTCTCTCCAAGGAAAATGGCATTATGCATAATGTCGTTTTCGACTGGGGTATTGGTCTCTGGGTGCCTCACACGCGTGCCCTTGGCCGCCTGAAGGTCCGTGTTTCCTCGTAATAGGAAGGAAGGTTAAAAGCAATGGCTCGTGATAAGAAGGCTTCCTTTAAATTTACCGACAGGACGGCGTCCCTGCCGCGACTTCTGTCGGATGCAACTGATGACAAGTTGAGTACCACAATCACTTATTCTGGTACTAGCGTTGCCTATCATTCCGTGTCCGACGTGTTGTCGTGGCCGAATATGGTGTTGGCTGATGCGGCGAATTTTACGGCACAGTCTGAAACGGCAGCGTCTGGTTCGTCTGATCTGGTAGGCATCAATGGTCAGAACCAAGACTTGTTTGTCAAGATTATTGTGACAAATAGTGCGGCTGTTGCCAACCTTGGCACTCCTCAGCTTCAGGTATTTGCGTCTGCATCTAGTGGTGTGGATGGAACTACCTTCAAGTTGAATAGCAGCCCTGTTGCAATCACTGCACCTATCAATGTCACCACGACTGCAAGTGCTTCGGCGATGTATTTCATCCCGGTCATGTCTGCCAAGCCGTACTGGCAACTTCAGTTGAATGGTACGTCTAGTGGTGCTGCTGCGGGTACTGTGACCATTACGATGGCTGGTATCGTCAATGGCCGAGACGGAGCGGTTAGCCTCTAACTGCTATGACTAGGGCGCAACTCAAACAGCGAATCCGTGTTCTTGGTTCGCACCTGTTCAATACAGGTGCGGATCAAGATCCGTTCGGTCTTGACTTGCTCCTTATCGAACAGGCCAACCAAATTGCACGACAAACGGACTGTTTGGTTGGCCGACGATATCTGAATCTCGTTGCAAGTGAAGACGAGTATTGCGCTCCAGATATCTACAAGATTCGTGGCATCTATTATTTAGATGGAAGCGACTACACCCGTTTGAGGCAGGTTAACTTTTCATCCAAGCAATTCGATGACAATCGAAACGACACAACAGCTTCTACTCCTGATGTATGTGCTGTTTATGGAATGAATCGTATTCGTCTCAAGCCAGCTCCTAGTTCGGCTGTAACTAACGGGCTTATGGTGGAAGGATATTGCCAACCGGGAAACATTTGGCAATACAATTCCAGTGGAACTATTGATACGGGCGTACCAACTGAAGACCATGAATGTCCTCTGCCACAGGTTGCCCAAGATTGTCTTATCTACGCTGTGCTGTACTCACGCGCATTGCAGATGCGTGATGCCAATGGCATGGCTATATATATGCAGGAGTATCGTTCTCGGCTTGGCGATGTTGAAGCCTTTGCCGCGACTTACCATACAAGGATGGCGTAAATGGCTACGTTGGCTGAACTGGAGAACGATACGCTCCTCCTCCTGAATGAAGCAACGGGCAGCGTCCTTGGCGATCTCCCAAACGGTACTGGTGGTACTACGATTGCCACGCTGACTACCATTGATCAGTACCTGAACGAAGCCCAGTTTGAAATGGCGCGTTCGTGCGTTTACATTCCCGGCTCGCAAACGTTCACTAATTTTACGGGTACGGATCTTACGCTAACTTCGATATGGCATCCAATGTCGGTGACTATTGCAAGGTCTCCCTTGCAGCACACAAGCGATGCACGGCTTCGTTCGTGGCAACCAAACTTCGAGGTTTTTGTTGGAACGCTTGATCTGCCGAATGGTGGAACAACAACCGATCCTTACTATTGGTACAGGAAAGATCCATTGGTTGTACGGGTATTTCCTTCTGCCACAAACAAGACTATCGTTGTATACGGAGCTTCCATTCCTGCAACGATAACAGCGTCCTGCACCTTCGCACCAGACGATGTGTTGCGTAATACGCTCCCCGTATACGCTGCAATGAAGCTGGCGATGAAGAACTTGGACGATCCTAGCCTAGCACCACGAATTCAGCTTTGGCGCGAATGGTGGTTTGATTCGTGCATGAGGCTATGGAATAATCTCGACTCGTCGTTGAAGATGGAAGGTAGCCCTTACCAGCAACCACCAGTGGCTCCTCCCGCTGCTAAGTGAGGTTACTGAATGATTATTGATTCTGGTTGGGCTGCTGTGTTCATGATGGCCCTTATCGCAATCATTGGCGGTATTGGCAAACTCATTCATATGATGTATCGGATGGAAGCCGAGATTACGGGAACCGCCGCAACGCTCAAGGATCATGGACGACGCTTGGATGCGCTTGAGAGTGAACTTAAAAACATCCTGCAATTGATACTGCGAGACCATGCCAAATGAACGCAAAGGCACTTGAATGGTTTATTCGCATATTTGCAGCCATTGGTGGCTCCTTTATGCTGTATGAGTTTTTCAAGGTTTTGGGCGCGTTTTCACGGGAGTGGTAACGATGCGTAACGTATCTATCAAAAGGCTTGTCACTGTAATGGTGGCAACAACTATTGCTGTGTCGGCTCCAGCCATGCAATCTGCGTTCGCAAAACCTGTGCCTGAAACAGCTGGTGTGGAAGAACTCACAGTGCGGTTCAAGCTTGGCATCATGATGGCTATGAATAATCTAATCCCGGCATTGATCGGAACGCTGATGGCGTTTTTTACACGCGCAGATAAGAACGAGCCT
>Ga0129333_10003323_pt1 | contig 15051 bp, 16 predicted proteins | sample CPB6_08_DNA_FD_94474 | JGI IMG/M metagenome (GOLD analysis project Ga0129333, IMG submission 94474) | Freshwater to marine salinity gradient microbial communities from Chesapeake Bay, USA - CPBay_Sum_0.6_0.8_DNA | ecosystem: Environmental > Aquatic > Marine > Coastal | place: USA: Chesapeake...
AATAGTATTAGTGCAGGTTATTATGCAGGTGGTGAAACTGTTACGGATGTTATCACTGCCTATGTGGAAGCAGGCACTTGGTATTTCAAAGCCCGCACAGGTGTGGGTGGATTGTATAGTGAACTCAGTGAAGTCAGTGATGCACTGGTTTGGGATCCACAACCAGCAGGTGCCAACAATGGCACAATCAATAGTTCAACACAAGCCGCCACAGTATTCATCAATAATGCAACCACAGGTGAATATAACCTAGCATTCACAACTGGCACTGGACAATTCAGCAGTATCTCAGTTGATGCGGATTTAGATTACAATGCTTCAACCAACAAGATGCGTATTGCAGGTTGGGAAGTTTCAACCAATACGGGTGCTGTGTATGGACAGTTCCTAGCCATTGGCACACAGACCATTGCTACAGCAACTTCAGTGGCTGCGGTATCCTTTGATGAAAGCGTTTATGCAGATGGCATTACACTAACCACATCCAGCCATATTAATCTACCAGACACTGGCAAATATAGTTTGACATTCTCAGCACAGTTTGAAAATACCAATAATAACGCACACAGAGCACTGATGTGGTTGCGTAAGAATGGTGCAGATGAATTTGATACCAATACAGCAATCACTGTGCCAGCCAGACATGGCAACACGGATGGCACAGCGGTATTGACTGTGAATTTTGTAAATGAACACACAGCAGGTGATTACATTGAATTATATTGGAATGCGGAAGATGCAGGAATCAAATTGGCTACAATTAGCAGCAGCACAGTAGCGCCAATCTATCCCCGCGCACCTGCAGTGGTTTTAAGCATATTCAAAATTGCAGGAGGCTACGGATAATGGCTGGCATATTTGATTACAAGCGTTATATCAATATCTTTGCCACTGTGGAAGATGTTAAAGAAACCTTTCCAAGAGATCAATATAGCCTCACTTGGGATATGGATGGCGTGGGTGCAGATGGTTGGACCTGCGATATTGATTGGATGACCTTGGTCATTGACAAAGTAAATTATGCCAATGGCGAACCTAACTTTAATGGCAGCAGCGTAATTGGATTCTTCCCAGGTAGCACAACCAGCACAGTTCAAACTTCAACCACTATCATATTGCCAGCCAATATGTATGAAGGACCTATCCTACCTGGTGGGGATATCAATGTTCCTGCCACGGCGGTAAATCTAAATTGGAGCAAAGGTTCTCTCAATTTCCAAAGACAATTATTATTAATACAAAACTGGGAACCAGGAACAGAAATTGGCAATCCAGAAAATGATGCCAATTATACTCCAATAGCAGACAGTTATCCCATTACGGTAAATTGGTATTTGAATACAACCACAGTGTTTACAAATACAACCATAACTGTGGTTGCTACTGCTACCAGTACAGAAAGTTTTACAATCTCAAACACCGTAAGCACAGTATTAGTGACACCACAATTTGGTAATATACCATCACCATTGCTGACAGCAACTAATTTCATTGATGGCGAATTCACTGCTACATTCTATGTTGGCAACAATTGGGTTGAATTGGCTCCAACACCAACCAGCATCTACACAATCCTAACCAGTACAATTACAACTAGCACCTATAATATCACTGCTAATATCACAAGAAATCATCCTATTAGATTGCGTTGGCAATACGATAAGTCAACTGGTTATCGCGGAGGACAAACAACCGCTAAAACATTGACAGTAAGCACCACAAGAAATGTAACTTACTTTGGTCAACCTATCAGCGTAAGTTTGGCACAACAAATTGTCAATGTTAGAATAGGTGATACCAGCACATTCACAGTAAGTCATACAGCAAATGAAACTGAAGCAATCACTGGCGTGGTTACCTTAAGTGGCACAGTATTTTATAGCACAGCAACTTCACCACAACCAATAACCATTGGCACTGGTACATTCAATGCCAATAAACAAATAATATTCAATGCTATTCTAAACACAGGCACTTACACACTCACTGCCTTGTATAGCGGCAACATTGGCAATAATATTTTCCGCACAATGTATTTGGCCACAGCATCAAACACAATTACACATTTTGTGGCATTTGGTAGAGAATTTGCTCTTACAGAAATGTTGATTGCAAGAAATACCAGCAGCGATGTATTGTATGCTCATGCTATTGATGATGGTAGAAGTGCTGGAGAAATTGGTGGAGCAGTAACATTTTATGAAAACGGTAATGTATTGGGGACCAGCACATTTGTAAGACACACCTATCAATTCCCAGTCACGCAATCAAATGTGCCTTATAATTCACCAATAACTTCTCAATCATTTACACATATTGGGTTTAATGACGGTTATCCTAGATTTTCTTTTACAAATAATCAATATGATTCATTTTATTATGGCAAAGGTGCAAAGAATTTTGCATTTCAATATGATTTAACAACAACATATTCATTACCTAATTCAAATGCAAATTTAAAATATAACAGTGGTATTTTTGATTGGCCACCAACATATACAAAAATTAATACTATAGGCATTGTGGCTGCAAGTGGCGATTATATGCCTATAACACCATTTGAAATACCATTAACTTCAACTTATAAACCTGATGGACAAAATCAAGTTGGTGCTGTATCTATAATTTGCGAAACGCTTTTACAGGTAAGAGATATACCATCATATCCAGCACAAACAATTAATATTAGGCCGCAATGGGATTACAGCAATAAAACTGAAATAGATACAAGGCCTTATGGTTTTGGTGAACAAGTTCAATCTTCAATGTATCGTCCATATATTGTGCAAACAGCCCCAGGCGGTTGTTGGCCATCATATGATCCTGCAAGATATAGAGAATGGGGATATTTTATTGGTGGCTATTATAGTTGGAGAACTGTGCCAAGAACTAATGGACAGAAATATTTTGTTCAAAATGAATCTGCAAATCCAGGTAGCACAGTATGTAGTGATCTTATTGATATGGGCGATGTATGGCCATTGACACAACAATCAAATACTCGTAAAGCATATCCCAAAACCTATATCTTTAAATTTAAAGTGAAATATGTTGATAGCGTATCAGGGCAAACAATAACAACAGAACTACCGCCACCCAATGTAATCTATGACAATACAAATCCCAGCAGTGAAGAACCATACAACTATGGATATAAAAGTTGGTTAAATGGATTATCCAGCGGGTTGGCATATCAAGCAGTATGGGATTGGATGACAGGTAATCAATCTGCAGGTCCCACAAACTTTTCATTGTTTGCACCAGGACAAGGGGTAACTGTGGGTGCTGGCACACGCACCTTTGCAAGCCGCAGTCACTTGGCTACATTATCACTACCACTTAATACTGTATCAACGACCAGTGTATTCACAGCAACCTTTGCTGGAACATTGGATCAAGGTATTGAAGGGTATTTCAGCGAAGGTATCCCATTTACATATTCAACAACCTCAACCTTGAATATGGCTGGTGGCACAGAATATATAGAAACATTTGAACAAGGTGGTTATCCTTGGCAATTAACTTCAAAACCATTGCAAGCAGCAACTTTATCTACAAAAGTTGAAACTGATCCAGGTGGATTAAGATGGGTTGGTTACTATTGGAATAAACCACCAACCTATTCTCCACAAATAACAAATTGGTTGAATATTGGAGTATATCCAGGTAGCGTAACACAAATATCATCATGGTTAGGAACCAATCTTTTCAATAAACATGATGCCAGTGATGGACAAGAACCCAATGTAATTGTATATTCATTAACAACTGGACAAATATATTCTAATGTATTAGCACCAGAGACTAGAGATTATCCATTTGAATTAGCAACTGATTATGTTAAAAGAGTTGGGTGGTTAAATGAACGCACGCCAAAAGGAAATGTTAGATTTGTATTGAACAATAATACAATAACATCCTATAGCAATTCATTAACTAATATTGAAAATAGCAATTATATAGAAATCTACGCAGGTACTTCATTATTTCAAGTTGATCCTCAAATCAATCTACCTGCGCCAGTAAGATATAATTCATATCCATATAGAAGTTCAAATCAAACCAGCCATATTGCAAGATTAGATTTATTGGGGTTGGATTCATATACTACAGCAACTACAGCAACGGTAGTATATCCTGTAAGAATGGATTATATACCATCATCTACTTTTTTACAAACAAGCACACAATATCAATATGTGTTGAATCCGCCTAACAGTCCCACAACGAGAGATATGAAAGTATCTTTCTTATGGAATAGAGGCACCAGCGTTAAATTTAAATCAAATAATCCTGCATACTTACAAACACCACCTGTGCAAAGATATCTTGTGCATAGTGCTGTATATGATTTACCATATGCCAACAATTATGGTGATAGTCCGCGTGGTGTTAAATGGAGTAGTGTAAATCCTCAAGGTTATGTAGCAAGTATTATATTAGGTAATGATTTAGGAACAACTACACCAACACTAACAAACTATAGAATAAGAGTTCCATCAAGAGATAATAATCAAGTTTTATTTTGGTATCATCGTTGGAGCGTGGAAAGATGGTCAGCAGATGGTTCCACATTATTGGGAACATATTCGCCACCAGAATTTGCACGCCGCTTTGAATTTACTGAAATTTATGACAATTCATTAAATCCATCAATGTTAGAAGTAAAACTTTATCCTCTTGGAACTTTTGATTATAGATCAGGATATGTTATCTATAATTCATATGGGGAAACTGGCGTGGTAGTTAACTCACCACCTTCACCAACTTTTGGTCCTTATTTGTATAAAGTCTATGTAGAATTGCACAATGGAGGATTGACAGGACTTACAAGAAATTCAGCGACTGGCAATGAATATTATACCACACGAACAACAACTACAAATGGTTTGGTTAGAAAAAATGCAGAATGGGGATTTGAGACAAATTATGGAAATGCCAGCCCAGATGTTCCTGGCAAAACAACCACACCATTGTTCCAATTACAGACATTGACACCCACAGGGTATCAAGACATTTACACAAATAATGGGGTATTATAAGGCTATTTCCAAGCCAAACTATAAATATTATAGCAATTGGGCCTTAGCACACTTGCATTATCCTTCAGGAGACCTACATGGCAGGCGTTCTTTCTTTTAGTCAGTATCTTGGCGGTCCTGACAATATCAATATTGAGCAGATCTTTCCGTCAACTCAACGCACATTTGTCTACAATTTCAGCCGCAATATAACAGGTTGGACCTTCAATGTGGACCAACAAACCATTGTGGTTGATACAGTGGCATTTGATAGAAACACAGGTGCTCCTAACTTTGCTAACAGTACGGTGATTGGTTATTTTCCATTTCAGCAAGTTAGCACAAGTTCTTATGTAACAAATAGGAATGATGCAACTGGTGTAGTATCAATAACCACACCAACAAATATGTATACGGGCCCAATACTTCCTGACGCAAGAAAAAATGTCCCCATTACCATTGTAGGTGTTACCTGGAATGATAGCAGCAGTCCTGTTAATATCAACACACACAGATGGGCGTTTATTCAGAGTTGGGAACCAGGTGTAACACCAGGCGATCCCACAACGGATGCTGGATATCTAAACATAGTATAAGACAACGATGGCAGTATATAATTTCACAGCCACGCAAGTTGTCTATAACTTTACAGCAACAATAGACAATCCTGCACAACTTACACTTACAGACGATCCAACAACTGTAAATGTAACCAACTATGTCAGCACCATTACGGTTGTTAATAATATTCAACCAGTAACTATCAGTAGCGGTGGCGGTGGCGAAGGTTATAATCAAAGTCTTAATACTACAGATAATGTTGCATTCGCCAGCGTAACAACACCGCTGATATATGGACCTGCGCAACAGCCAGTATTTTTCCCCAATGGGATTAGTGCTGCAAACTTTGGAACCGTGTATGCCAGTGCTTTAGATTTAGGCACATTGGGTATAACAACTATAACAAACCAATTGAGTTTAATATTTGCATTTTTGCCTATTGACTTTGGTTTTATTAGTGCTCCAGCAGGTGTTCAATTAAACTTTGGAACAATTTAACAGGAAACTATTATGTCATTACAGATTAGAAGAGGCACAACAGCAGAACTAGCAACCATAGTTCCAGACAGTGGAGAACCTATTTGGACTACGGATGCTAAGAAATTATATGTAGGTGATGGGAATACCATTGGTGGTAATCTTGTCACAGCGGCACAGGATGTCAGCACAACCAGTAATGTGACATTCAATACTGTGGTTGTTACCAATACTGCCACGGTTGGTGCTATTAAATTCCCAGATGGTAGCATACAAACCACTGCTGACACAGCCAATCCTGATCAAAGTCTCAACACAACTTCTAATGTAAGATTTAACAGTGCCATCATTGCCACAACAGCAACAGTCACCGCAATTAAATTTGCTGATGGATCAGTGCAGACCACTGCTGACGAAGCCAACTTCAATCAAACATTGAATACCTATGATAATGTAGCGTTTAATAAAATCACCATTGCCACCACTGCTACCGTTAATGGTGAATTAATTGCTTATGTAAATGGCAATCAATCATTTAAATTAGATCAAAACACTGGAACCATAACCTTATCCAGTAGCGGTTATTCTGCTAATATTAATTGTTTTAATGATTTGCCATTCTCATTGGGTTCAACAGTAAACACTAACAATCTAAATCTAACGCAGACCAATTTTCAAATTAATAGACCCACAAAATTTGGTGGACAAAGTATATTAACTGATTATAGCACCAGCACAATTACACACTATGTGGATACACTACCATTTCAAAATGGTGCTGTAAACTTTGGTAGCACATCAACAAGATTTAATCAACTGTTTACACAAAGGTTACAAACCTATCAAACTACCAACACTTCAGTTACTGCTGCTCAGACTTTAGGCACATTGTTTGGTGGTGTTTGGAACATATATTTTGGTAGAGGTCCGCAAGCCAATGATAACCTACCACAGAACGGTGCCACAGGTAGTCAAATTTCTGCATTTGGTTATGGCGGTGGAGGTCTTTTCTTAAGTGGTTGGTCAATGGGCAGCAGAGTCGCAGGAAACTGGAGCACTGGAACTTCTGTTAACCTTGGTGTGAATACAGTAGAATTCCTGGCTGTTCCAAATATGCGAACAGTAGATCCAGCAATTCCGCCACAAACTATTGCTCCAAATGTGTTGCAAAGAAATTGGGGAACTACTCCAACCACAACTTGGCCCCCAGTGCTGCAAAATATTGAAGGCCTAAGTGCAAATCCTATTACTTTAGGTGCATATTCAAAAGGTGACAATACTGCAACCATTATCAATAGCATAGGAATGGAGAAGCAGTTTCTCAATACCAAATTGTTCCTCTATGGTGCACCCTCACAGGATTCAACTTCAACCACAGCAGGTTATAACACCTTAAACTTTGTTGCCACAAGATATAGTGGTATAAGTGGTTATCGTCGCAGCATAGCCAATGGTGATTATCTTGGTGAAATTGTATTTCGTGGTATAGGAGCAAGTGACAGCGCCAGTGGCACTGGATCTTTGGGGGCAAGCATTCAGGCCACAGCAGCAACAACTTGGGTCAGCACCAATACTTTCACTTCATTAATCTTCAATACTGTTAAGAAAGATGCTTCTAGCCTAAGTCAGAGAATGAGTATTGACAGTGATAATATGAATATTTCAAGTAATGTTATCGCTGGCGCTGATAGCAATGGAAATTCTTATTTTGCCTTCCGCAGCACAGGCGGTGGCAACTATATTTGGAATACAACCACATTTGATGATGATGTAATTATTGGTGGTAATGATGGTGTTAAACAACAGGCATTTACTGCAACAAACATTACATCAACAGCCACGCAACAGGTTGGTTATTTTGACACAACCTCTTTAGACAGTGCCAAGTTCTTGGTAAGCATCACAGATTCAGGTGAAATACATTTTGCTGAAGTCAGTGTGATATCAGATGGTACTGATATTTGGAAGGTAGAATATGGAACCAATACATCAAATGGTGCATTGGGCACATTCAGTGTGGCAATGAATGGTGCATTGGCTACACTATATTTTGCGCCAACTGCGCCAACAAGCATGAATATCAAATCGTTGGTAACAGCACTATAAGTGGATAGGGAAACTTAAATGACAGCATACAACAACAATTTTAAAGTAAAAAATGGCTTAGAAGTCACTGACAGCATTACAGCAGTCAGCGTAAATCTAAGCAGTAGCACATTCTTTGTTAATGGTGCAGCACTAGAAGTCAGTGGTGGACAATTAAACATCAATGGTAGCCAACAAATTGGTCCCACAGGACCTACAGGGGCACAAGGCAATGTAGGTCCAACAGGACCTCAAGGTGCACAGGGTCCAGAAGGTAAGTTTGGTGGTGCAAACTTTGAATTTGTTTATATTACAAAGACTGATACCACAGATCCAGGCACAGGTAATTTAAATTACAACAACGCTACCTACAGCATGGCCACACAATTGGTCATTGATGCATTGGATAGAAATTCAGTTGATGTCAGCAGTTTCTTAGAAACCATTGATGACAGCACCAGTGCCATTAAGGGTTATGCTAAGATAACAAATGAAGGCACACCAAGCGAATTTACCCTATTTGCTATCACAGGTACACATGTTCATAGCGCAGGTTATTTTATTGTCCCAATCAGTTATAGTTCAGGTTATACAGGTGGCTGGAGCAGCGGCACAAATATTTCTGTCACATTCAATGTTGTGGGTGACAAAGGAGATATAGGTCCAACTGGACCTACGGGACCACAAGGCGAAATTGGGCCAACAGGGCCAACGGGTTTAATGGGACCAACTGGACCGCAAGGAGAAATAGGACCAACTGGTCCTCAAGGTCAAGTAGGACCCACAGGCGCCCAAGGTATACAAGGCATACAAGGAGATATTGGTCCAACGGGTCCAACAGGACCACAGGGTCCAGTGGGCGACACGGGGCCAACGGGTCCAACTGGTGACCAGGGAACACAAGGTATTCCAGGACCAACAGGCCCAACGGGCGCAGAAGGTCCACAAGGGCCAGCAGGAGCACAGGGTATCCAGGGTGTGCAAGGAGATACGGGTCCAACAGGGCCCACAGGTGATGCGGGTGCGGCAGGTAGCGCGGGACCAACGGGTCCAACAGGGGCCAGCGGTGATCCATTTGGTGGTGGCACATTCACAGGCACAGTGACCTTAAAAGGTGTTAAAGAAACACAGTTTGATCACGGTGTTGTAAATGGGCCTAACTGGCAACCAGATGCAAGTTCAGGCACAATTCATATTGCTACATTTGGTGCTAATATCACATTAAACACAGTAACAAATATCACCACAGGCAGCAATGTGAGATTTATTATCAAACAAGACAGCACAGGCACAAGAACCTTGACATCAGGATGGAAATTCCAAGCAGGTAATAAAACACTCAGCACAGCAGCAACCAGTACTGACATAATTGCAGTATACTATGATGGCACAACCTACTGGGCAAGTTTGGCCAAGGGCTTCCTATAATGTTTGCCAGCGGATCAGTAGGCACAAAATACATGAACATGGCGGTGGTGCATCCTCATGCTACCAGTCCCTATGTTTCAGTATGGAATATCAGTCCTGTAGCCATAGGAACCAGCACAACTAGATTTACAAAAATTGCTGATCCCAGTGTATTACCTACTTCAGGAGCAAATTATTGTGATGGAGCACATTTTAATTGCACTGGTGATATACTTGCGGTTACTCACACTGCCAGTCCATATGTTAAATTCTACGAAAGAAATGGTGATGTTTTAACAGCATTACCTGATATTACAAATGGTCCTGTTTCAACACCAAGTAGAGGTGGTTGTTGGCATCCTGAAGGCAATATATTTGTAAGTGTGTTTGACAATTATCCACGCATACATATCAGTAAACGCAGTGCCACTACCAGCACTAGATTTGAAACTTTAAGCACAGCCAGCATATTCTTTAACAGTCAAATGCCACCTGTACAGGCTTGGGGTTGCTGTTGGAATCCACAAGGCAATATTTTAACTATTGGATTGTATAATAGTCCATTTTGGATTGCCTATTGGTGGGATGGATCCATGTTTACAAAACTAGCAGATCCTGCCATCATGCCCACAGGCGGTGCTGACTCCCCAGGAACAACTTGGAGTCGTGATGGAACCGTAGTAGTTCAAACACATGCTATTAGCCCTTGGGTCACAGCCTACTGGGTAAATTACAATGGCACAGCAACGACATTCACAAAATTAGCCAATCCTGCTTCATTACCAGGCAGCACAGCACAATCAGTGTGTATGAACAATACTGGCAGCAGTTTTGTGCATTCAATGTATAATTCACCTTATAACCATTGCTATAATATATCATACAATGGAACATTAACTACTTTGACAAGAGTAGCATCATTCCCCACAATACCTGGTGGTGGTGGTTATAGTCAAAATTGGTTACCAGATGACAAGAGTTACATATTAGGTGCTTATAACGCACCAAGATTTCAATACATCACTCGCAGTGGTGACACATTCACAGTTCAAGGCAGTATGGTTCCCAATGTTTTACAACCAAACGCCACTAATGGACCAGGTAGTCTATGGCCTAAAGCAGGAAATCCAACAAAATGACAACATCAACTTCACAGATATCTTACACATGGGACATTACAGGAATTGGCACAATTCAAGATCCTCAACTTGGTTTGGTAGTCACAGATCTTTATTGGGTCTATGAAGGTAGATTACAAGTGCAAAGCGACAGTCCTGAATTCTGGTTACAGGCATATTCAGGTGCAGTAAAATTAAATGACCCCAACCCACAAACATTTACACAATTTCAAAATCTAACCAAAGTAGAAGTTCTTGCTTGGGTTCAAAGCAAACTTGGACAGCAAAGTATAGACAGTATGACAGCAGACATTGTAAAGAGCATACAAAGTCAGCAGCATGCCTATTTGGCCAACATTGATTGGCAACCACTACCCTGGGCAAATTAAAATGACTCTCAAAGAACATATTCTACAATGCGAACTACGCTATCAAGCATTGGAAAATAGATTGGCCAGTCTTGAAACCAAGATGGACAAGGTGCAGGAAACCATTGAAATATTCCGCAACACCATTATTGATTACGCAATCAAAGGTGCTGTGGGTTTGGTGCTGCTAATGGCTTCAGCCGTTTTTATTGTCAAACTTTAAGCAATCCGTAAATATTTGGGATGGAGCCACGAGAATTAAAACGGCAATGTGCCAATCTTGATATTGATTTTTTCGTTGATAGAGAAACCCAAAGCAGCACAGTAAAATGGCCTGCTATAGCCTGTGATGATTGTGGCGAAATGACTACCTGTAATCACAAACTGTACACTTGGCAAACTTGGGGTTGGCGTGCGCCTCATTTTGTAAAACGCTGTATGGATTGTGGCAAAAAAACGCCTCTTTATAGGCAGAAAATATAGATTTGTATAAATACATTTGCGAGTGTTAATAAACTCCTAAAAAGCCAGGCAAGGCATTGTGGATTATATTGTTTTCTAAGTTTTGGCATAAACTATTCTCTAAATTAGTCATACACTCGTAACCCAGGATGTTCATTCCTGGGTTTTTTTTTGGTTAATAAAAAGTCGCATATTTTAGACTTTTTTGTTACACTTGATAAATAATATTGATAGTAACTTGCCGCTATCACATTAAGGAGAAATACAATGACTAATAATATGAGGATTTTTTTATGTCAAAAAAAGTAACAAACATTAATAACTTTAATTACAATAACTACAATAACAACAATACTAATGACTTTAACTACTACAATATTTGTGAAGATATCACAAATGGCGTAGGAACAGAGACTTCGTCTGGAAGTGGCTTCGCCTCAGAGGAAGAGTCAATTTGTTCTCTGGTAGGTAATCTCCGCCCTCAAATTCCCAAGTTGTGGCGAGGGGTGAAAATAGATTTATTTGCAAACCCCAATCCAAAAACGGGCATTCCAAATCTCAAAATAAAATTCAATATAATCAAAATGGATGGCACTGTGCAAGCACTTCTAGGAGGCATGAACAGTCCGCCCAGTTATCTATGGCGTGGTGTTAGTGAACAAGAAAAAACACAGCCGCACTGGATGGTTGTTAAAGATGTTGAACGAGAATTCAAATATTCACACAACGAATATAAAGTTTCAAAACTTGTTACACCACAAAAGAAATCCATAACTCCCTTGGTATGTTTTTTAGTTGAAGATGAGGATTTTTGGTTTGCTTTGTTGGTAGATAGAGGCATTCGTTATCTACTACCGCTTAAAAAACAAAATGCCAAACTAACAGAATCTCAACGGGCAACAAATATCATAGCCAGTGAGTATTTTGGAAAATCCAAACCTAATATGTCTGAAGTTCAAGATGAACTAGGAATTTAAGGAGAATACCATGCTTAACTATAGAACAAAAATTTTCTTAAACACAAATGCCAATAACGATGTTGAAATCAAAACAGACATGGGTGCGCATTGGTATACGGTTGAACACCACAATAATGAAAAATTAACTATTGGATCTTGGTGGGAAAAGCAAGCACAAATTGAAATAAGAAGTTGGCAAAAGGATATTTGCATTCAGATGGGTGCAGATGCCATGGGCATGCCAGTACCTTACATAATTTATAAAAAGGGAGGTGGATTCAGCCAACCACACGATATGTGCTTGGCATACTATCCATCAGCAGGACATTATATTTTTAGCACACACAGACATTTTTGGATTCAGCAAAAAAATAAAAGTAAAGAAACTGTTTTAGATATAAAGGACAGCATTGGTTGCATTTTAAATGCAGAACATAGAAGCAAAATCTATTCCGTAATTGATGAGTTTAAAGATCGTTACAATTCAAGAAATATTTGCTTGACTTTGAATTAAGGAGAACGCCAAATGAAAAAGACATACGATCAAAAATTAGAAAATGTAACCAATTGGGTTAAAATTGTAAACCACTATTGGCCCACATTACAGGGCGAATTTTACAACAACAAGGAATTTTGGGATCAAACATTCCACAGCATGACTGAAGAAGATTGGTGGGATCTCTGTGATGTAATGAAGGTATTGGAAATACAGGAACCAGAATTGTTTAGAAAATATCCCTATGCGTCCATACGCATAGAAGATGTGTTGAAAAAACTACACGCTGGCAAATCTGTGGTTAACAAACATATCAGCGGCAAAAATACTGTGGCAGTTGGCGCATTAATGAATACCAAAGATATTATCAATGAGATTGCTGGAACGCCAACTATACAATTTAAAAAACCAAAAAAGAAAAACAAACTCAAACCACCTAGCAAAAGAAAAGAACGCCCTAGCAACAACTTCAATAGCCTATTTGATATTCAATGATACCTGTAGTAAAGTGCTAAATAACAATATGAAGAAACCAATTAGCAAGCATGAATTATTCCGTCGCTGGACGGGCATTCGTCAGGCTACATTGAATCCTGACAGTCCTGATTACAAATGGTGCGGCGCATTAGGTATTAAGTGCCGCCACATAGATGACTTTGAAAAGTTTGTGGACATGGTTGAAGATGACATTGGACCTCTGCCATCAGAAGAACACAAACTACACCGCATTGATCTCTATGATGACTACAAACCAGGCAACCTTAAGTGGGCCACTGCTTCAGAAGTTACCAAGGATCAAAGAAAAAATATCTTTATCACCATAGGCAAAAAGCGCCGCAGCCTAAAAGCATGGTGTGAGCATTATGGTATAGGATATTGGCGTGCCTTTCGCAGATACAAAAAGGGATATACAGGTAAAGCGGTATTTCAATAATGTCACAACAAAGAAAATACAAGGATCCTGAATTATACAAAAAGTATATTGACTTCCTTCGCGCCAAAGCACAAGCAGACTTTCGCAAAGAAGGATGGATGCTTACAGAAGAAGAATATTTCAAGATATGGGCACCTACTAGATACAGCCGTAAAGGTAGAAAAATCCAACAACTCTGTATGACAAGGATAGATCCATTTGGTCCATGGTGTAAAGGCAATGTTGCTGTAATGACTAGAGAATTGCATTTTAAAATTAGAGGTAATAGGTTTTGGAACAAACCACACCAAGACCTACTTAAACTTGCGGAGTTTATCTACTAATGGAGATGTGGGATGCAAACTATGATCCCTATGCAGCACTGCTGCAATTACAACATGATGTGGAACAACTGCAATTTCAATTACACAATGCCACAGAAGTTGTCAACGCACAAAGCAAATTGCTACAGAACATTTCACAGCATATGATTAACATAGCAAAGGCCATGGAAGATTTAGATAGAAGATTAAACCTATTAGAGGAAGGATTGTAATGGATCAAAAGGTTATTAATAGATTTTGGAAATATGTTGATAAAACTTCTAATCCTAATGGATGCTGGGAATGGACATCTAGTATTGAAAAAACTGGTTATGGCCGTTTTTGGTATAAAAAATGTATAACAGTCCATAGGTTTTCTTTTGAATTACATAAAGGTAATATACCTCAAGGAATGATTGTTTGTCATGCTTGTGATAATCGTAAATGTGTAAATCCAGATCATTTATGGCTTGGAACCTATAGTGATAATAGCAACGATTGTGTTAATAAAAATCGTCATGCTAGAAAAGGTCCAAGAGGTGAAACACAAGGACAATCTAAATTAACTATAGTTGATATAATAGATATTAGAACCAAACAAATGACAAGTAAAGAATATGCACACAAATATAATGTGCATCCTGTCCATATAAGAAATATATGGAGTAAAAAACTTTGGAAACACATATAAGGAAGGAACAATGAAAAATGCAAAAGAAAAAACCAAACCTGAAAATCAGCCAGTTTATAGCCTCGTCGTTGAACTACAAGCGGGACGACGAGCAGAATTCACTTACAACGATTTTGAATTGGCAGAATCCCATTACATCCAAGTCCAAGCCAGTCAGGTTATTGGACACC
>Ga0129333_10003324_pt1 | contig 15051 bp, 15 predicted proteins | sample CPB6_08_DNA_FD_94474 | JGI IMG/M metagenome (GOLD analysis project Ga0129333, IMG submission 94474) | Freshwater to marine salinity gradient microbial communities from Chesapeake Bay, USA - CPBay_Sum_0.6_0.8_DNA | ecosystem: Environmental > Aquatic > Marine > Coastal | place: USA: Chesapeake...
ACAACGGCGGTACGAGAAGTTGGCCGTCTACCGACCGCTCGTGCCGGTGGGCCGGGCCGATGTCGGATTCCTTCCGGGAGGACTCGACGAGAAACTCGATCCGTGGATGTCGGCGATCCACGATGCGATCGTCGCTCTGTCCGATCAACGGTCGAACCGTGAAGCCCGGGGCATGATCGATGAACTGATGGCTCGCAATCAGTTGTCACTCGAGTCGGTGACGTTCCTGCGCGGACGCTCGCTGCATCGTCAGTTCGTGGTCGTCGACGAGGCACAGAACCTCGAGCCGACGACTCTGAAGACGATCCTCACCCGGATCGGCGATGGCACCAAGGTCGTGTTCACCGGCGACACGAGTCAGATCGACGCGCCGTATCTCGGCGAGACCAACAACGCCCTCGCCGTCCTGAGCGGGGCCTTCCGGGGTCAGCGGATCTTCGGACACGTGACCCTCACGGCCTGCGAACGAGGCGAAGTCGCCTCATTGGCCGCGGAGCTCCTCTGAGCCGAGGCTGACTGGCCCAGCCCAGCCCTGACCAGGGGTTTCTCCCGTGGGTTCCTAGCAGGGATTTTTCACGAAGTTTCTCTTGACGCTGGGCATTTTTCATTTTACTGTTAAATGCGTGCGGCGGGGACCTCCCCCTCCGGTCCCCGCCGCCCAAGTCGTTCGAAATCCGAAGCCCATCCCTCCGAGACAAAGGCGGTTGCCATGTCAGCACTGGAGTCCCTGTTCCTCGAAGTCATTCCCTCGTCGGACTGGATGGATCACGCGGTGTGCAAAGGCCGCACCCACCTGTTCTTCCCGCCCAAGGCCGAGCGTCCCCAGGCCCGCGTTCGTCGCGAAGCTCAGGCCCGCCTCTTGTGCCGCACCTGTCCGGTGAACGAGGAATGCCAGTCGTTCGCCCGCGAGAACCGCGAGTACGGCTTCTGGGGTGGCGAATCGGAAGAGGAACGGCATCTCGCCGGTTTCACCGTGGCCGCACCCATCGGGGTTCGGGCCCGCGGTCAGCGCGTTCTCGTCTGACGGCACTGCTCGCCCATCGCATCGCACGCCTAGGGTGACCCCGTGCGTCATCCAGCCGAACCTCCGTCCGGCTCGCATTTCGCCGTCATCGATCTCGAAACCAGTGGGCTGCGTGCCGAGACCGATTCGATTCTCCAAGTAGCCGTCGTGCACCTCGACTGGGAGGGGCGTCGTCTCGGAGAGTGGTCGTCGTTCGTTCGTCCTCCGCGTCGATGGAAATCACCGCTCGGTCCGGTCGAGATCCATGGCATACGACGGCATCAGGTTCTCTTCGCGCCGACCCTCGACACCGTGATGCAGACCGTCGTTGCACTCACCCGAGGCTGCGTCCTCGTGGCACACAACGCAGCGTTCGATCTCGGATTCCTTCGTGCGGCGGCCACCCGTACCGGAGTGTCGCTCGCCCACACCGGCACGGTCTGCACTCTTCAGTTGGCCCGAGCGCTCGGTGATCGCGGGCAAACCAACAACAAACTCGTGTCACTGTGCGCCGAATTCGGTGTCGACCCGGGCCGAGCTCATCACGCACTTCATGACGCCCGCGCGGCCGGATCGGTCCTGCCGCATCTCCTCACCCGACTCGGCATCACGAGCCCGAGCGAACTCGAACCTCACGTCCGGCGGTAACGAGCCAGAACCTTGGCGGCGGCCGCTGGTCCGAGTGTTCGCAGAGCATCGGGAGCCTCGACCCGCCCGTGCGTTCCGAGACGGACGAGAAGGCGTTCGAGCCAACGATCACTCGTGACGAGCAGGCGAACGCGGACTCGCGCGTCGTCGACCGGTGTCGACTCGATCAGCGGATACTGCTCGAGCACCCAGAGCCAGCCGGCGTCGATCACGAGAGTCACTTCGCGCACGTCCTCGGCCCCTTCGAACCAGGCACGACGCGGTGTCGGTTCACGTCGCTCGACGCGGCCGGTGTCGGACCACGACACGATGCGATCGAGTCGGTACGTGCGTTCGGCATCGCGCTCGAGATCGACCGCCCGTACGTACCAGTGCGGGCCCTCCGCGAAGACTTCGACGACCACGATGGTCCGCGGAGCCGATGCACCCGTGGTGGGTGACCAGTAGTCGATGTCGAGCACTGCGCATCGCTCGGCGGCGGTACGCAAGTCGGCCACCGCGTCGGGCACGTCGAGTTCGACGTCGACTGCGTCGAGACGGTCGGCGCCAATGGTGCGGGCGATCTTGTCGATCGCCGTCGACAACGCCCCGTCGTCTCCGGCGCCGGGAAGCGAGGCGGCGGCCTTGACCGAAACGACCAGTGAGAACGCTTCGGGTACGGTGAGCCGCAGCGGTCGGTCGAAATACTTGGGCAGACCGAAATGCACCTCGTCGCCGTCGACGAAGAGATCGATGAGATCTCGCGGATCCTGCGAGACGCCGCACAATGACGCGAGCGTGAGATCGGCCACCAACTCGTCGACGGTGACGCCGAAGTGGGCCGCCATCTCGTGGGTCGACACCGTGCCCCGCTCGCGCAGCCACGGGAGCATCACCAGCAAGCGTCGCAGGCGCACGTTGACCGGTCGTGGCGTGGCTCGACTCACGACGCGCCCGCCAGGTCCGAGAGCCACTCTTCGACCATCGCCCGCAGAGCGGGAGGTTCGATCACCTCGGCCCGCTCGACGAAACCGAACAGCCAATTCATGAAGTTCTGCACGTGGGAGCACGGGACACGAACATCGACCGATCCGTCGTCGCGGCGAGCGACCACGGCGTCGTCACCGTATTGATCGAGCACGACCCCCACATCGGAGGCGTCGATGCGTACGACGGCCACATCGGATCCGACGTCGACGGCGTCGGGAAGGAGTTTCGGATCGTTCGGAAACACCGAACCGACCTCGAAATCGGTCGGGACGTCGTGCTCGGCTGCGGAACCGACGGCGACCGATCCCTCCATTCGGTCGACTCGGTAGGTGCGCTGTTCGACGTAGTCGAGATCGAATCCGACCACGTACCACCAACCACCTCGGGCGAGCAGCGCCCAGGGTTCGAGTCGGCGGGATCGGGCGCGGTACGTGAAGGTGACGCCCCGCCGTTCGGTGATGGCTCGGTGGAGTCGGGGCAACCGTTCGTCGATGGGCAATTCGACGGCGACCGACATCGAGCCATCGTTGCGGTCGTCATGGGTCAGGTCGACCTTCCACAACGCCTCGTGAGCCCAAGTGGTACCGAGACGAATCGCTCCGACGGCCAGACGCAGAGCCTCGGTCTCATCGAACGTGAGCCCGAAATCCTCGATCTCGTAGGCCGAGCGCAGGACGCGATACCCGGTCTGGCCGGCCTGCTGTCCGGCCAAGGTGACCTGGTCGATCGGAATGCCCTCGTCGCGCAGGATCGCCTTGTCACGTTCGAAGGCCGCCCGAGCGGCTTCTTTGCTCTCGGGGTACTGTCCGCGCAACTCGTTGCGGATCTCTTCGAACGTCACGTGTCGCTTGGCCGACAAGAGCAGCGTCAAGAGGTTGGTGACCCGTTCGAGTTGGTGCACGGCGAGAGATTAGACCGACCAACGTCGAAGCTGGTCCCGGAGCATCGAGGTCGACGCGTCACCGACCGATCGCTCGTTGGCCATCGACTTGCCGAGTTCGACTCCCCATTGATCGAAACTGTCGATGCCCCAGATGCATCCCTGGAAGAAGACCACCCACTCGTACAGCGCGATCAACTGACCGAGTACCGACGGTGTGAGCTGAGGGGCCACGATCACCGTGTTGGGCCGATCGCCCGGGAACACGCGGTGTTCGGCGTGGTCGAGTACCGCGGTCTCGTGCGCCGGTCGACCGAACGCCAGGGCCCGGGACTGGGCCAGCAAGTTGTCGAGCAGACGCTCGTGACGATCGTCGTCACCGATGAGATCGGTGCGGGCCGCCGGTCGCGCGAAACCGATGAAGTCGACGGGCACCAAGTGCGTTCCTTGGTGGAGGAGTTGGAAGAAGGCGTGTTGGGCGTCGGTGCCCGGCTCACCCCACACGATCGGTCCGGTGGCTCCGGCCACCGGTCGACCGTCGAGATGCACCGACTTGCCGTTCGACTCCATGTCGAGTTGCTGTACGTACGCCGCAAGACGGGCGAGGTCCGAGGAATACGGCACGATCGCTTTGGTCTCGGCCCCGTACTTGTTGACGTACAGCACCCCGAGCAGAGCCATCAACAACGGGACGTCGTCGTCGAGCGAGGAATCTCGAACGTGTTCGTCGACGGTGCGCATCCCGGCGAGCAACTCGTCGAACGCCTCGGGACCCACGGCCAGAACGAGCGACAAACCGATCGAGGAAGCGAGCGAGTAGCGACCACCGACCCATTCCCAGAACTCGAAGATCCGCTCGTCGTCGATGCCGATTTCTCGCGCCGCACCCGGATCGGCGGTCACGGCCACCACGTGCTCGAGCACTCGCTCACCCACGGCACGTGACAACCACGTGCGGGCCGCCCGGAAGTTGGCCAACGTCTCGATGGTGGTCATGGTCTTCGACGACACCACCACGAGAGTGCGACGCGGGTCGAGGGTCGACCAGATCTCGGACGACGCCGCCGGGTCGACGTTCGAGACGAAGTGGACCCGCGGACCACCGTCGCGACGAGCGCGCAGCGCATGGTGGGCCATGCCCGGACCGAGGTCGCTACCTCCGATCCCGATGTTCACGACATCGGTGAAGCGTTCTCCCGTCGACGAGACGATCAGTCCGTCACGGACGCCCGAGGCGAACTCGTACATGCGCCGACGAACTCTCGACACGTCGTCGCTCACGTCGCGACCGTCCACCAAGGCCGGGGCGCCGAGCGGGACCCGCAGTGCCAGGTGTCCGACGGGCCGATCCTCCGAGACGTTCAGACGGTCGCCGGCGAACAATCGATCGCGCGACCGCTCGACGCCGACCGCTCGAGCGATCGACACGAGTGCCGACTTCACGTCGACGTTCCACCGATGTTTCGACAGATCGACGAGGAGATCACCGAGTCGCCACGAGAAACGAGTCGCTCGGTCGGGATCGGTTGCGAAGAGTTGCGCGATCGACTCGGTCTCCGGACGTCGGAGCAGATCGGCCCACTAGGGTCGTGACTCCAGCGACATGACGAACACGCTAGTGGTGTCGTGTCCGGTGAGACGGCGGTCCGGCTGCTAGGAATGACCGGTGACCTCGCCCCAGGTCGTCTCTCCTCCCTCGTCGACGACGATCGACCGTTCCGGTGCCGCCGTCGGTATCTCGGCATACCTCATCTGGGGTCTGCTCACTCTCTATTGGAAACTTCTCGGTGATTTCGCACCACTCGAGATGATCGGCTTTCGCATCGTGACGTCGCTGATCATGCTCGGTGCATTTCTCGCCTGGAAGAAGCGGCTCGTCTCCCTGGTGCGACACCTCTCGTCGGAACGCCTCTGGCGGCGCGTCACCATCGCCTCGCTCGTGCTGGCCGTCAACTGGACCTCGTACGTGATCGTCGTGGCCGAGGATCACGTCGTCGAAGCCGCACTCGGTTACTTCATCGCGCCCCTGGCCACCATGACGATCGGAGTACGTGTTCTCGGCGAACGCATGCGCGGCGCCCAGATCGTGACGGCGAGCCTCGGCGTCGCATCGGTCGTCGTGTTGACGATCGGTTACGGACGCGTGCCGGTGTACGCCCTCCTCATCGCCGGGAGCTGGTCGGCGTACGGCTACCTCAAGCGCACCGTGCCGCTGTCGCCGGTCGACAGCCTCGCCGCCGAGACGAGTGTTCTCGTGATTCCCGCCATCGGTCTCGTGGTCTGGCACCTGCAGTACTCGACCAACGTCTTCGCCAGCGCCGACGGCGTCGAATGGACCGCCGTCCTTCTTCTCGGAGTCATCACCGTGGTCCCGCTGACCATGTTCGCGTACGCCGCCCAACGCATCCCGATGACCGTCATCGGCCCCATGCAGTACTCGGTGCCGGTCATCAACTTCCTGCTTGGCTGGCTGGCCTTCGACGAGGACGTCTCAGGCACCAAGTTCGCCGGGTTCGGACTGGTGTGGATCGCTCTGGTGGTTCTCACGATCGACACCGTGCGACGAGCTCGAGCCAGCACTACCGTGTCGTGACGATGCGCGCCCGTCGGACACTCGCTCTACTCGTCACCTCGGCGACCGTTCTCACCCTCGTCGGCTGCTCCGTGTCGTCGAGCGACTACCGCCGAGAGAGCGAGACCTACCTCGAGAGCGACGCCCTGGCCGATGAAGCCGGGTACGTCTTCTCCGATGCCGTGTGCGAGGACCCGTCGTCGACCACCACCGGTACCCAGTTCACGTGCACCGCCACCGACAACGACGGCGACGACTGGCTCTTCGTCGTCGAGATCACCGGAAATCGCGAGATCACCGTCGTGAGCGGTGACGTCGTCGGCTGACCACGCGCACGACCGCTCCCGCCCCACCACGCGAAAGAGACCCGCCCGAAGGCGGGTCTCTTCACGCTTCGACGGATGGTCGAACGTACTGCTTTCGATCAGCTCTCGAACTCGGTGATGAGTTCGCCGATGTCGGTGAAGAGCTGAGTCTCGGCGTCGTACTGGATCACCTGGAGCGACTCGGCGAGGAACTGGTCCTCGAGGCCGTTCATCTTCAAGCGGATGCCGTCACGGGTGAACGTTCCGACCTGATCGAAGTTGCGGGCCGCGTTGATGATCGACGCGCGGGTCAGACCCTCGGGCGACTCCATGGCCTGCTTGATGATCAGGACGGTCATCTCGGCGGTGTGCCAACCAGCGGCAGCCGTCGTGATGATGTCGCCCTTGCCGATGCTCTCCATGTAGGCGATGTACTCGGCGATTGCCGGCTCGGCCGCAACGGCCGGGTCGAGGATGTCCTTCAGGTTCTGCGCGGTGTAGAGGCCGTCAGCGGCCGCACCGGCGAGTCCGAGGATCAACGACGAGGCGCAGGTGGCCGTGATGTAGATCTGCGGGTCCCAGCCAGCGTTGGCAGCCTTGGCGTTGGCGACTTCACCGAGGAAGGTGGCGCAGCCCGCACCGAGCGGCACGGCGAGGATGGCGTCGGGAGCCTTGCTCGCGATCGAGTTCACCTGAGCGGTCGGCGGAGCCGAGTCGGTGGCCTCGATGGTCTGCTCGTCGACGATGTTGATGCCGAACTCCGGAGCGATCTCCTTGAAGGCCTCGGCGTACACCTGGCCGAACTCGTTGTTCACGATGAACACACCGACATTGGCGCCCTCACCGTAGGTCTCGGCGATGGCCGCGGCGTACGCACGGGCCTCGACGGTGTACGGAATGAGGATGCCCGTGGTCCACGGGTAGTCCTCGGCGCGACCCCACTCGGGCGAACCGGTGAGAGCGAGCAACTGCGGATAGCACTCTTCGTTGAGAAGGTCGCGAACCGCGGCGTTGTTCGGCGAGCCGATGATGCCGGAGAACACATTGGTTCCTGCGTCGAGAAGCTTCTCGACCGCTCCCGGCGTGAGGTCCTTGTTGTACTGGTCATCCTCGATCTGGACCTCGAGAGTGAGATCACCGAGCAGACCGGTTTCGTTGGCCCACGCGATGTAGGCCTCGAATCCGTCCTTCACCGGAGCGAAGGCCGTGGCGGCCACGCCGCCCGACAGCGGCATGGCGCTGCCGATCTTCAGAGTTCCTTCGATGGGCGCGTTGGCGGCATCGGGATCGACACAGCTGCTGGTGTCGACCGTCCAACCGGCGGCAGCCGGTGCTTCGGTGTCGGCCGGAGCTTCGGTATCGGCCGGTGCTTCGGTCTCCTCGGTCGCCGGGGCCTCGGTCTCGGCCGGCGCCTCGGAACCGCCATCGTCGCCACCACAGGCTGCGAGCGCGAGCGCTCCGGCCATGGTGAGCGCGATCGCCTTCTTGGAAATGCGCTTCATGTTCCTCCCCAATCGTGCACAGAACGTGCAATGTCGTGTGTCGACCGGACCCGACGAGCGAATTCGGCCGTGGCGAGAAAGATTACCGAGGGGTGTCGGCCGTCGTCACTGCGACGGATGTGGCGCTTGTTCCGGCTGGCTTGGGTACCACGACCACGACTTTCGTCCACAGGCGCTTGATCAGCCCGACCAAACCGTATGGGGCGAGGAACATGATGAGAACCAGTGCAACACCGAGGATGAGCGTGGCCGGCGACTGATCGGCCCAGCCGAACAGGAATCCGATGACACCTTCACTGTCAGAACCGAAACCTCGCGTGGTGTTGTCGAGCCACACGTACACCAGGCCGCCGACGATCGGACCCCACAAGGTTCCGGCTCCACCGACCACCATGATCAACAAGAAGACGATCGACCCGAGAAGGGTGACGTACTGGCCTTCCGGCGTGATGACACCGGTTCGCAGGGTCGAGAGCACGCCGGCCATCGAGCACAGGGAGGCCGAGATACCGAAAACCAGGACCTTGGTGGCGGTGAGATTCACACCCATCACTGCCGCCGCCGTTTCGTTGTCACGAATGGCGACGAGCGAGCGACCGAATCGACTCTTCACCACACCGCGGCACACGGCGTAGGTGACCACCAGGATCACGAAAGCCAACCAATAGGCGAAGACGGCGCGACCGTCGCGACCCTTCAGCTCTCCGATGATCGGCCACACCGGCAACTCGTCGTAACGCACGCTGTCGATGCCCTTGGCTCCGTCGGTGAGCCACACCAACTTCTTCCATTTGACGAGCACCGGAAAGAGGACGGCCACGGCGAGGGTGACGAGCGCGAGGTAGACACCCTTGATTCGAAGAGCCGGTAGCGCGATCAGACACCCGAGCACGAAAGCGATCACTGCGGCGGCGTAGAACGTGTAACCGGGGCTCCATCCGTGATCCTTGATCAGAATCGCCGCCGTGTAGCCACCCACGCCGAAGAACGCCGAGTGGCCGATCGAGATCATGCCGGTGAAGCCGAGCACCAAGTTGAGCGACATGGCCGCGATGATGAGCACGAAGGCGTCGGAGAACTGACCGATGCGCGACGTCGACATCTGGGTCGGAATCCAGATCACGGCGAAGAAGATGACCGCGACTCCGAGGAGACGCAACGCCCAGTGCGGAGCCGAACCTTCCTTGATCTTCCACATGGCTAGACCCTTTGCACCTTGACCGAGCCGAACAGACCGGATGGTTTGAACAGCAGGACGACGAAGATGATCACGAGCGCCACGCCGAGTCGCAGCTCCTGACCGATCCAACCGGGCGCGTAACCGGCGGCGAGTTGTTCTCCGACACCGATGGACAGGCCGGCGATGACCGCTCCGCCGGGACTGTCGAATCCACCCAAGGTGGCCGATGCCGACGCATAGATGAACACGGTGAACATCAGACCGGCCGTGAGTTCCCCGGTCGTCGCACCGAACATGGTGCCGGCCAGGGCTCCCATCGCGCCGGCGATACCCCACGAACTGGCCAGGACGGTTCCGGTGGGAATGCCAACCAGGCGCGCCGATTCCGGGTTGCTCGCGACCGAGCGCATGGCGAGACCGAACTTGGTCTTGGAGAAGAGGAGGAACAACAAGCCCATCAACACGAGGGCGACCAAGAGCATCCCCATGTATTCGTATCGCCAGACGGCACCGAACACGCGCAAGAAGTCGTCGGGTTCGTCGGGGAACAGACTGGCCATCTGCTCGGGCGGCAAGTTGCCCCAGATCATCGCGGCGAGTGAGTTGAGTCCGAGGAAGAGGGCGATCGAGACCACGAACACTCCGGCTTCGGATTTCTTGGCCACCTTGCGAATGAGCGACACCTCGGCGCCGGCACCCATCACGAATCCGGTGGCCATGCCGAGCAGAATCGCGAGGACGAGTGGTACGCCCCACGAGTGGTACTGCCAGGTGAGGAACGTGCAGAACATGGCCATTTCGCCCTGAGCGAAATTGAGATGGCCCGTCCCTCGGAAAACTACGACGAGGCCAAGGGCGAGGAGCGCGTAGATGGCCCCAAAGCTCAAACCGTCGAACACGTACTGGAAGAAACGTTCCATCGTCAGGCCCCCAGGTACGCCTTGCGAATGCTGTCGTCGGACGCGATCTCAGCTGCTGTTCCCGACGCCACGACGTTGCCCGTTTCGAGCAGATACACCCGATGGGCGATCTTCATGGCGAGATTGGCGTTCTGTTCGACGAGAAGCACCGACAGACCCTCGTCGGCGTTCAGTCGCTTGATGACCTCGAACAACTCTTGGGTGATGAGCGGCGCGAGGCCGAGGCTCGGCTCGTCGCACAACAACAACTTGGGACGGCTCATGAGCGCTCGGGCGATGGCCAGCATCTGTTGCTCGCCACCCGAAAGACTGCCGGCTCGCTGATTGCGCCGTTCGGCGAGTCGAGGGAAGACCTCGAACCAGCGCGCGAGGTCGGCTTCGACGGAGTCGCTTCGTACGTAGGCACCTGCTCGCAAATTGTCCTCGACGGTCAGTTCGGTGAACGTGCCCCGGCCCTGCGGAACCTGCGCGATACCGAGACGAACGATCTTCTCGGCGCTCGTTCCGGTGATGTCGGCGCCTTCGTAGGTGATCCGACCCTCACGAGCGATCATTCCCGACACGGCACGCATGGTCGTGGTCTTTCCGGCGCCGTTGGCACCGAGAATCACGACGATTTCACCCGCTTGGACCTCGAGTGAGATGCCGTGCAGAACCTCGAGCGGGCCATAACCGGCGCGCACGTCCTGGACGGAGAGAAGGCTCACGAGTCCACCCCCAGATAGGCCCGAATGACCTGGGGATCGTTCTGCACTTGCAGCGGCGTCCCTTCGGCGATCTTGCGTCCGAATTCCATGGCCACCACGTGATCGGAGATCTTCATGACCATCGACATGTGGTGCTCGACGAGAAGCACCGAGAGATCGAACTGACGACGAATGTCGACCACGGTGTCACCGAGCTCGTCGACTTCGGAATGCGTGAGACCGGCGGCCGGTTCGTCCATGAGAAGGAATCGCGGCCGAGCGGCGAGGGCTCGAGCGATTTCAAGGCGCTTCAGCGTGCCGAAGGGCAGTCCCATGGCCGGTCGGAAGGCGATGTGCCCGAGACCGAGTTGGGTGAGCAGATCGCCCGCCCAGTTGCGGGTCTCCCGGTTCTCGCGCGCCGCCCCGAGGCGCAGGATCGACCGCACGAAACCCACTCGACCCTGACTGTGCGCGCCCACCATCACGTTCTCGAGCACCGACATCGTGGGGAAGAGGGCCAGGTTCTGGAAGGTTCGAGCGATTCCGAGTCGCGCGATGCCATGAGCCGGCACCGTGAGCAGATCGGTTCCGTCGTAGACCACTCGGCCCTCGGTGGGCTCGTAGATGCGACTGACGACATTGAACATCGTCGTCTTGCCGGCACCGTTCGGACCGATCAGTCCGCAAATCTGACCCCGATCGATTCCGAAGGACAATCCGTCGAGGGCGACGATGCCGCCGAAGCGAACGGTCACTCCGTCGACCTCGAGCAATCTGGTCGACGTCGTGCTCGTCGGCACTGTTGTTTCTGTCGAACTCACGTGATGTGGTCCCCCGGATGATGACGTGGCGGGCACGGCCCCGTGAGAGACGAAACTACCACTGCCGACACACCCCCTGCCCAGGCCGAGACTCAACTGGTGTGGCACGCTGTGTGGGTGACCTCGCCGAACGAAGATCGCCCCACCGACGGCCCGGCGACCGACGTGTCGAATCACGCGGACGACGACGTTCTCGTCCTGCCGTGGTGGCAGAACCCCCTCAACTTCATCGCCCTCGGTTTGGCGGCGCTGATCCTCGGCGTCGGAATCGGCTACTTCGTCGGCGACAAGAACGCCTCCCCCGCGTCCAACGAGGTCGACGTCGGCTTCCTCCAGGACATGCGCTACCACCACGAGCAAGCGGTCGACATGGCGTTCTTCTACCTGACCTCGGTCGACGAGACGCACCCACGCCTGCGACTGTTCGCGCAAGAGATCCTCTACGCCCAACAACTCGAAGTGGGTCGCATGATCGAGTTGTTGCGCAGTTTCGGCCAAGCCGAAGCGAACGACACCGGAACGGCGATGGACTGGATGGGAATGGCGATGCCGCTCGACGAGATGGACGGTCTCGCCACCGAAGCCGAACTCGACGAATTCGCCGCCGCCGAGGGAACCGAGGCATCGGTGATCTTCGCGAATCTCATGATCGACCATCACCGAGGTGGGGTCCACATGGCCGAATACGTCCGCGAGAACGGTCGCAACGACGACGTTCGCCGATTCGCCGACGGCATCGTTCGCTCGCAGAACGCCGAGATCGCCGAAATGACGGCAGTGCTCGAGGAGTTGGGCGGCTGAACCGATCCCGATTCGTCGCTCCCGCTCTCCTCCTCGGATGCGGGCTGCTCGTCGGGTGCGCGAGCTCGAATCTTTCGGTGCTCGATCGACGTGACGATCCCGCATCCGACTCGCCCTCGGTGTCGAGCGATCAGGACTACCGCGAGTTCCTCGACGACGCGATCGACAGCATCGAGGAGTTCTGGGCGAACGAATACCCCCGTGTCTACGACGGCGAGTACCTGCCCCTCGTGGGTGGTGTGCACGGACACCGTCCCGACAACGACGACCCATTGCCGTCGGGTTGCGACTTCGAGGGGGCCTACGCCGACGTCGAGGAGAACGCGTTCTATTGCGACGACGGTGATTTCATCGTGTTCGACGACGAGATTCTCTTCCCGACCTTCGCCGAGGAGTTCGGCGTCGTGGTCATCGGTGTCGTCATGGCACACGAATGGGGCCACGTGATCCAGTCACCGATGCGCAACGACGTGCTCGACTGGTATCGAGTGACCACTCTCGAGTTGCAGGCCGATTGTTTCGCCGGAGCCTGGACCGCCCACGCACGCGACGTAGGGGTCGGCGGGCGATCGATCTCCGATCGTGACATCACGGCGTCCTTGCTCGGCCTCGTGCAACTCGGCGATCGTCCCGGCGATGCCCCGACCGATCCGGCCGCACACGGATCGGCATTCGATCGTGTCAGTGCGTTTCAGGAGGGATTCATCGGCGGCACCGAACCCTGCGTGGCGTACGAGACGAACGAACCACTCCCCCTGCAGTTCGGCTTCACCACCGAAGAGTTGTCCCGCCCGAATCCGAGTGACTTCCCGTTCGACGACGAGATGTTCGATCTACTCGTCGGAGATCTCGACCTCTTCTGGAGCGCCGTTCTCGGCGAGCGGTGGTCGACTCCCGACGTGGTGTTCGACGAGGGACTCACGTCCTGCGACGACGAGGTGCCGTCGACACTCGGCGTACGCGTGTGCCCCACCGAGAATCGCCTCCTCGTCGACGTCGACGTCATGTTCGACGTGTACCGCGACACTCCCGGTGACTTCGCCGTCGGCTATTTGCTCGCAGTGGGTTTCGGCGATCTCGTGCAAGAGGCTCTGTCGCTCGATCTCGACGGCGAGACGCGACATCTCCTGAACGATTGTCTGGCCGGGGCGTGGTCGGGTGACATCCTGCCCCTGAACCTCGCTCCGGCGGTTCCGCCGAGTGAAGAGACACCACGCGTGTCGCTGTCGCCGGGCGATCTCGACGAGGCGATTCTCGCCATCATCACGATCGGCGACGCCTCCGACGACCTCGACGAACGAGGCAGCCCGTTCGAGAAGGTGGACGCCTTCCGCCAAGGAGTGTTCAACGGTTCGTCGGCCTGCCTCGGCTGAACCCGACACGAGGCACTTTCGGCGACGGTCGACTACGGAGCGGACGTGGTGGGTGACGGCGTCGCCGAGGACGGCGGAGGTGCCATCGTCGTCGTGGGCGCCAGCGTGGTCGGAGCGACCGTCGTGGTGGTGGTCGACGTCGTGGTGGTGTAGTTCGGATCGCGCCAGTTGAAACGCGGCACCTGAGGCCCGTACTCCTCGGGCTCTTTCACTCCGTCCCACACGAAGACCTGATCACCCTTCGCAACGAGGCTCTGGTAGTAGGCGGAGATGTGCATCGGGATGCGAATGCATCCGTGCGACGCGGGATTGATGGGCACTTCCTGGGCGCCGTGCACCGCGATTCCGTAGTTGAAATACACCGGGTTGTACATCCCACCGAGTTGGCTCTCACGCCGACCTTCCACCATGCGGTCGTATTTGAAGACTCCACCGGGAGTCCAGGAGAGTCCGCACCAGCCTTCCTTGATCGGTTCGATGCCTTCTTCGTTTCCGCGCTCACCCGGGTCGATCGTGACTTCTTCGCACCACTCCTGATCGTCACCCGACGAGATGTGGGTGACGAGCACCGCTCGGTCGTCGTGAAAGACCACGAGCACCTGCTCGGGCAGATATATCTCGGTGTGATCGGGAGTAGAATCGGGACGACGCGGTGTGATCACGATGGGATCCTGCATGCGACTCCACATCTCGGCTGTCACCCGGCCGGTGGCCTGATCGCGAGGAACTCCCATCACCAACTTCTCGAAAGCCCACACCGCCTGCTGAGTGCGTTCACCGAACACTCCGTCAGGAACGCCGGGATCGAAGTTCAGCTCGATCAGACGATCCTGGATCAACTTGATCTCGGGTCCGGCCGCGCCGCGACCGAAGGTCTGGGACAAAGGAAGCTTCTGAACCGGCGTCGCCGTGCTCTCGGTGACGACCTGCGGAAGCGTGGAACTCGTGGCCGACGAATCGCGGCCGTCGGACGAACCTCCGTCGGCGACCACGCCGATGGCGACCACACCGACCAGTACCGCCGCTGCACCCATGGCCGGGTACCAGCGGTTCAGATCGGTGGGGCGAGCGCGCCCGGTCGATCGGCGGCGTGACGAGCCCTTCTGCACGTCGTGGAGGCTATCGCTGCGGGTCGGCGAGGCGGGGTCGGGTGGATGTGGCGATCGCCGCTCGGTCACGAACGATCGGACGAGACCACCGGACGAATCGCCTGTAGTTCACGACGCAACTGCCACATCTCGCGCAGGATCTTCACGATCACCGACGGTGACGACAACGTGGACACGCCGCGGGTTCGCGGGAAGTAATCGACTCCGAACTGCACGATGTGATAGCCGAACTTGTGAGCACGAATCACGAGTTCGGCGTCGATGAACGAGCCCTCGGACTTC
>Ga0129333_10003325_pt1 | contig 15050 bp, 8 predicted proteins | sample CPB6_08_DNA_FD_94474 | JGI IMG/M metagenome (GOLD analysis project Ga0129333, IMG submission 94474) | Freshwater to marine salinity gradient microbial communities from Chesapeake Bay, USA - CPBay_Sum_0.6_0.8_DNA | ecosystem: Environmental > Aquatic > Marine > Coastal | place: USA: Chesapeake Bay...
ACCTCATCCGCCAGCGTGATCGTCCTTCCTGCGGAGAGCGTCAGCCGGCTCGCGCCGTCTACCGTCGATGAGAAGGCGATGGCGGTGCCGGCCGTCGTCGTCACGTCCGTCGTCAACGTCACGGGCCCCGCGAACGTCTGCGACCCAGTCGGGGTCGTCACGCTCGCGCCGAGCAGGATGCCGGCCGCAGATCCTGTGCCGAGCGTGGTGAGGCGAACCGCGCCCGCCCCCTTGGCCGTGATTGGATTGGCGACCGCGATCGTGTCGCGGAGGCCGGCGCCGGTGTCGATGCTGAAACTCTGGTTGGCCCCCCCGCTGCCGACATTCTTCAAGGCGACGCCGCCCACCCCGATCACAACCGAATCCGTTCCGGTGCCTCCCGCGATGGAGATGCCCGAGAAGGACTTGATTTTGTTGAGGGTGACCGAGATCGTGTCGGCGACCGTGTTCACGGTGAGTCCGGGAATCGGCCTGGCCCTGGTGATCGTGCCGGCGGCCCGGGTGGCCGTGATCGTCACGACCTGGGAGGTGGCGTTGTAGGTCGTGTGCAGGTCGCTGATCGCGACGCCGGCTGGGTCGAGCGCAAGCACGACCCGATTGCCCACGAGGCTGACGACGATGTCGTCGGCCGCGAGCATGGCGCGGGATTCCAGCCCGCCGAAACCGAGCAGACTGACGGAGGACGGCGCCCCGCGGCCCCGACCGGAGCGGGCCGAAAATCCGTGACGCCAACCGACACCGCGCCGACTTGCGCGGGAGAATAGTTGGCGAAGAGAGGTTCGCACGAACCGGAAGCGTGCAAATAAGCGCCCGAGAAACGGGACTCGCATGAGAACCTCACACGGTGTCAGGCGATGCGTGCAAACAACGCTCCGGTCTACGCCAGGATGCGAAACGCCGTCGACCAAAGTAATTGATCGTAGATTTCAAGCGGCGGCGCCACAAAAGATTGGTGAGTTCGCTACGAATCCAGCGATAAACCCGCCGCGAGCGATGCTGTGCCCGCTTTGACCGCCCCGCTAAAAAGGGGGTCACCGGGCTGGTGATTTGGGCAAGCGACGTAGGCCCGCCGGGTGCGGCTGCCGAACCGACGGGTCACGTCCCCCAACGGAATATCGTTCTGCGCGCTGACGGGCTTCTGACCCCTTCCCAGTTTTTGTACCAGTGCTCATGAGAGAGTTGGGGAGGGGGTCAGGCCACGCGGACGCCCGACCTCGACCCAACTCCGAAGGGCTGGAACGATTGGAGCAGCGTGCCGCGGCGGCCGTTGTAGATCTTCACCTGGCTCTGCCGGTTGCCGGACGAGCCCACGATCACATCCGCGAAGCCGTCGCAGTTGACGTCGGCCGTGGCCACGAACACGCCGGGTCGAGCAGCCGGGCCCGTGACGCGGGGGACGATCGGGAACATCCGCGCCACCTGCCAGATCACCGAGTTCGTCCTGCCATCGACGACGATCACGGTGTCTCCCCCACCGAGGCCGGCGCCGTAGACGTAGTCCACGACCCCGTCGGCGTTGACGTCGCCAGTGGCCGTCCGCCATTCGCCGTAGTAGTTCGGCAGGAGTTGGCCGGGCGAGGTCTTCACGACCCAGCCGAGCTCGAAAGTTGTCGGACTTTTTGGAGGCTACTGGTCCTTTCAGAGCCAGTCAAACACTCGCTATCCCAGCGTAGGTCACGGCGTCGGGCCAAAAAACCGGAAAAATCTGCACCGCCAGACCCGTCGTGGTTCGTGAACCGCAGATGAGCCAACCGAATCGTTGAACTGCCGGCAGACGGCAACTAGGCTTCCGGAGCCTTTTTTGGGGATGGAGTATCTGCCCGGAGTGGCAGGGCAGGCTCCATGTCGGCGGATCATTTGCCACGCTTCCGAGGGTGTTTCTGATGGCCAGTTCCTTCCGTCGTTCCGGCCCGATCTGCCGCCGTGCGCGTGAGGCGGCCCGCCGCCGTGAGCGGCTGCTGAGAGTCGAGTCGCTCGAGCCGCGGCTGGCGCTCGCGGGCGTCGCCGGACTCCTCGATACGACGCCGCCGGTGGTGCGGTCGGTGTCCCTGCCTGCGGCCGGCACCTACGGCACGGGGCGCCCGCTGACGTTCCGGCTCAACTTCAACGAGCCTGTGAACGTGGTGGGCAACCGGTCCGACGTGTTCCTGCCCGTCGAGGTGAACTACGCGATGCGGTCGGCGCAGTACGTGTCGGGCAGTGGCACACGGTCGCTGACGTTCCGGATGAACGTGACGGCCAACGACGTCGACCGCGACGGCATCAGCCTGGGGCGGGTGAACTTGGCGGCCGTGCGGGACTTCGACTTCGCCGCCAACGGCATCTTCGACCGGGCAGGCAATCCGGCGAGCGACGCGATCCCGGCCGTGAACACGAGCCGGATCCGGGTGGACGCGTCGGGCCCCGTGGTGGCGGCGTCGAGCGGTCTGGTGGTGAGGAACGGCCAGATGTCGCTGCAGGTGACGTTCGACGGGCCCGTGTTCGTGACGGGTCGGCCGATGGTGCCGGTGAGCATCGGGAATCTGCCGGCGGAACTGCGGTACGTCGGCGGTTCGGGCAGTTCGACGCTCCGCTTCTCGGCGCCGGTGCCGCAGTCGTCCGTCGGTGTGCCGACGTTCCGGACGCTGGTGGGCGAGGTGATCCAGCTTCCGCCGGGCGCGAACCTGAAGGATCGGCTCGGCAATGCGGTGACCCCGATCGGGGGAGATTACGGAGAGACCTATGTCGACGAAAGCGGCAATCGCATCGTCGTGATCGGGGCCCACTACGAGGCGTTGCGGACGGGCGATAACAAGGTCACCAAGGCGGAACTCGAGAGCGTGCTGACCTCGGAGCGGGATCTCTTCAACCCGGCCCAGCCTGAGTCCTACTGGCGGGATTACCAGAATCCCGAGTACCCGTTGCCGCTCTACGACGTCGACGTCTACCGGGTGGCGTATCGCACGACGATCCCAGAGCAGGGCAACCGGCCCACGGTGGCCTATGGGCTGGTCGCGGTTCCCCATGGCGCGTCGGGGCAGCTGCCCATGGTCTCCGTCCAGCACGGCACGCTGTGGCTGAAGGAGTCGGCGCCGTCGCAGGCCTTCTCGTGGGACAAGACGTCGGAGGCCGTCGTGAAGTACGGCCTCAGGCAGAAGGATTTCTACGGCACGTGCTTTGAGACGCGGCTGAATGTCGCCCAGTTCGCCGGGCAGGGCTACGCGGTGATCGCGGCCGACGACGTCGGCATCGGCAACTCGATCGAGAACGACAGTTTCGTCGTCAAGCAGAGCGAACAGCAGTCCTGCCTCGACATGCTCGCCGCCTCCGAGCGGCTGCTGGCGAGCAGGAATCTGGTCCGCTCGGATCTGTTTCTCAACGGCTGGTCGCAGGGTGCGCTCGTCTCGATCTCGTTCCAGGAGGCGCTCGAGGCCCGCGGCGTGGCGATCAGCGGGGTGTCGACGGTGGCGACGCCGGCCAACACGGGGATGTTCGCCGAGGGCTTCATCTTCAACCGCCGGCCGTATTCCGAGGTCACCGTGCCGGATTGGCCGTGGGCGATCTTCGTCCACCAGTTCTCCTCGTTCGCGCTCGCCAGTTACAGCGGCCAGACGAATTCCCCCCTGGAGCTGTTCGGCGGCAACTACGACTTCTCCCGCACCTTCTACATGCGGGAGTACGAGTTCTTTCCATCGTTCGAGTGGCGGCAGGATGTCCGCGGCGACATGGTTCCGGTCATGGTGATGGATGGCGACGTCCGCGACGTGGAGGTGTCAAGGTTTCTCGATCAGCGTGCCGTCCGCAGTCCCCGGGCCTACGAGAGCACCGCCTACGCGAAGCTGATCGAGTCCGTGGGCTCGGGGAAGACGCGGCTCGTGAGCGACATGAAGATGTATTACGGCGCTCAGGACGAGGGCTATACCACCGCCGTCTGCACCTTCGTCGATACCTGGCAGCGGGGCACCTTCGGCAAGACCAACATCGAGCAGGTGGAGGTTCCGCACGCGAGCCATCGCGGGGCGTTCCTGACGGCCGTCGCCGGCCAGATCGAGTGGTTCAACGCCCGGCGGGGCCACAGCACCGGCCACACCGTGCCGGGCGCGGTGGGCGACCTCGTCGCGACGCTGAGTGGTTCCGGCACGGAAGCCACGCTCACATGGACGAGCCCGGCGACCAATGGCTCGCCGATCACCGACTACCGGGTCGAGCAGAGGCTCGTCGGCGGATCGAACTGGACCACGATGTTCACCGGCTCCGTGATTCCGGCGATCGCCTGGAATAGTCTCGTCGCCGGACAGCGGTATGAGTTTCGGGTCTTTGCGATCAGCCAGGGGCGGACCGGTCTGAGCAGCAACGTCGCCGTCACTGGCAACCACGCCCCTACCGGCTCCGTTGCGATGGCGGCCCCCAATCCCGCAACTGGCGAGGTGACAGGGCTCCTGAGTGGCACCGACAGCGACGGCGATCCGCTGACGTATCAGGTTGTCACGTGGCCCGCCAAGGGAAGCGTCACGTTGAATTCAACGACGACCGTCGGCTCGTCGCAGGGGTCCTTCACCTACACGCCGACGGCGGCGGCCCGGCATGCAGCGGCCGCACCTGGCGCGACACCGGCTGATCTTTCCGACACGTTCAGCGTCACGATCAGCGACGGATACGGCGGCACCGTGAGCGTGCCGATCAGCGTGCCGATCGGCTGACACTCCGCGTGCCAGTCGGCCGACGCTCAGGCAGAGCTGGGCGGCGCGGTATGCTCCCCCCATGCCGGGAACGCCGTCGCAACTCCGGGTGCTGGTCATCGAGGACGATTCCGCGTCGCGTCTGGCGATCGTGAAGTCGTTGCGCGAATCGCGGCACACCGTCTTCGAGGCGGCCGACGGCGTGGCGGGGCTGAATATCGCTCGGACCGAGCAGCTCGACGCCGTCGTTCTCGATTTGATGCTTCCGCGCATGGACGGCATCGAACTGTTGCGGGAGCTTCGCAAGACGAGCCGTGTCCCCGTCATCGTCGTGTCGGCCCGCCGCACCGAGGACGACCGCGTGGAGGCGCTCGATCTGGGTGCCGATGATTATCTCACCAAGCCCTTCACCGTCCGAGAGCTGTTTGCGCGGCTGCGGGCCGTTGTGCGGCGGACGGAGGGGGATTCGGCCCCGGTGATCACGCTCGGTGACATCGTAATCGACTGCAACGCGAAGACCGTGTGCCGTGACGGTGTCCGCATTCCACTCACGGCGACCGAGTTCGACATGCTCGCCGCCTTGGCTCGACGTCGCGGCGAGGTGGTGCCCCGCGACGTGCTGGAGAAGGCCATCCGCCACGACGGCAGCGAACTCGTCAGCAACGTCGTCGATGTCATCATTCTGCGGCTGCGCCGGAAACTGGGCCGGGAAGTGATCACCACGCGGCGCGGCCAGGGATTCATCATCGAAGGACAGGACGGCCGTGCTTAGGAAAGCCTTCCGATCGCTGCGCTGGCGGGCAGCCTTCTGGATGGCCGTGTTCCTCATCGGCATCGCGATCGCCATCCGTCTCGTCAACTATTACGTCACGCAGGAGATCCTCGTTCGCGACATCGACACGCAGCTCTGGACGCGGCTGGGCGCGCTGAAGATGCAGCAGCGTTTCGCCCCGGAGACACTCCTCGAACCCGATCTGCGGCTGGGCGGCCTGTTTCTGGCCGACATCCGTGCGGCCAGCGACCAACGGCCCTCGACTGCGATGCGATTGCTGCTCCCGTCGGCCGTGGGCAGCAAGCGCTTCCCTTGGTTCGCCGGCGTCTGGCGCGAGGATGGCACTCCGCTCGACACGCTGCGGCTACCCGCGGGCTTATCCTGGCAGTCGGACTGGTGCGATCGGATGGAGACGATCTGGACCACGCCCAGCGGCGACATGCGGCTGGCCGCCTGTCGGGGCACCGACGAGACCCTGCTGCTCGTGGGCACTCCGCTGCATCCCTTGCGGCAGGCGATGCACGACGTGCTCTGGTTCTACGGATGGACGATCCTGCTCTCGATGCCACCCCTGGCCGGCGCGCTGTGGTGGATCCTGTCGCGAATGATGGTGCCGCTGGGCCGCATCGCCCGCACTGCGGAGAGCATCACGCAGGGCGATTACGCTGCACGGATCGACCTCGCGCAGGCCGACTCCGAACTCGTCGGCATGGCGACCACGATCAATGGCATGCTGGACAGGCTGGATGCGATCCGCATCGCACAATCGCGATTCAACGCCGACCTGGCCCACGAGATCCTCAACCCGATTCACGGCATTCTGCTGCAGACCGACGTGTCGCAGCAACGTCCCCGGACGATCGAGGAGCTCGGGCAGACGGTCGAGTGTTGTCGCACGCTCGCGCTGCGGATCCAGAAGCTGTCCGAGGCACTGCTTTCGCTCTCCAGGGCGGAGTCGGCGGCGGGTGTGATGCTCACCACCATCGACCTGGAGCCGATCGTCGAGGAAGCCGCCGCACAGGTGGAGGATCTGGCCCGGGTGCGGCAGATCACGCTGCAGGTGGACGCCTGCAGCGCGGTGGTCGTCGGCAACGTCGATCTGCTGCACCAGGTGTTCGTCAACCTGCTCGCCAATGCCATCGAATACAGCCCTGCCGGCGGCCGCGTCGAAATGGCGACGCTTCGTGTGGCCGACCGCTGGGTGGTAAGGGTGAGCGACCATGGACCGGGCATCCCGGCAGACCAGGCCGGCCATGTGTTCGACCGGTTTTTTCGCGCCGATGCGGCGCCGGCAACGGGGACGGGCGGCCACGGTCTCGGCCTGGCCATCTGCCAGAGCATCATGCGGACGCACCATGGGGATGTCGTCTACCAGCCCACGCCGGGCGGCGGGGCGACGTTCGAAGTCCGCTTCGCGGCCGCTCAGCACCCGCGTTCGTGAATGCGTTGTGAACCATCCATGAACGGCGCATGAACGGGATGCCGCTGTCCACCCGAGTGGTCGGCGTACCGGCCCCCTGTTTTCAGCCACGTCGTGCGTGACGTGGAATTGTTGCGGTAAACGCGCGATCCGGTCGTTTGTCCGGTCCGTACGTGACCGTGAGAATGACACGTGGAGCAGGGAGTCTTGAAAAACGCTCCACGTCGGTCATTCAGGGGCAGACCGACGAACGAACGCCGAAGCGACTGCGAGGTACTTCGGCATCTGCGTGTTGCTGCGTGGGCGTTGCACGTGCGTCGGAGGGCCGTGCCCTGCCGAACCGTCTCCGCCCATGCCTGTTCTGATTCCCCCTTCTGCACGAGGTGCTTCCATGAACGCGCTGCCCTGGTTTCGCTGGCATGACCGACGCTCGAATCCCGTCGCTGGCATCGGCCGCGGCCGCATCGCGAGCCGCCGGTCGCGGCGCGAGCAGCCGACCCTCGCCGCCATCGACCAGCTCGAGCAACGGCTGGCCTTCGCAGTCGGCTATGCCACCGTCAGCGACTGGGGGTCCGGACTGCAGGCGGAAGTGACACTGACCAACGACACGAGCACCACGCTCACCGACTGGCAGCTCGCCTTCAACTACAACCGCTCGATCACCAGCATCTGGAACGCCCAGATCGTCAGTCGCAGCGGATCTCAGTATGTGATCAAGGGATGCGACTGGGACCGCACGCTCGCGGTGGGCGCGACCCAGGGTGTCGGGTTCACGGCCGGGGCCGGGACGGATCAGCCCACGGGGTTCGTGCTCACGGCTGCCGGCCCGACCACCACTCCCACCAGTCCGACAGCGCCGACCACGCCGTCGCCGACCCCCACGACACCAACGACCCCCACGGCACCGGGCGTGGATCTGTGGAAGGAGCAGTTCTTCGCACCCTACGTCGACATGGGCCAGTATCCCGTGCCGGACCTCGACGGCTTGGCCCGGCGGTATGGGGTCGGCCTCCTGACGCTGGGATTCATGCAGGCCACGCCCAGCGGCAAGCTGGGCTGGGCCGGCTACGACGTGCTCACCCTCGACAGTTCGAACGAACAGGCCCTCGCCATCCGCGGAGAAATCAACGCCCTGCGGGCGGCGGGTGGCGACGTGATGGTGTCGCTGGGCGGCGCCGCAGGCCAGACCCTGGCGCAGGCCTACGCCCAGCGCGGCCTGGGGTCGCAGGCCCTGGCCACGGCCTACGGCCAGATGGTCGACACGCTGCAGCTGAACAAGCTCGATTTCGACATCGAGGGAGCCGCCGTCGCCGAGACCCAGACGATCAAAATGCAGATGGACGCCATCGCCCTGATGCAGAAGACCCGCCCCGGGCTCGGAGTGTGGCTCACGTTGCCGGTGCTGCCCCAGGGGCTCACGCAGGACGGCCTGAACGTGGTGAAGGCGGCGCTCGTGGCGGGCGTGAAGGTCGACGGCGTCAATGTCATGGCGATGGACTACGGCGACAGCGCCGCGCCACCGCAACTCAAGTCGATGGGCGAATATGCCATCGATGCTGCCAACGCCACCTACGCCCAGATGACGAGCCTGTTCGCCGCCCAGGGCCAGACGTTCGGCTGGAATCAGCTGGGCGTGACGCCGATGCTGGGAGTCAACGACGTCATGACGGAGGTGTTCACCCTCGCCGATGCCGATCGCCTCGAGGCCTTCGCCCGGGCGAAGGGGCTGGGCATGCTCTCCATGTGGTCGCTCAACCGCGATAATCCGGGGCCCGCGGGCCAGCTCTCCGACTTCCACACCGGCATCCCCGCGATGTCCGCGGGGGGCTTCAGCACCACCTGGGGCGACTTCGGCAGCGATCCCGTGATCGGCGGCAACAGCGGCGGCACGGCTCCGGCGGCCCCGCTCCCCGGCATCAGCGTCGCTGATGTCTCCGTCACGGAGGGCAATCCACAGGCCGCGCTCGCCTCCGGCTATCTGCACACGTCCGGCAGCCAGATTCTCGACGCCAGCAATCGCGCCGTGCGGATCGCCGGCGTGAACTGGTTCGGCTTCGAGACCACGAATTTCGCGCCGCACGGCCTCTGGACCCGGGGCTACAAGGAGATGATGGATCAGATGAAGTCGCTCGGCTTCAACACGGTCCGCCTGCCCTACTGCGACCAGCTCTTCGACTCGGGCAGTGCGCCCAACGGCATCGATTTCAGCAAGAACGCCGACCTGCAGGGGCTCACCGGCCTGCAGATCATGGACAAGATCGTGGCCTACGCGGGACAGATCGGGCTCAAGGTGTTCCTGGACCACCATCGCTCCGAGGCGGGCAACAGCGCCAACGCGTCGGGGCTCTGGTACACGTCGGCGTACCCAGAGGGCACCTGGATCAAGAACCTCACGATGCTGGCCTCACGCTACGCGGGCAATTCCACCGTGATCGGCATCGACCTCCACAACGAGCCGCACGGCCCAGCCACCTGGGGGGACGGCGGCAGCAACGACTGGCGGCTGGCCGCGGAGCGCGGGGGCAACGCCGTGCTCGCCGCCAACCCGAATCTGCTCGTGATCGTGGAGGGAATCGAAACCGCCTCGTCGGGAAACTACTGGTGGGGTGGGAACCTGTCGAACGCCGGGGCGTCTCCGGTGCGGCTGAACACGCCCGGACGCCTGGTCTACTCGGCGCACGACTACCCGGCCAGCGTCTACGCCCAGACCTACTTCAGCGATCCGACCTACCCGAACAACCTGCCGGGCGTGTGGGACAAGAACTGGGGGTATCTCTTCCGCACCGGGACGGCGCCCGTTTTGCTCGGGGAGTTCGGCAGCAACCTTGCCACGGCCAGCGACCAGGCCTGGTACGCCAAGATGGTGAACTATCTCAAGGGAGACCTCGACGGCAACGGCAGCAACGATCTGGCTGCGGGCCAGCAGGGCATCAGCTGGACCTACTGGTCGTGGAATCCCAACTCCGGAGATACCGGCGGCATCCTGGCGAACGACTGGAAGACCGTGAACACGGCCAAGGTCGATCCGCTGAAGGGCGTCCAATTCCAGTTCCCCGCCGTTTCGGGATCGGGGCCCGCGATCACCACGACGCCGCTGTCGTTCGTCGTGTCGCTCTCGGCGGCGAGCTCGCAGTCGGTCACGGTGCGATACGCCACGGCGGATGGCACGGCCGCCGTCGGCAGCGACTACGCGGCGGCCTCGGGTACGCTCACGTTCGCCCCGGGCGAAATGCAGAAGGTCGTGACGGTGCTCGTCAACCGTGACACCACGGCCGAGGCGAACGAGTCGCTGGCGCTGATACTGAGCAGCCCGACGAATGCCACGCTGACCAGGGCTACTGCCACGGGGACAATTCTGGACGACGATACGGCAGCCCCGACTCCGACCCCGACTCCGGCTCCGACTCCGATCCCGACGCTGAACGTCTCGACTGCCCGGGTGAACGAGGGCAACTCCGGCACGACGGCCATGCTGTTCACGGTCACGCTGTCCGTGGCCTCGACCCAAACGGTCACGGTCAATTACTCGACCGTCGACGGCACCGCAACCGCCGGTAGCGATTACACCGCCGCCAGCGGCACGCTCACGTTCGCTCCCGGTGAACTCTCGAAGACGATCTCCATCGCCGTCAGCGGTGATACGACGGTCGAGACGGACGAAACCCTGGTCGTGAAGCTCGGCTCGGCACTGGCCGCGTCGGTCCTCCTCGGCACGGGCACCGGCACGATCGTCAACGACGACGCCGTGAAGGCCGGCAACTACAACTACGCCGACGTCCTGCAGAAGTCGCTGCTGTTCTACGATGCCCAGCGGTCCGGCAAGCTGCCCGCGAACTTCCCGCTCAACTGGCGGGGTGACTCGGCGTTGACCGACGGTGCGGACGTGGGAGTGGATCTCAGCGGCGGCTACTACGACGCCGGGGACCACGTCAAATTCGCCCTGCCGATGGCGTCGTCGATGACGCTGCTCGGACTCGGCGTCGTTCAATACCGCGACGCCTACGTGAGCAGCGGACTCCTGCCGCAGATGCTCGAGGCTCTGAAGTGGGGCACCGACTGGCTCATCAAGGCGCATCCGTCGGCAAACGTTTTCTACGCCCAGGTCGGCAACGGCAGTGCCGACCATGCCTTCTGGGGCGCGCCCGAGGTCATGACCATGGGACGGCCGGCGTACAGGCTCGATGCCACACGCCCCGGCTCCGACGTGGCGGGCGAGGCGGCGGCAGCCCTGGCCGCGGCGTCGATCGTGTTCCGGCCGACCGACGGGGCCTACGCCGACCTGCTCCTCAAGCACGCCCGTGAGCTGTTCACGTTTGCCGATACCTATCGGGGCAAGTACTCCGACAGCATCCCCGACGCTGCCGCCTACTACAACTCCTACAGCGGCTACCAGGACGAACTCGTCTGGGGGGCGACATGGCTCTACAAGGCCAGCGGCGAGCAGGCATACCTCACCAAGGCGGAGTCGATCTACGCCGCGAGCCTCGCCGGCCAGCAACTGCAGTGGACGCACTCCTGGGATGACAAGACCTACGGCAGCGCCGTGCTTCTGGCGCAGGTCACGGGAAAGGCGGTCTACAAGGCCGACGCCGAGCGGTGGCTCGACTACTGGACGGTGGGCAACGCCAGCGGCCGCGTCAGATACACCGCCGGCGGCCTGGCCTTCCTCGACACCTGGGGCTCGCTGCGGTATGCCGCCGACACGTCGTTCCTGGCACTCGTTTACAGCGACACCGTGGGAGACAAGGGCGGCCGCTACCACGATTTCGCGGTGCGGCAGATCAACTACATGCTCGGCGACAATCCGCAGGGCCGGAGCTACGTGGTCGGCTTCGGCAACAACCCGCCGCTGAATCCGCACCATCGCGGAGCCAGCGGCGTCTACGACGGCAACGTCAACGCGACCTCCAGCAACCGCCACATCCTCTACGGTGCCCTTGTGGGCGGTCCGCAGTCGGCCAGCGACGCGGACTACGTCGATTCGCGGAGCAACTTCATTTGCAACGAGGTGGCCCTCGATTACAACGCCGCCTTCCAGGGTGCCGTGGCCCGCCTCTACACGGAGTTCGGCGGCAAGGCGGTCGCCGCCATGCCGGCGGCGGAAACGCCGACCAACGAGTTCTTCGTGCAGGCGGCGCTGAACACGGCGGGCAGCGGCTTCACCGAGATCAGGGCGCTGATCAACAACCGGTCGGCCTGGCCGGCGCGGATGTCGTCCACGCTCTCGTTTCGCTATTTCATCGACATCTCGGAGGTGAAGTCTGCCGGCTATACGGCGGCCGACGTGCAGGTGACGAGCAACTACACGCAAGGCGGCACGGTCAGCGGCCTGCAGGCGTGGGATGCGGCCAAGGGCATCTATGCGATCACGGTGGACTTCAGCGGCACGGCGATCGGTCCGGGGACGGGTAGCTCCTACTGGCGCGAGGCACAATTCCGCGTGGGCCTGCGAAGCGGGCTGCCGGCCGCCGCGTGGAACGCGCTGAATGACTGGTCGTATCAGGGCATCGCCAGCGATCGCAATGCACCCGCGAAGACGGCGTACATGCCGGTGTACGAGGTGGGCAAACTGGTGTTCGGCCAGGTGCCGTCTGGCTCACTGAGTCCAACGCCGACTCCCACCCCCACTCCCACCCCGACGCCCGCCGGTGGTATCGCCGTGACCTATGCCCAGACGAGCGGCTGGGGCACGGGCTTCAACGGCGACCTGAAGATCAAGAACACCGGCACGACGGCGATCAAAGGCTGGACGATGGAATTCGACATGAAAGCGAACATCGTCAACATCTGGAATGCGGTGATCGTCAGCCACGTCGGCACCCACTACGTGATCAAGAATGCCGATTGGAATGGCACGATCGCCGCGGGGGCCGAGATTTCGTTCGGCTTCCAGGCCGACGGCATCGCCGGCGAACTGCCGTCGAACAAGAAAGTCAACGGGCTGTCGGTGTCCTAGCGTCAGTACAGAGGCGAGTGCGACCCCAGGGCCAGCCGCAGGAACTCATCGCGGGTCAGCGGGTTCTCCAAAAATGAGCCCCGCATCGCCGACGTGATCGTCTTCGAGTTCTGCTTCTGAACCCCGCGCATCATCATGCAGAGGTGATAGGCCTCGATCACCACCCCCACGCCCTGCGGCCGGATCGTCTCCCAGACCGCCTGGGCGATTTGATCGGTGAGCCGCTCCTGCACCTGAAAGCGCCTGGCGAAGACATCGGTGAGCCGAGCCGCCTTCGACAGCCCCATGATCCGCCCATCGGGCACGTAGGCGACATGTGCCTTGCCGAAGAAGGGGAGCATGTGGTGCTCGCAGAGGGAATAGACATCGATGTCCCGCACCAGCACCATGCTATGATGCTGCTCCTCGAAGAGGGCGTCACCGATCGCGTCGGCGGGCGTGAGCCGGTAGCCGTGCGTGAGGAACTCCCACGCCTTCCGTACGCGCTCCGGCGTCTTCAGCAGCCCCTCGCGGTCGGGATCGTCGCCACAGCGACGGATCATCTCCGCCACGAGCGACTCGAAGGGCACCGCCGACAGATCGTGTTCCTGATCCTTCATCACGTCGCAGCTCCCGGGCCCGTCTCGCCCATGTATTCGACCGCATTGCGGGGCGTCTCGTGGAGCACGATGCGGACGAGGCGGACACCCGCCGGCAGCGTCGTCGACATGCGATCCCAGATCGCCACCACGAGATTCTCGGCCGTCGGATTGACCCCCTCCATCCAGGGCACCTGGAGGTTGAGGTTGCGGTGGTCGACGTCGCGGACGACCCGCTCCTCGAGCAAGTCCCGGAGCTGCTTGAGGTCCATCACGAACCCCGTGGTGGGATCGAGCGGCCCCTCGACGGTGACGTCGAGTTCGTAGTTGTGCCCGTGCCAGAGCGGATTGGCACATTCGCCGAACACCTCGGTGTTGCGGGCGTCGGACCAGTCAGGGCGATGCAGCCGATGCGCCGCCGAAAAGTGGACGCGGCGGGTGGCTCGCACGATCGGCATCACGGGAAGCAGCCGGAAGGGCGGGGCTGGCGGCGGGTGTGTCGGACGAGGACTCGCCGGGGAACGAGTATACGACGCGTGCAGCGGCGGGCCAGCCCCGCGGGTTTGCGGACACTCGGTCCGTCGGTCACGATGGCAGCGTCGTCGGCGGCGAGCGGTGAGGCCGTGCCCCGCTGCGCTGCGCGGCGTGAGAGGGCCAGCGATGAATCGACGGGTCGGGATCGTGACGGGCGGAAGCCGGGGCATCGGTCTGGCGATCGCAGACCGGCTGGCGGCCGGCGGCGCGGCCGTGGTCATCGTCGGCCGCGACGCGGCGGCCCTGCGTGCCGCCAAGGACCGGCTCGTGTCCGGTGGGTGTGAGTGCGAGGCGGTCGTCGCCGACGTGGGAACCGCGGCGGGAGCCGGCGCGATGGTGGAGGCCGCCATGGGCCGGTTCGGCCGCGTCGACGTGCTGGTCAACAGCGCCGGCGAAGCCCCCCTGGCCCCGATTCCCGACACCACCGACGATGTCTTCGATCGCTGCCTGCGGTCGAACGTGGCGTCGGTGTTCCTCTGCACGCGGGCCGTCTGGCCGCTGCTGCAGGCGGGCGGCGGCGGAACGATCGTCAACATCTCATCGCTGGCCTCGGTCGATCCGTTCCCCGGATTCGCCGTCTACGGCGGCGCGAAGGCGTGGGTCAACACGTTCACGAAGGCGGCTGCCGACGAGGGAAAGCCGCACGGGATCCGGGTGTTCGCCGTCGCCCCCGGGGCCGTCGAGACGCGGATGCTGAGGGACTGCTTTCCCGACTTCCCGGCCGCCGACACGCTCGCGCCCGACGACGTCGCTCGGCTCGTCGAGGCCTGCTGGGGCCCCGCGCTCATTCCCTCCAGCGGCCAGACGTTCTTCATGCGACGCTGACGGGCCGCAGCCTGACGGCGGCCGTGATGTTGCACGGGCCTGCCACGGTCGCGACAATCCTGCCCATGACGATCGAGCACACCCGCAACCCGCGGCATTACCGGTACTTCGACCTGGTCATGGCCGCGTTCGTCGCGGTGCTGCTCTGCTCGAACATGATCGGCCCCGGCAAGTCGTGCCTGGTGACGATCTTCGGCGTCTCGCTCGTGTTCGGAGCGGGCAACCTCTTCTTTCCGATCAGCTACATCTTCGGCGACGTGCTCACCGAGGTGTATGGCTACGCGCGGGCCCGGAAGGTGATCTGGGC
>Ga0129333_10003326_pt1 | contig 15045 bp, 21 predicted proteins | sample CPB6_08_DNA_FD_94474 | JGI IMG/M metagenome (GOLD analysis project Ga0129333, IMG submission 94474) | Freshwater to marine salinity gradient microbial communities from Chesapeake Bay, USA - CPBay_Sum_0.6_0.8_DNA | ecosystem: Environmental > Aquatic > Marine > Coastal | place: USA: Chesapeake...
AAAATACATTGTTGCTTTATCCCATCATTGTCTAAACATTCTATTAACAATGTGGGTTTATTGCAACATTGTTGACAACATTGTGGGTTTAATACAACATTGTTAACTAAAAAAGAATGTCTGTAGAATGTTAGTATTAAAACATTGTTTTAACAAACTATATTTTTTTAACTATTTATATAAAACAATGTCTCATGAAAGAATGTAAAAAATGTAAACAGGAAAAAGAATTAATTAATTTTGGTAAAGACAAAAAACAATGTGATGGTTTGAATAGAGTTTGTAAACAATGTAGGCAAACATTCTCTAAAGAACATTCTAAAACATTGTATGAGTATAATAAAGTATGGAAAGAAAACAATGTTGAAAAAAGAAAAGAATATATGAAAGAATATAATAAAGAACAATATCAAAAGAATGTTGAGAAATTAAGAAATAGAAGAAAAGAATATTATTATAATAATAAAGAAAAAACATTGTTGACTAATAATACTTATAGAAATAAAAGAAAACAATCTGACCCATTGTTTAAATTAAGCACTAATCTTAGAACAATGATTGGTGGTGCTATTAAAAAAAATGGTTATAAAAAGTTAACTAAAACTGAATTAATTTTGGGATGTTCTTTTGAAAATTTTAAATTACACTTAGAATCTCAGTTTCAAAATTGGATGTCTTGGGATAACTACGGATTATACAATGGTCAATTAAATTATGGTTGGGATATTGACCACATTGTTCCATTATCTTCAGCATTAAATGAAAATGATATATTAAAATTAAATCATTATTCTAATTTAAGACCATTGTGTTCTTACAATAACAGATATGTAAAAAGAGACAATGTATAGTTAACAACAATGTAGTTTTTTTTAACAAATATTTACAAAAAAACAATGTTATTTTGAACAATGTAGGCAACAATGTACTATTTATATATGACTGATAGACAAAAAAAATAGGTTTGTCGCTCTCTTTTTGGAAAATGTGTGGCCCACACTATCTACAAAGATTCCAACCTAAAATGTGTTATATCAATGAGTTATAACATTCTCAATAACTCAAAACATAACTGATTGACACTCAATCATCCCAACTTATTGTAAATAAACCTGTTATAAAAGAACTATTATAACTGTTTAAAGTATTATAAATGAGTGTATATTCTCCCATTATTTACCACAATTTACCACAATACTCCACAAATGATTATTTAAGGGGTTTAAAGGTATTAGTAACAATAAAGTAAGATTTTTTATAATCTGCGACACCAATAATATTATAGTTATTATTAACAAGATAATCTATTGCTATATCAATAGAGTTATTAAATTTATAATCGAATAGTAGAGTAATGGAGTGATTAAATCTTTGTGAAAAGAGTTTAATTTTAGCACCATTAAAATCGGTTGGTCCGATATATTTTACTTTAATAAGGTGTAGATTTTCCATACAAAATTAATTTGTTTTATATTTTCTATTATCTTCAACTCTATTAAGATAAGAGCAACGAGGTCTAAGATTAGTATAGTGATTTAGTTTAATTACATCTTCTTCTGTTTTTGCAGAGGACATAGAAATTATATGGTCAATATCCCAACCATAGTTAGGTTGTCCATTATATTTACCACGATTACTCCAATCCATCCAAGGTTGAAATTGAGATTCAAGATGAAGTTTAAATTGATTAGGAGTGCAACCAAGTATGGTATACATTTTAGTATTTGTGTTATTATTATTATTTGTTCTTAAAGAGTTATAAATTATATTTCTTATTTTAGTAATAAATTTAAATAATGGGTCATTATTAAATCTTGATTTTTTATAATTATGATGTTTGGCTTTTAAAAGTTCTTTATTATTTTCTCTATATGTTTTTTTTCTTTTTAGTTGATAATCTAAATTTTTTATATAATACTTTTTATTATATTCATTTGTAGATTTAGATTTTTCTTTTCTATATTCTTTTCTACAGTTTTTACAGGTGTGGTAAATACCATCTTTACAAGAAGTACACTTATCAAAGTTTAGTACTTCTTTTTCTGTTTTACATTTAGCGCAGACTTTAGTTTCCATAATTATATATTTTATCTTTTTTAATATTTCTATTAGTATAAGAGCAGAGAGGTTGTAGATTACTATAGTGATTTAATTTAATTACTTCTTCTTCTGTCTTTGCTAAAGATAGAGGAATAATATGGTCAATATCCCAAGTTTTATTTAAGTCAAATATTTTATCTTTTGGGTTACCATAATTATCCCAATTCATCCATTCTTGAAATTGAGATTCAAGATAAAGTTTAAGTTCTTGGATTGAGCAACCTAATATTAATTGAGTTTTTGTATTTTTTTTAAAACTATTATTTCTAATACCATTACCAATCAATGTTCTAATACTTTTACTTAATTTAAATAATGGGTCATATTGTATTCTTTTTTTAGTATAAATTTTTGCTCTTTCATTTATTTTTTCTTTATTATTTTGATTATAAATTTTTGCCTTTTCATTTATTTTTTCTTTATTATTTTTGTAATATGTTTTATGCCATTCTTTATTCCATTGTATTATTTTTTCTTTATTATTTTTGTAATAAATTTTCCAATAGTTTTTGCTATGTTCTTTATATTTGATAGTTTTTTTATAGTCTTTTAATTTTTCTTTATTATTTTCTCTATAGTTTTTATTATAAACTTTTTTTATATCTTTATTATTTTCTCTATACTCTTTTAATTTTTCTTTATTATTTTCTCTATATTGTTTCTGATAATCTTTTCTAGATTCATTTATTTTTTCTTTATTAATTTGATAAAAAACTTTTCTACATTCTTTACAAGAACTATTAAGACCATCTTTTTTGTTTTTATGTTTATTGAAATCAGTTCTTAGTTTTTCAACTTTACATTTTGTACAGACTTTAGTTTCCATAATAAATTTATTTTTTGTTTCCTCAAATATAAAAGGGAATTTTTTAAAAATCAAAGGGCAAATTTTGGATTGACCATAAATGACCAAGAATGACAAAAGATGATACAATATGATACAAAAAAAAATTACTTTTCTTTTTTGGAAAGCATTGCTAGTGGAAGGAAGATAATAAATAAAATTAGAATAAAAGTTTCCATATTAATATAAGTCATCTCTCACATTACCATTTTCATCAATATAGTTATCATAATCACTTGACATATTATCAATGATAATATTATTTTGTGAGAATTGTACATTAGGTATTTTTTTCCAAGTATATGCTGTACCTTGTTCATAAACATAAGGAGGAATATCTACATTATAGATTTCTCTATTTTCTCTATCATATACATAGATTGAGGTATGGCAATCATATTCATTATAAAGGTGAAAGCAAGCGTATTTTGTTTTGTTATTAATCACATCACACATTGCTTCAGCTATATCATCACATATACCGCCTGAACCATAGTATTCATCATGTCCTTCTTCATCTTGTTCCCATTGGTTATATACTTTTTGAGCTGCATTTATTAAATCATATTTCAAGTTATTGATAGTTTGAAATAACTTAGAATTAGAATTTAGTGATTCCTTTACTTGTTTTCTATATTTTTTTCTGAATTTTCTATCACGAAGATTTGTTTTTTTTAGTTGTTTTTTTTCTGTTTCTTTAGTTCTTTTATCAACAGAGATTCTATCAATTCTTGCATGATATGGTAGATTAAAATCTTTATATTGTTTTAATTCATCAATCATATTAGCAAATACATCTTTCATCATAATTATATCACCTAATGCATCATGAGCATTTGATGTATCTAAATTAAATACGGATGCTATAACACTTAATTTACTACCAGGTAAAGAAGCTGTTCTTCCTCTACCTAATTTACTTATAATTAATTGGCTTTGTTCATCACCTTGTTTAGCAAGATATTGATGTAATGGAATCCAAAAGTATTGTGCAATTTTCATTACATCTAATGTAAAGAATCTAAGTTTAGTTGGTGATATAGTATTAAGAATTTCAAGGTCAAATGATATATTATATGCAATTAATATAGGATTACTATGAGACAATACCCAATCAATAAAATCTTTTAATACAGACACTTCTTCTCTTTCTTCTCCTGTTATACTATCAAAGTATTTATTAATATCTAATGCTCTTCTTATACTTGCAGGGTTTTCAGGACTCGATTTATCGTATGCTCTTTGTGTTCTTGGATTTAATTTTATTTTTTCATTGAAGGTATCAATGGTATTACCATCACTATCAGTAGCTACGGCTGCTAATTGTGTAAATTGCAAGGGTCTATTAAATTTAAGACCTGATGTTTCTGTATCAAACCAAATTAATGTTTTACCTTTAAGTGAATCTACCATTGATAACATTTCTTTTATTGATGTTGTATCAAATCTAGCTTCAGATAACTTTTCAATTTCTTCTTTTATAATTTGTTTAATCAGATTAATCATTTACTTTTTTACTTTAACACAATTAGGATATTTTTTACCGAACATAGTTTTCATACCCTTTTGGGTATAACCTTTCCAACATCTTTCATTTAAAATGTTTGGGTTATTATCATGTCCACATTTATGGCAAATATAAGGGTCATTACCTCCATCTTTTAGATTCCATTGCCAACCACAATTATCACAAGTAACAGTATTATTTTTAATAGATTCTATAATTAATTTTTTTATAATATTCTTCATTACATACTAGAGATTATCTTTTCAAAAGTATTATGTTCATACTCATCCATATTATCTATAATTTTACGCATTTCATATGATAATTTATCTATTGTTTTTATTTTAGTTTTAGTTGTTTCATTAAAACATATATGATATAAATTACTTAAATCTTTTAATTTTTTTTCATAATAATCTTTTTCTTCTTGTGATAAATTTGGATTATCTTCAAGTATTCCTTCAATACTAGCTTCAATTTTATAAATTCTATTACTGATATTAGAGAGAATTTCATCAAGCTTATCTGCTTTGTCATTTAATTGATTTAATTTTTGGTTATTATTTTCTAATAACTCTATCATTGAGGAGTTCATAAATGTATTGAAGGTATTATTAACTAAATTAATTGTTTCACTTACTTGTGATGCTAATTTTTTAATGTTATCATTTAATTGATTTTCATCACCAAGTGGATTTAAAATAGTAACATCCTGTTCTTTAAGACTATTTTTCATAAACAAAATATGTTTATTATAAATAGTTTTAATACAATTAAACTTCCTTATTAAATGGAAAATGAGATGATAAAAAGTTATATAACTTCCTTAATATTTTATAAGGTGCGTTATGTAACTTCATGATTGGTACATTTTTAACTTCTTTATCTTTAATGAATTTTCTTATGTATATATTTTCTGTGTCAAATCCTTCAACTTGAATGTAATTTTTAAACCCATCCCAATAAAGATAGAGCATAGTAGTACCATCAACTTCTATAGTTGAGTGAACTCTATGTTTTGCTATGATAGCAACAATTCTATCTACTAGTTCCTCTCTTGTCATTTTTATCTATTGTTTATATAAATAGTTAATATAAAATAAAAAACCCCTATATTTCAACGATATAGGGGTTTTATGTTAATTTATTATTAATTAGTTACTATATTTACTCAATAAAGTTTCAATAGGAATTTGATATTCAAATTGAGTACCACCATACTCAGGTTCAAAAGCTGCAATATCATCTTCAAAGTTAGTTAAATCCATAACTACTCTTTGTAAACGATTTGAACCGAAAATGTTGTTTGCTTTGATTGCTAACATTTCATCTCTTTTTGTAATTGGTTGATTAGTAGATGAATTAACTTCTACATTTCTTTCTGTAAGTTCCATTGAACGGATTTTATAATCATCATATGTCATTAACACATCTGCTTGAACTTGGAATGGTATATATTTATCATCTGATATAACTACTGAAATATCAAGAGTAAATATTTCATCATCCGAACCACTACCACCTTTATTCCAAGGAGCATTAGGGTCATCATCACCTTGAATATATCTATCCATTGATGATTCTTCGTTAATAATTTTTCTTATAAATTTTTTTAACTGTGACTCATTCATATTAAACTATTTTCATATAAATAGTTTATTTTTATGGTATTTTATAATAAACTGAATTAAATTAATATAAATAAAGATTTTAAAAATAATAAATTCTTTAAATGATATAAACTTAATTAAAGATTTAGTTTCAACATAAATATCTATTTCATAATTCTCATCATATAATTCTTTTAGTAAGAAAACTCTATGATTACCATCAATTAAAAAATAGTATTCCCTGTAAAAGTGTATTGCTTTTATTGGTTTATCGTTATTTGAATTAAATCCATTTATTTTAATTGAGTTACGAAGTGATTCCCAATCATATTTTGAGTTAAAATCATTACCAAAAATCAGATACTTTAATTTTATTGTCATATTATATTTTTAAATATATGTGCAATAACATCAACAGTCCAAGAGTTACCTAATGCTTTATATCTTTGAGTATTGGAAACACAAGAGGTATAGTTTATTGGAAATGTTTGTAATATTTCACATTCCTCAACGGTCAATCTTCTCATTTTCTCCATAATAATTCCATATGGAACACCTTTATACATATTAGCGGTAAGACAAGCAGCTTTACCATCAAGATAATTTGTATGGTATTTCCATCTTGGTTTGCCATTGCGAAGACGATTCATGTATTCAAATCCTATATCAGATAGTTTATACTTATCATCAATAGTTGAATCATCCATAAGTATATCTTTTAAAAGAATTCCTTTATCTTCAGGTTGTACTACATTAGGTATGTTAGTCCAATATAATCTTTTTCTATTTTGAGCAGATAGTAAAGAACTATTAATTTTAATTGGATTTACATACATAAATTGTGTAATGACATCTTCATACTCCTTCTTCATCATCACGTTTTCTAGCATAAAAAATGCATAAGGATTTGCAGATTTTACATGGTTTACAACATCAACAAAGGTAAAGAATAGTTTACTTCTATCATCATCAAAGTTAAGTTGTTTACCTGCAAAGGAAAAACCTTGACAAGGTGAACCACCGAATACAAGGTCAATGGAAGACCAATCAATATCCCAATTTCTCCATTCGGTTACAGAACCTAATTGGATTGTGTTAGGAAAGTTTTCTTGTGTTACTTTAATTGCGTGTTTGTCAATCTCAGAAGCGTAATAGGTATCTACTTGAATACCTGCTCTTTGGAGAGCAACTTGACCTGCGGAGATTCCATCGAAGAGAGATAAGATTTTCATAATTTGTTTACTGATTTAATGTAGGACAAAAATACAAAAAAAATCAATTACACAAAAAAAATTTTAAAATTTTTAATTTGAACTATTTAGGGGAAAATATGTTATGGTAAATCCTAAATTAAAGAATCTAATTAAAAAATTAATACTAAAAGAAACATTTGATTATTCTAAAGACTTTGAGTTTAGCGACTTTGGTGATGATGAAGAGAAAAGAAAAGATTTAAAAAATTATTTAGGTAGAGTAAATTTAAGTAATGCAACTGTTAGTTCTAGTAGTTTAAAAAATTTTCCTGAAAAGGGGGATGAAATATCTTTATTTTCATTTAATTTAACAAATTTAACTCCTGTACAAAGAGCAATATTAAAACAGAGTCTTAATAATCGTAATATTCAACACAAAGTTGAAAATGGTGATGTTTCTTTTTCAATAAGAGATTTAGATAAATTATATGATGAAATTAAAAAATTACTTCAAGAAGAATTTGATGATGCACAAGAATTGTACAAACAATATTTTTTAAAATACGGTGATAGTGATTATGCTACAGGTGATATAAAAGAAAATGAAATGACAAAAAGATTTGCAGATAAATTAACTGCGGAACTTAAAAAAACAAAAACAATTTTTAATGGATTAATCAATATCATAATTCAAGAATATTACAAATATAGAAGTATGGATGAATCATATGTGGATAGAGGTGGTCAATTACAAGATTTTGACCCATTCCCATATAATATAAATGTTGGTGATGAAAAATCACCATTATACAATCCTTCATTACCAAAAAGAAATAGAATGAAAGCACCTGATGGTGGTGTTTACTTAGAACTAATAGTTGATGACCCTTATCAAAGAGAAGTATTAGAAAAAGCATTAAAGATAGCAGTTGATAAAGGTAGAAATATGCCTGAATTAGGGGGTAGACAAAAACTACAAAGTCTTAAATTCAGAACAATAGGTGATACTTTAAAAGTGCAATTCAGTAGTAAGTATCAACCACTTATTGTAAGTGTTTTAGAAGAGATTAAAAAGGAAGATTTAGTTAAATTAAAACAAATGCAAGATGATGCATATGATATGCCACCTGAAGAAAAATTACAACAATTAAAAATATTTAATAATATCTTTAAAAGTTTAATTAATTCTATCAAATAGAAACCTCATATTCATTTGCTTTATCAGCAATATACAATCTTAATTCATCTAAAGAAATAGATTCTTCATCGGTATATTTATCTTTAGAACGAATCATTTGTGTTATATCATAAATGATTGCTCTATATCTCCAACCGTTCAAAGCATTGTTATATGCTTCTTGTTCTTCTACACCATCAAATTCTAATATTACTTTCATATTAATTTATTCTTTTAAGATTATAACAAAGTATTAGATTGCTATAGTCAACATAGATTTGTGTTCCACTTGTTCTTTTAACAATTCTTATTCTACACTTTGTTCCATTTTCATCTACACAATAGTAATTTAATGTTGGGTCACCTCTATCAGATATTGATTCACCTTCATCTTCAATAATATCAAATGTTTGTGTTGTTTCACTATAGATTGTAATTCTATCTTGTTGTGAATCCACAACAATAAGTATATTAGCTTCTTTCCAATCACTCCATTCTGTCCAATTACCATAATAATCAGTATGTTTTTCAGAAGTGTGACTAGTTCTTATTTTAAGAACACTTTGTGCATTACTAATAAATGATAGTAATAGTACAATTAGAGATAAAAATATTTTTTTCATTTTCTTCTTAAAAAATTTAAACATTCAGTTAAATATTTTACAGATAACCATTCATAACTTAATGAGAATGTATCAAAAGGTTTACCACTTCTGTAATTAACCACAGTTACATGATTTAAATGAAATCCTTGTATAAAACCTTTTTTCATTGTATCATCATAAAATACGCCATCAACAACCTTTGTAACACCTAAATTTAGGTGAGCAGGTCTTGGTGGCATACAATTACCAATAATGTCCTCATAACAATGCAAACTACCATGATTGGTTATGATTTCTTGGATTTCTTCAATTAAATTTTGCCTTTCCATTTTGCAAAAATAAGGACAAAAAAAATCCCCTGCAAGAGGGGATTCGAAAATCTTTAAAAATTTTTATTTATAACCTAAACCAAATGCAACACATTTGTTGTTTGGATTCTTAATATCTTTCTTATCAAAAATGTATTCAATTGTATAATCACCTGAGTATTTTGCAGTAAAGTCAAAAACCTTACCATCACCCATATATACATTTGAAACAAATAATCTATTCTTTGAATCATAAAGATTAATAATTACTCTTCCCTCAAACCCTTCAGACACATCAACTAATCTATATTCCTCATTTTTAAATACTGTAAAAGTTGCTTGAACTGCATCTTTTCTTTCAAATTCATTGTATGTTTTGTATGCAAGAGATTCGTATATATATTCATCCAAAGAAAAATTTACATTTTTTCTTATTGTTTTAGTATCGCATTGTGCGAAACTAGTTTGTGTCATTAGTAACATTGCACTAATGATTGTTGCGATGATTAAACCGACTCTTCTTTTCATTTTGTTTTTTGTTTTTATTGTTTTTGTTATTATTGTTTTGTAATAAAACCACAAAAACACTCTGCGATTATTTCGGATAAGAAATAATTTTATATAAACAATACAAAATGGGGAGATTAATTATAGAAACTATACCGAATAGGTTATAGATATTTCTTATATATAGTACAAAAAAATAAGGATGTTAATTAAAACACCCTTATTTAATAAAGTTTTTTGTTAATAAATGTTAATATTGATTTTCATTATAAATAACTTCTCTTCCATTTCTATCCATTCTGATACTAAATGATGTTTGATTACTATCTATTAGTTTTAGAAAACGCATTACTGTGTTATCATCCATACGAACATCTTTTATTGGTAGTCTAACATTTTCTCCAAACATACTCTTTAATAATCCCCAAATTTTTTTATTTAATGGTGCTTTGAGTATTTCATCTTCACTTCTATATCCTTTTGGTACACGATAATAACCGTATAAATTTTTTCCACCATAAAGGGAATCAATCATTACATTTTTTAATATAAAATTTGTTTTGCCAATATTTTCTCTATCAATAGGTATTTCAAGACTATCATATTGTGTTAAAACCATAGCAACTATATCAGCTATTTGTGTTGGACTTGTTATATTAACAATGTTGCTATCAATTACAACTTTGTCTTTTCTACCATAATCTGTAGGGAATGTAAATTTACCTGTTGGTTCAATATCTTGTCCTTTAGCAGAACCTAATGCTAAACCTGCACCTAATGCACCCATACCTAATTTCTTACCAAATGATGCTTCATTTAAATCCGCTTGTGGATTATACATCAACATACCATTTTTAATAATAAAATTAGCACGACCTCTTGCAGCTCTTTTTATGAACTTTCTAAATTGATTATCATCAAATACAACATTTCTGATTTTAATGTTAGCCTGTTTTCTAAACATGTTACGCAAAAGTTTTAAGAATCCTCCTTTTTTAATGTCTTCTTCACTTCTATAACCTGACATAGTTTTGAAAGTACCTTCAATATTTTCACCACCATGAATAGTATCAATAAGCATTCTTGAAAACTTACGTTTTACTTCATCTAGATTTTCAATATCACCTGTGCGACCAAGAACAACAGGAATTCTTGCATTTTTAAAGTTTGATTGAGTAAACACATAACTCATTGCTCCTTCAATTGCATCATCATTGTTTAAATAAAGAACATTATTCTCAACTGTCATTGTTCCATCATTATAATAATAGGTAAATTTACCTGTTGGTTCAACTTGTTGTCCTCTTGCTTCAGGAGAACCAAATGATAATCCTGCACCTAACGCAGCCATACCAAGTTTCTTACCTAGCGATGCTTCGTTTAATTCTTCTTCTCTTAAAACTCTTTGAAGTTTTCTATATTGTGATTCTGTGATTACTAATTTCATATTTTTTTTATTTTCATTTACAAATTTACTCATATAATCTTTAGCCTGATTAACTAGTTCAGTTGACATATTAGCTTTATTATATGGTTTTGGTTCACCAGGTTCTTTTATACCTAAGTCAACTAGTTTATTCTTATCTTCTAAATCTCTTAAAATATTAGTTAAACTATTTTCTAATTCTCTTAAAGTATTAAATGTAGTTGGTCTTAATGGATATTCATTATTATTTAATCTAATAAAAACTGTGTAAAATACATTTTCATTATCAATGCGTGATGTAACACCAATAAATACTTTAATACCACCTTTTTCAAAAGTAAACATTTCTGTATCATTAACACCATCATTATTTACATCTGCTAAACCATAGTTATCTGTTTTAAAAAAACCTAATGTTTTTAAAAAATAAATAACATCTTCTCTCATTCGGTCATGTGAAGGATTCTTTTTTAAATCAGAACCTTCATTGATGAAAGTTTTCATATACCTCCTCAATAGACCTAATTGTTTTTCAGTTATTATAGATTTCATTATTAATAAATAGTAAAATTATTGTGTAGCACCATTATCTACTCTTGATTCTAATGTTGCTTCAATAGCATCAGGTAATACTGAAAGTATATCATATCCTGTTGAAGTTTCAATAGCATCAACTGATGTTCTATATACACCCCAATTAGTATTAATTGAGTTAATATTTGGTGTATTAACTGCAATAACTCTTGTTGATGTTGTTACTCTTGAAATATCATTTGTTCCATTTGGTAATACCACAACTACTTTCCAAATTTGTTTTGGAACTGTAACTCTACCTGCGTCAATAGTTAATGTTGTTCCACCTTTAGAACCTGTACCACCTTTACCATATGAACCACATATAATATAACATTCATTTCCTTGTGAAACTAATGTTCTACAATATGATTCAAGTCTTTCCCAAGTTTGTTGATTATTAGTTGGTGCTTGTGGCATCATATTGGTCATTAAGAATGTTTCTCTATTATCAGTTGAAGAGAATGTTCTATCACCTGATGGACAATTATGACCTCTATCAAAACCTGAACCTGTATAGGATGAAGATGATACTCTATAAACACCTGATGGTAGTAAAACATCCGATGCAAAACAATCACATCTTGTTGCTGAACCTAACCAAGTATTATCCAAATGCCAAGATACCCAATTAGGTTTTCCTTCTGTTGAATTGTAAGATAAACTATAAGTCATCTTTTGCATCAAGTAATTTGTTGTAGATAATGTGCTTGCATTAGATGGATTACCCATTAACAAATTATCAGTAGCAATTCTTGCAAAAGAATTATCAACTTGTTTAGTTGTAACTTGTTGTGAATTAGGTGTTAATGTATCTTCTTTTTTACAGGATAAAAGAACAAACCCTATAACGAATATTATAAAAAGTCTTTTCATAATTATTTTATTTTAAATAGAAAAGGTCATCAATAGATGACCCTTTTTAAATGAAATAAAACATTAAATTATTTTCCGTAAACCAAGTTATTTTTTCCACCCTCTGCTCTTTGAATTGCAAAGTTAGAAGAATAATCTTGGGTAACTTTATGTAAAAACTCTTTAACTATCTGTCTTTCAATCTCAACTTCAGTTAAAGGTAATTCAAGAGATTTAACTTTTAATACTTTCTTTAGTTCTGCTTTAAAAGAAGAAGGTTTAAGTTTACCTGTGTTATCGGTTTTATTTTTAGTAGCGATAAATACAGATTTTTTAGCTTCATCTATATTGTGGTCAACACCACTTGTAGTTTTAATAAGTTTTTCTAATTTAGATTTTAAATCACTTACTATATCAGTAGTAAACTTAACTTCTTTTTCAAATTTTGATTTAAGTTTAGTTGGTACTTTTAAACCTTTATTATGTTCACCAACTACTTGTAGAACCTTTTCTAATTGAGATACAGATGTAATTTTTAATACACTTTTATCAATCTTAAGTTCAACTTTTTTAGGTTCTTCTTTTTTAATTTCTGTCTTTTTGTTTATAGGTTTTACATCTTTTGGTTCAGCTTTATCTTTAAGCTTTGATTCCAATAGTTTAACCGCTTCTTTCTTATTTTTCAAGAAGAACTTTAATCTTTCTAATTGCTTTTCAGTAAGTAAAAATTTCATTTTTATCTATTTTAATATAAGTAGTTAAAAAATAAAAAAACCTGTCAGAATATCCGACAGGCTTTACTCGTTTAACACATTAAATCTAAATCTATTTTTCTTTGATAACGTCAATCTTATCTACGATTGCAAAGAAAATGAAAATCATTGTTATAAACAAATCTTCATTTGTTATTTTATGATTATTGAATACCATATTGTATATGTTCAGTAAAAACCAACTTACAAATCCAACATAGTAAAGTGCGTCAAAAAAAACCTTAAGGCTTTTTAAAGATGGGAGAAATTTTAATAGTTTGTTCATAGTACAAATATAATACTTTTATCTCAAAAAAAGAAACAAATCAAAAGAAATCAAAATAATATTTATTGCTAGTAACAGCAAAATAAAATTTGTAAGTCTTTTAAAATCTTTGCCATAAGATAAGGCTTTTTTATATTGATTTAAAAGATTATTTGATGAAAACACCAAATATATAAAAATTGTTATATTAAAAATTTCTTGTAAAGTCATAATAAATAAATTTAGTGTTCCCTACAGGGCTTGAACCTGTGACCTACTGATTATGAGTCAATTGCTCTGACCAACTGAGCTAAGAGAACTAATTGGTAATGCAAATATAGGTATTTTTTTTGATTTGATTCTCTTTTTTTAATCTTTTGAGAAAAAACTATTTATAGAAAATGTTTTAAAATGAAAACTCCATTAGACCAACTATTCAATTCATTTAATAATCTCAAAAAAGAATTGAATGAACAAAATAAGGAAAATATTAAAAGAAAGAATCTTGAGAAGGTTCAAAACTTCATTAAAAAGAAGAAAAATAATCAATAAATACTATTTAAACTAAAGTAATTTATGAAAGCAGTTATAAGTAAAAATCAATTTGATAGAATCAAAAACTTCATCAATGAAACTAAAGAAATAAAAAAAGACGAGGTGCTTGGTGAAAAGAAAAAACTAACTAAAAAACAACTTCGTACTTTTGATGTAGATAATGATGGTGATATCGAAGCTGATGATTTATCTGACTTAAGAAACATGAAGAAAATCACCAAAGAAGAATTAAAAGGTAATCAGAAAAGATTAGATAGAAATAATAATAAAAGAATTGATGCTGATGATTTTAAACTTCTAAGAAAAGAAAAACCAATGGATGAACAAAAAAGAAATATTAAACAAGTAATTCTAACATTGGATGAAGTAGGTCTTAAACATTTTAAAAATACTCCTACATTTAAGGATTTATTGAATCCACAACAACTAAATGATTTAAAAGTGGGTAAAAATAAATTAAATGTTAATCATTATGTTTATTCAGCATTGAAAAGAGTTGTTAATTATATGAGTAACCATATGAGTGTTTCAGATTCTTTAGATGAAGGTAGTGATTGTGGTTGTGGTGGTTCTGAAGAACCTAATGATACAAGATATATGTTCTTTTCAAACTTAGAGCAAATGATGCGTCAAGCAAGAATGCTTCTTCAAATGGATGAAGATATGCTTGAAGACCTTTTAAATAATGGTCATGATTGGGCTGCTGACCATATTGCTGAAGCTAAAAATAATATGGACCAAGTGTTTGATTTCATCATGGGTGAAATG
>Ga0129333_10003327_pt1 | contig 15044 bp, 14 predicted proteins | sample CPB6_08_DNA_FD_94474 | JGI IMG/M metagenome (GOLD analysis project Ga0129333, IMG submission 94474) | Freshwater to marine salinity gradient microbial communities from Chesapeake Bay, USA - CPBay_Sum_0.6_0.8_DNA | ecosystem: Environmental > Aquatic > Marine > Coastal | place: USA: Chesapeake...
CCTACATAGTTTTTAAATTTTCGTAGTTGTCCTAATTCTTCACTTAACCCGATGATGTAACAACCAATACTGTCGTAAGGATTGCCTCCTGCTTTAATATGCTCTGCTAATGCTCTAGCACCGTTAATGTGCTTGCTAGGAAAACGAAAACGCTCGCCTTGTGCGTTTTCAATGTAGATGCTTTCCACATGCATTGTTCTACCTGCAGGTAATTCTAAATTTACAGGCTGACTATGTTTGATGATTAATGTAGCTTCACCTAAGTCTTGGTAGCTCATTCTAGATGTGCCATACATCTTGTTTTCCATAATAAAATCTTCCTTACGTTGTGAATAATATTGATAATCTCTTTTGTCCATCTGGCTTTTGTTTAGCCTTTGCATTTTGAATTTTAACAATCTGTCTCTTGCAAAACTTTTGAAACTACGTATGAATTTATAAGCACCCTTGTGAGCTCTGCCGTTTTCGTCGTTGACTAGATCACTACCGGCTTGAATAATGATGCCATCGTCTTCATCTAAAATCACTACAACAGTACCTAAAGGAACTTCATTCTCTTCGTATTCAAATTCAAAGAATCGTGCTTTTGGAATATCTGATTTTTTACTTAAAATCTCGCCATTTTCGTCCCCAATTTCAATATTTTGAAATCGAGTTTGAATTTTGCCGTAGATTTCTTTTGCAATGTTGTCTAAATTCGCGTCCATGTTATATTTATCAGAAATTATGTGAAACGAATAGCGGCAGCGGAGCTACCCAGTCTTCGTCATGTGTTTCAATACTGAGTTTTTCAAAAACTATAGGGTCCCATTCTGCTAAAATTACACTCATTCTTATAATTAATAGTAGACTAGCAATCAGATCATCATGTTCACCATCTTTAGCTTTGTAACCCATTCCTTTTGCAATAAAAGCTTTTAGTTCGCTGATACAGGGTTTAGAATTAATTTGTAGTTTATCTTCTTCTATTAGATACTTTAGTCTACTACATGCAGATATTTTTGATCCATGAGTAGTATTAAAACCTTTTCTAAATTTACGCACATGTCCTTTTTTAACTGGTTCACTTAAAAATAATCCGGGAAAAGTCTCTTCACCTAAGTTAGCAATAACTACCAGTGCTGCTTCTCCTAGGGTATTATTTTCTACGCTCCAATAAATGCTATTTCTATTTTCTAAACCAATTTCTTTTTCTATATAGATTAAAATATCTCTTAATAATTTTATTTGATCTTGAACTATAGTAAGATTGTGCTGCCATTCTGCACATTGAGTCATACTAGGCATTTCAAATACTTGAATTGCAGAATAATCTCCTCCGGTGCCCATACTAGGATCCAATGCAATTAGATATACATTTCCAGGTTTTGGTTTTTTATACCATCTAACTTGACCCATCCTATATAACGGATCTCTACCTAAAAGTTCTACTAACTTCAAACTACTAATAAGAGTTTCGTCATATACTAAAAATTCACATCCGTATTCACGACGGAAACGCTCCTCGCCGATACGTCCTAATTCATTCTTTTTCCACTCTTCGTCTCGATCCGGATGCTCATGCCATTCCGCTCTAAACCCGTGAAACCCGTTTCTTCCTGTATTATCTTCTTTGACGTTTCCAAATTCGTCAAATAGGTCTTGCGACTCCTTCCAGATAGTAGCAAATGTATCTTCGTCGCTGTTTGGCGTTGATGTAATAATTGCCTTACCACCAGTTGCTAGTGTAGGAGAGATAGAAGTCCAAAATTCTTCTGCAATATTAGGTTGAACGAATGCAAACTCATCACAGTATAGTAATGAAATACTCATACCACGACCTGTTGTGCCTGTTGTTGTTTGACTTACTATTCGGGATCCATTTTCAAACTCAATGCTACCTTTGTTATAACTAACCACACCTGCTCGGATATGATCTTCACATAGTTCATAACCGTACCGTATTCGTTGCATAATTTCTTGTGCGCCAGTGTATTTGTGTGCAGCAACTAGAATTGTTTGGTCAGGATGAAACATTGCATACCATAATAAGTAACCTGCCGCACATGTTGTTTTTCCGCTTTGACGCGGCATCATGTTTACATTAAAACGATAATCGTGGTAACTATGAAGAAGCCTTAATTGGTATTCAAAAGGCTCAAATTTAATCTTACCTTTAGTAGGGTGCTGAATATGGAAAAAGTTTTTAACAAAATAAAGATAGCCCGAATCAGGATCTGAACAATGCATTAGATCCGAAATCTGATCTTCGGTAAATTTTTGTTTGATATGTGCCTTTTTAACTAGGACACCGTCGAGCGATTTTGCCATAAATGTATTTACACAAAAAAAGGGCACCGAAGTGCCCTTTTAGACAAGTTATTTTAATTAATCGTATTTGTTATATTTGTCTCTAATTTTGTCTAAATCTTTACCTTCTTTTCCTGCTTTAGCTAAAGCCTTCATACCATCTTTTCCATATTTCATTACGCCTTTAGCTGCTCTGCTCATAGTTTTAGGTTTGCCTTCTGTTTCTTGGATTTCTTGATAAATTTTTGACAAACGTTGCACTAAAGCTTCTTGCATTGGATTTCCTCCTCCGTTTACTTTAGGAGCTTCTTTTCCTTTGCTAGATAAGTCATCACCGGTTGTAATAACAGCGGCAATTTTTGCAAGCTTTGCTTCAGGACTGTTTGCCCATTCTTCATTTGGTAATTCTCCTAACAAAGTATCATTGGGAGGTTCGTCACCTAATAGAACATCGTCAGAAGGAATATCAAACTGCGGTTCTTTAGCATCGTCGTGGCCAGGTTCTTCGCCTCTCATTTTTCCTAAGAGACTCTTAATTGCTTGTAATTCTTCTAAAGATACATTTCCAGAGTCTGGATACTCAGGACTCGATGCTGGTGCCATTACAGCCTGAACTGGAGGTTGCATTGACTCGTTTGATGTATCTAATTCGTTTATTTTTTTAACTAAATCTTCGAAATTCATTATTATGCCCCTTTAAATGGACTAGGTATTTTATTTTGTTTAGATAAAGGACCCACATCGTTAATTTTAATACTTTCTGCTTTTGGAGTTTCTTTATCTTGAGCCGGCATACTCTTAGCAAGTAGCTCGTCATTTACGCCTTTATATTGCTCTCCTGTATTTTTAGACTTTTCTAATTCTTTGAGAAAAGTCATGGTCCATTTATCGCCAACTTTGTCTTGAGCCGATTCTGATTCGATTTCAGTTGTGTTTAATAAAGATTTTCCACTTTTTTCAGAGTGAGCATTATTGATTCTGATTTCTTCCTCTTCTTTTAAGTTGCGGACAATAACACAGCTCATGGGTAAATTGCACATTTCGCTAATTGCTGCTCTAACTTGAAGACTAGTTGCTGGATAAGCCGTAGTAATATCAAAAATAGTAACACTAACGTTTCTATGATCAGGAAAATCTGCGTGACTTTCTGCAATAGGTAAGCTTTTTCCTGAACTACAACTCTTGCACTGAAATTGCGATAGTGCTGCAGAAATGTCCTTACTCGAGCATTTTGAGTCAGCAATTTTAACCTTGAATTCGTAAATTCTATGACTTTCTTGTAAATATGATGTAAATGGTTTCATAATTAAATCCTATACTATATTTATTTCATATTCTTTAATTTTTCAATTAAACTATTTCTATCAGAAACTATATATCCATCACCATTTACGGTAACATTAGAGTTTTCCTGGGTTGATTCTTGATCAAGTTTTTGTTTTTTTAACTGTAAATCAATAGTTTTCAATTTCTTGTCAATTTTGGCTGCTTTTGCATCTATTGCATTTTTTAACATAGTACTAGCTACTTCAAAAATTCTAGCACTGTATCTCGCTTCTACATTCATACCTAAATCCATTAAATCGTCGTAGGCATCTGTTGCTCGCTGTGCTAATGCATCAAATTCGGAATCGCTAACATCTCCTAAACCTTTAACTTGAGGCAAAGCAGCCGCAATCTTATCAAATTCTGCCATATCTCGTAAAAATGGTTCAGGTTTAACAGGAGCTTTAACTGTTTCTTCTGCTTTAATAATTTTCTTACTTTCAGGTAAGTTTAGCAGCTCTTCTAATTTTTTCGTCATAGCGTACTTATCTATTTTCAAGTATAGAACATGTCATTTTCGTTTATAACTCTAAATTTAATGCCGTTCTGTTTACACCATGCATTTGCAGCAGCCCATTTTGCTTGATTTTTTACAAATTGTGCTTGATTATATCTATTTTTACCAACTCTTTCTAATATAGTCTGACTCGCTGGTTTAATTTCTATTAATTCTACGTGCATTTTTCCTAATTTGTCTGTGTATTGAATAAAAAAATCAGGAACGTATACTGTTTGTTTACCTGTTAACGGATCTCTAAAAGGAATTTTAACTGCTTCACTAGCCCATTTATGAACGTGCTCGTTGGTGTCGCAAAATCTCATAAAACTTAATTCCCAACTACTCCTATAAATAGGAATTTTTGTTCCTACATATTTTGCTGGATTGGTGAGATTAAATTTTCCTTTTGCAAACTGTCTACTAGCCATTTAAATGAGAATATTTCTAGATTCAAAAGTATCAGTAACCGGAGATACTCTATAGCCTAAAAGACTAGTATTTTCTCTATAGGCATTTAATATTTGAGCCACTACTTGACTTAACTGTATACTTGTTAAAGATTTTAAACTATCAAGTAACGTCATAACATTGACGTTTTCGTTTTTAGCTTGATTTAATAATACAATTGCTGTACTTTTTGCATTGTCTTCTGCAAATCCTTGTTTTAAGAAAAATCCTATCACAGCATCTACTTGACTAGCTGGAAAACTTACTTCTTCTTGAAAATATTTGTCAAAAAATTGTTTGACTTCAACTCTAGAATCACTAGAAAGTGGTGTAGGAAGATTATTCATAATTAGAAAGTTTTTTGATTAGCAACTGTTGTTGATTCAGGATTCTCGACCCTAGGAAAGACTGCATTTGAAATACCGTTGTTAGGCGAAGAAATAGGTTGTGTGTTTATTAATAAAGAGTTTGCAGGCTGGTTAATATTATTTGTATTTTGATAGCTATTAATTGACTCGATTACGTTTCCTAAAATATTTTCTGCATTATTTCTTAAAGCAGAAGATTCAACAAATGAAGATGATGCTTTTCCTTGTATTCTGTTACCTTGAAGAGTACTAGGTGTGTTATCATATCTTCCTTGAGCAAACCCTTCAGGAACTTGTGCTTCTACATTATCTACGTTACCGTAACTATAAGATACAGCTTCATACATTAATGTCATGCTGTTGTCATGTGTTGCATTATCAGAATACGATAATTTATTATGATTCCATGAAGATATTAAAGGATTGTGCAGTGTATAACAAACATATTCATGCCTTGCCATCTGATACATTTTAACAGACGAGAAAAACGGTATAGTGCTTCCATTATCTAATCCATAATTATTAGAAACATGGTCAAAACTACGAGTTGCGTTTCTTTTATAAGCTCCAGGATTTGTTGCACTCCAAGGATCCGCATAGTAATAACTATAATAATTGTGCCATAGCGTATTAATTAAACCTAAGTTGTCATCGTGAAAAAGGATAGTTACAGGTTTGTAGTCTTGCCTATATTGAACATTTTTCTTTCTATTATATTGGTGAAGAGTCTCTGTCTTAATATCAAAACTAGGTAGATCTACACTTTTTACTAATAAACTTATTTCATTTTTATGTACTTGATATAACGAAGCATCTGTAAGAGCTTCTCTGTTAAGACCAAAAACTATATGATATGTAAATTTATGTTTTGGAGCAAGCGCAAACTGATCATCAACAAATGCCCGAGAAGCATGTTGATAATCTCGAAGTGTATCATTCGAGGTATTAAATAAGTTTCTTGAAGGTACGAAAGCCATATTGTATTTATTGATTAATAATCTACGTACTTTATTGAAAGTCGTAAAAAAACCCACCTAAGTGGGTTTTTATTTAAATACCACCGCCAGTCGCAATAGTTAACTCTGTTCTTCCAGTTGCAGGCTCTGAACCGCCTTGTACTTGTAAACAGTTATCGGGTTGTATTGTTAAACCAATAGTTACTGGAGACTGTTCTGAATACTTTAGATCGCCGTATGTAACGTCAGTTAAGTAACAACCATAGCACTCCCACACTTCTAATACGTTAGGTGTAAATGCACCGTTACCTCCGTCTAGCATTTCGATACGTAGTGTAAACTTATAATCCCCACCACTAGATGCAGTACTTTGTTCAAAGAAATCAAATTGCTTTTGTAATTGTTCTCCAACTAGTCTAGATACGGCACCTGTTACATCGTCACGTAGTGTAATTTTGATAGTTTGCCATTTGGCTTTTCCGGCCAAGTTTACAATTGAATTGTAAACATGAATTTGTGTACTATCAAACTGAACATGTGGCCTAGCCGCATCTTGAACTTGTTTTGTAAGTTCTGTGGTAGGTGTCGAAGTGCCAAAGTTTTCAAAATTTAATCTAAATCTATATTGTAACTTTGGCATCAACATGCCTTGGTTGCTAGCACTTTGATCAGATGCTAGCGGAACTGTGAAATTGCTTAATGATGAAATAGCCATTTTTACTTTACTCCATTATCCGTTTGTTGCTGCTGCAGCACCTAATTGTGCAATTGCACCGGTGTTTTCTAATCGAATTGGAATATAGATAAACTCTGCAGCCTTAACTGGCTCAATAGCAATATCTAGATGCAATTCACTTCTATCAATAACTGCTGGTGTATTATTAACACTGTCGCATACAGTGATATAATCATATAATGCACGTTGACCAACTAGTTCTAATAGTAAACTGTCTGCTGCTTGTTTAATTTCATTGCGTGTAATTGTGTCATTTGGTTCAAACACATATGGACGAGCAAGTTGACTAAACATTTTTCTTAAGTAAACAACTAATCTAGCAACATTTACACGATCCAATGCACTGGCAACTAACTGTCTAGTATATTGACCATATGCAACTAATCCTGTGCCGCTGATAAATGTAATTGGATTAACATGTATACTTGCTAGTGTATCTCTTTGTCCTGTGTTTAATGCAACAGATTGGAATTCTCCTTCTGCGTTTACATAGCCTACAGAACTTGCATTAGTAATTCTTCCTCTTACAGTTCCAGCTGGTGCAAACCAAGGATAGCTAACATTGTCACTTAGTGCAATTGTGCGTAGCATCATATGGCTTGGAGGAACAGCAATATTTCTACCGTTATTATCAGAAGTAAAGCCCCATGGATAGTAGACACCTAAGTAAGGATCTGTAGTAACTAATCCTTTGTCGCTGTCAACTAATGCTCCGCTTGTATTGTTGCCCCAGTTGTTTAGTGTTGTTGCATCTGGTGTTAAACGAGCAGGCGTGTCACCAATTACAAATGAATCCAGCCCTCTGTCATAATTTAGACTTACTAAATCAGGAATCAATTCAGGATATCCTGGTGCAGCAAGTAAATTAATAGTCAGAGATTCTTCGTCTCTGATATTTTGATTGCTTACAATTAGAGATCGTAATGATTGAACAACTACTTGTCTTTGTGCTTTTCTTCCGAACGAACCAGAACCGTCATCTTGATTAGATGCATCACTTACCCAGCGATCTGGATAATAATTAGTCATTAATTCGTTGTTGACTCTAGAATTACGATCTAAAACATTAACATAATTCTTGACATATCGTTTTACATTATTGCCAGAACGTCTTAAATTATAAAGTAATGTTCCTCTTGGATAAAGAGCAGGATCAGGACAATCAAAATCTACAAAATCACTTGTAAGTAAATCTTCAATAGATGCAGGATCTGCTCCTTCTCCTGTTGTATTCCAACGTGCATCATCAAATACTATACCTTCTTCCGTAGTATTGTCTGTTTTATCAACCAAGACCCATGTCTTAATTAGATCGTTATACTTGTAAAGCATTGGGAAATTTTCTAAATCGCTAGTATCAATCCACAAATCTCCAGTTTGTAATAATGTTCCATCTGACTGAGTTGTTGGGCGTGTTGCACTTACAATTGGGCCAGCTGGATCTGTTTTTAAATTAGCATTTGCATTATAGTACGGCGATGTTGCACTTGCATATCCTACCCACTTACTACCATCGTTAATCATGATATCAACTTCGCTTACATCACTATTGTACCATAGTGTTTGATCAGCTGGAGTAGTCGTAGGAGCATCGTCGCTTGCAATCGCTATAGACTCAGTACCGTTGCTTGACGACCACAGACTTGCAACATATTTGTCTGCTCCTCCTGTTGGATCGCTGTAGAAGTTTGTTGTAGTTACTGGAGAGAATAACTTAGATATTGGATCATTCGTACTATCTACGAATTTTATTTCTCCTCCTTGCTTATGACTAATTGTAATTACATTAGTTGTAGTGTTTAGGCTAGCAATAATATTCGACGAAGCTGGGAGTGCAGCAGTTAATGCAGCTAAAAATTCATTTGCATTACCTGTAGCTGTACCTGCGCCGGCACTTGCACTAAAAGTTACACTTACTGGAGTAGACATTGCTTCTAAACCAGCATCTGATTCACTAATAGTAAAGGTGTTTGGTCCAGCTGTAAATGTTCCGTCAACAATAGCAACGGACGTAATAGTTGTAGGTCCTGTTGAAGTTCTGTTATAGATAACAAAATTTGCCAACTGATCATTGCCTTCGTCGCTATTATATTTTACATAAAGAGTGCCCTTTCTAAGATTTAAACCACCACCAACTGGGTCTAATTTAGCTAAGGCTGTTGAGTTGTTAGGGTATAGATTGCTAACTAATGTTGACCAAGATTTAGTAGCTGTACTATAGCGTTTAATAATCCAGTTAGCACCAAAGTTTGGACTTGTAGATTTGACCCACATGCTTCCTGTAGGATATCCTGATGGATAAGTAGGTGCTGTATCTGAAATCTTATATTGAGGAATTTGAGTATGAGGTTGTATCTGAAGCTTAGGAGCAAGATATGTTTGACTCAATAGTCCTACTTTTGCTACTGCAGTACCGGTTAATGCAACATTATTACCTGTTGAATAGATGTTTATAAAACCATTAATTACAGCAGCACGAATTCCTAAGTTTGTTACTGCGGTTGTATCATTAATTTCAGCAACCAATGCTGATAATGTTGTAATACCTGTTAGAGTAACAGCTTGACTATTAATACTTAAAGTATCTGTTCCGCTTAAAGTAACATCTCCTGTTGGAGTTGTTCCAATGGCAGTTGGCCAACTTTCTACCCAATCAGGTGTTCCTACTTCGACCCATGTGCCTGCAGGAAGTGATAAACTTCCTGTCTCTGGTTTTTTGTAGTATAATGTGTTTAGTCCTGTTACTGATACTAGTGCATAGGTTCCAACTGCTCCGAAGCTCGACGCTGGTGTATAATCTTCTGCTCCAAAATCTGTAACTAATAAAGGATCGGTAATTACAGCTACATCTTTTACAACAAATTTTTGTCCGCCTGACAATGCTGTTCCGCCTTGCCATTCGAATACACCTAAATTAGTTTCTGCAGTATCAAACCAAACTGTTTCGTTTTCTGCTTCTCCAGCAGGAATATTAGCTGTTTCTTTTAGTTCATCTAAATTAATGTCTGCTCGTGCTACGTATGCTCTATTGCTTACACCTAATAAACTATATGCAGCTTGTAAGCCGTACTCACTTACTTCACTAGCATGAATAGGATTGTTCTGCGCATCTGTTTGGAAGTACGGAGTTCCAAATGTATCGCTCAAATCTTTTTGACTAGTAAGAAGATAAACTTTTCCTGCATTAGCTGATTGTGTACCTACTGCTGTTCCTGTACCTGCTCCGTTTGTCTTATTCTCGGCAGAAGCAACAATAATTAAAGGTACTGTACCTGGAGCATTAGATACGTAGAAACTTCTATCGTCTACTGTTACGCTAATACCTGGTGAATTTAATGTGGCCATCCTTTGTTCTCCATGAATACAAATTGTTAATGTATTTATAGGATTTTGGTTTTTCTTGTTGAGAATAAGCCGATGAAAAAGGGGTAAAAAAGGTTTAAATACTGCATGAGACCTTTATGTTCTTGCGGTTTAAGACCTGCTGCAATAAATTACTACAAAGATAATAAAACTTATTATAGGAAACTATGTGAAGTTTGCCTTAAAGGGGGCACCAGCTCTAGAACGCCTAGATGGAAAACTGCGGGATATACAAAAAAACTAGTGTGTGATAAATGCGGGTTTAAATCTCCATACCCTGAAGTGTTTTCAGTTTATCATGTGGACGGAGATTTGAATAATTGCAAGTTTAATAATTTAAAAACAGTATGCGCCAATTGTCAACGGACACTGCACAGAGAAGGAGCTAAATGGAAACAAGGAAATCTTACTCCTGACCTATAATTTTTCTAACCTGTACATATAACTCGTCAAGGCTGCTATTGTTGTCTAAAACATGATCGAACTTGGTTCCTACCCACGCTGTTTCGCTAGCGTGAATATTATATTTGTTTAACTTGTCTTTTCCTAACGCCCAACCAATATGTCTAGGGCCTTTATTAGCAGCTAGAGCATGTTCGTACCATTCTGGTTCTTCGCCTCTTACTACACGAATTACAATACCACCTGCGTTACGGATACTTTTAATTTCATTAGGGAATCTACAGTCGGAAATTACAATGTCATCTTTACTTGTGCGTAGCTTATTTTCTAAACTAGCGATCCATATATCATCGTGGAAGCTTCCTCTACATACTTCTGTTCCCCAGTATTGTAAAATCCATCTAGGTGTTAAATGAGGCATTTGTAAACGCTCTGCCCACCATGTATCAACTTGGTCTCTCCATTCTCTACTTTGCTTAGTTCGTCCTTCTAGCATTGTTCGATCCCACCCAAACACTTGACTAACAGCATCTTTTAGACTGTTAGCAAAACTTTCTCGTCTGAACCCATGAAAGTTAGTAAGATAATCTGCAATTGTGTCTTTTCCACTGCCAATAAATCCGCATACACCGATAATCATGGGTTTATTCATTTGGAGATCCTTGTAAATTTGTATTATACTTAATTATTTGTAAATTTACAAGAGGGATGTTAATATGAAGGATACCATTTTTGTGTAACAGAATCATAGGTTAATATCAATGCCCTGTTAACAACAGCATTAGAACCTATGGCGATATTTCCTGTTCCACTAGTTGTCCATGTTCCGGTTGGGATTAGTGTGATTTGTCCGCCAGTCAATGCAATTAACGGAGGAGGTGTGATATTTTGAATTTGTTGAGTGCCACTGACGAAGCTTATTGGATTAGCTGGAGCAATTGTGTTAGCACTTGCAATTGTCAACGCAGGAGCACTTGTTGCAAATAGTCTATATACTGCTTGACTGGCTAATGTAACTGTACCGCCGTTTGCGCTTCCAATTGTAACATTTGTTGTAGAGAATGCGCCGCCGCCTGTACCAATGTTTACTGTTTTAGTAGTTAACGCTGCTACAGGACCTGTACTAATATTAGTTATACTTGCTAGAGTCCCAGTGTTTCCAATAGTTAATGTAAGACAACTAGGAAAAGCGTTGAATGTTGTAGTTCCATCTATACTAGTTGTAAAAATAGGACTTTGAGCTGTGACTAGTGTACTACCTAAACCACTTTGGCTAGATATACTAGTCGCATTGCCTACACTAGATATAATGCCGGTAAGATTTGCATTAGTAGTAACTGTTGCTGCATTTCCTGTAATACTTCCTTCGATGGGATTAGTTACTGTTAAATTTGTTAACGTTCCTACTGATGTAAGGCTAGAATTAAGAATATTAGAATTTAGAGTGTTACCCACTAAAGCATTGGCGTTTACAGTAATATTAATATCTTCTGCTCCGTCAAAACTTACACCATTTATAAATCTTGGAGTTTCTAATTTTGTAGCAGTTGCAGAATTTCCAGATAAAATATATGTTGAGATTTGATCTACATTAACTTGTTTGCTAGTTGGAGTTGCAGTCATATCTGTACATGCTAAAATCTCTGTACCTGATACAACACTAATTGATGGTAACTGTGTAAACTTTATTGCCATATATTACCCAATTACAAAAGTATACGGAATTCCACCAGGAATTAAGTTATCAAGTTCTTTTTCTAGTTTATCAAATTCTGCTTGAGCTTCTGACTTGAGAGCTGTTCCATTTAATTGTATTCCTGTTTGAGGTCCTGCAATATTTGAAAATTTACTTCTTGCCTCTCCTAACATCATTTTCGCAGTTGCTAAAGAGTAATCATAAAGCCACTGTTTAGCATAAATGTCAGAAAGTAATACAAAGTCTGGTCTATAGTTATAGGTTCTTAGTAGTATTTGCTCGCCATTAGCAAAAGGTCGTTGTAAAATAGTCAGCGTGTGATTGCTTTGACGCCAGTTATATTCTACAAAACTACCAAACATACGACCTACAAGTTTTTGATATCCTGCAAAAAGCTCATATGTTGCAAGACCGCCCATCATTGTTCCGCTTAACAAATACGTGTTTGTATAAGCAAGATTAAATGGTTCAAAAAGTGTCCCACCGGCTCCCATACCAGTTCTTGAACCAATTGCTCTTCTAAAAATTTGTCTTACTTCGATGACTTCGTCCGGCAGTCTATATTCATTTTGATCTTGAATGAGCTCTAAAAACATGTAAGATTCTTCTACAGAATTTGAGCTTCGTTGTCTGAAACGATTTATGGCTCGATCTAATGATATTTCTAAATGCTTAGGATCGAGCTCAACTTCGACCATGCCATCTGCTAGCATGGTTTTTATATAATCGAATACTTTGTTGCGTTCTTCTAGGCTGGTTTTTTCGGACATTTTTCGTTCTCCACTCATATTTATCTAGCGATAAATATATGACTATGCCAAGATTAAGCCTATATCGCCCTGAAAAAAGTAATGATTACAAGTTTATAGACAAAACTATAAGCGAAATTTTTACTGTTGGGGGCACCGATTTATATTATCATAAACTACTAGGAACTAGAAATCCAACTACTGGTACAGGAGATCAGCCCATTTATGCTGAACAAAATATCACTAATATTCAGGACCTGCTATTTTTAGAAAATAGAGATAGAGTTTATGATAAAGAGATTTACAGAATTAGAGGACATTATCAAGTACAAAATTTAGACTGGAATTTAAGTCAATTTGGATTATTTTTAGAAAATGACACAATTAACATGACTGTTCATATGAACGACATGATAGCAACAATTGGTCGTAAACCTGTGTCAGGAGATGTCTTTGAACTTCCCCATTTAGCAGATTACTTTGCATTTAACGACCTTTCTTATGCGTTACCGAGATATTTTGTAATTACGGATGTAAACAATGCATCTGAAGGATATAGCCCTACTTGGTTCCCTCATTTATATAGACTAAAATGTAAAAAAATAACAGACAGTCAACAGTTTGCTGATATTTTAAATCAGCCTGCTAGAGATGCTAATGGAGATCCTATTGAAGGCACCACTGTAAAAGATGCAATTAGTCAACTAGCGATCGACTTACAGATTAATGATGCTGTTTTAAATCAAGCAGAAGCAGATGCAGCAAAGAGCGGCTTTGAAACTCAACAATTTTACACAATGGCTGTAGATCCTTCTACAGGTAAACCTATAATTAATACCGCAGATGAAACTGTACTCAACGCAAGTTCAACCGGTGTCGACACTAATGACAATTTTGGAGTTCCTGTAAGAAGCGGATACACAGGGTACTTAGTAGGTGACGGTATACCTCAGAACGGATATACCTTTGGATTTGGAATACAGTTTCCTGCTAATCCATTAAATGATGATTTCTTTTTAAGAACAGATTTTTTACCTAATAGATTATTTAGATTTAACGGAGCAAGCTGGTCTGTAGTAGAAGATGCAGTAAGAATGAGCTTAACAAATACAGACACTAGACAAACTTACAAAACAGGATTTATTAACAATTCAGGATACATTTATAATGAGTCTGTGGCAACAACATATATTACTTTATCAGAAGGCGATTTTGAAATAGAAACAAATATCGATTATACAGAAGAAATATCTAATGCATTGTATGCATCATTCAAAATAGATGTAGCAGAATACGGGATTTTATGTGAAGTTATAAGCACTCCTGCTAATCCTTTAACTGATTACCCCAATATTATTACTAATAACGGAGGAAAAGTTAAAATTACTTTACCTGTTATTAATTCAATACAACAAGTGCTAGCATATACAGGGCAATATAAAGTTGGTTTATATAATAATCGCGAAGCTGTGAGACAAAGTCTTAGCACAGCACTCAGACCTAAGGCGGATTTCTAATGCAGTACTTTTACGACGGACAAATAAGACGATATCTAACACAGACTATACGTGTGTTTAGTAATTTTGTTGTAAAGTATGGAGATGGTACTTTACATAGAATACCAGTTGTCTACGGCGATGCTGATAGACAAGTTGCTAGTATAATGGCACAAAATAGCCCAAATGTAGTTCCAACAGTTCCAAAAATTGCAGTTTATATAACTGGTTTAGAGTTAGATAATTCTAGATTATCCGATGCAACATACGTTGGAAAAATGCATCTAAGAGAAAGAGATATCAATACAGATACTAATTCATATACTCAAGGACAGGGCAGAAATTATACTGTAGAAAGATTAATGCCTACTCCTTTTGTTTTAACAATGAAAGCCGATATTTGGACATCAAGTGCAGAACAAAAGTTGCAGGTATTAGAACAAATTTTAGTATTTTTTAATCCTACTTTAGAAATACAAACTACTGATAACTATATTGACTGGACTAGTTTAAGCACATTAAGTTTAAAAGATGTTTCTTGGTCTAGTAGGACCGTTCCTGTTGGAACACAAGATCCTATAGATGTAGCTTCCTTAACATTAGTTGCTCCAATATGGATAAGTCCTCCTGTAAAAGTAAAGCATTTAGGTGTTATCACAAGTGTTATTACAAGTATTTACGGGAATTTTGAAACTGATAATAATCGCTACATTGAAG
>Ga0129333_10003330_pt1 | contig 15026 bp, 10 predicted proteins | sample CPB6_08_DNA_FD_94474 | JGI IMG/M metagenome (GOLD analysis project Ga0129333, IMG submission 94474) | Freshwater to marine salinity gradient microbial communities from Chesapeake Bay, USA - CPBay_Sum_0.6_0.8_DNA | ecosystem: Environmental > Aquatic > Marine > Coastal | place: USA: Chesapeake...
AAATGCACTGAATTTAGCATCTGTACCAATTCCAGAAGAAGATTTTTGTGGATAACCATCTGGATACCCATAGTATGCATTCTGATTTCCAGAAAAGTTTGGAACTACAGAAGCAGATGTTCCTACAATAGGACCACTAATTGCTACATTATAACCATTTTGATATAAAGCACTCCCTATACCACCAGAAATTTTTGTTATTATTGAAGAATTGTTTGATGTAACTGAAAGATAACTGGTATTACCAAAACTTACAATTCTAACTACGGAATCTTCTACTGCTGATGTTGTTGCAATTCCAATTGATGAACCATATGGAGAAGTGTAAGTTACTTTTTGCCCAACTTGGAAGTTATGATTTTGAATATTAAATATATTTTCAGTAAGATCTACAATAGTTGGATCGGATGAATCAAATGGTCTATAGAAAAGTGGAATTCCATTTTCAGTTAATTTAAAACTAGTTATTCCAGTAATTAAATTTGAAGGAATGGATCTAGTTATCCTCACTGATCCTTCTCTTAAAATCTCAGTAAGACTACTTCCCTGCAAAACATTATGAGGTACATTTAATGAAACAGAATTAATTCCAACAGAAGTGATATATGTTAAATCAGGAATTAAATATGAAGAAAATCCAACATAATCACCAACCTGTATTCCCGAAGTGGAAATTCCCAAAGATTTTCTTGTATATGAACTAAATGTAGCAGTTCTAATTCCAACTACTTCATAATCTGAGGTCCCATTAAATTGAACACTCAAATCATCAATGTTTGCTACTTTATTTGTTTTATTCAATATGTATGGTTTTAATGGAATTCCAAATATTGGTCCAGTAATACCAACACCAGCAACAAAAGCATCCTGTGCTCCAATTTCTATTCTTTCTATAGAACCATCTTCAAATTGATTTTCTGGGTCCTCAGTTACAATAGTAAAATTATTTCTCCTATACATAGAAGAACTACTATCTATATTGACAATAAATGAAGAGAATGATTCAATAGCACCCATATTCATGTTTGTGGTGCCTGTGCTGATTATATTTAAATCAGAAAATTCTTTAAAACCTGCTGGATGAATTACTGATTTTATAGGTTCTTTCCAAGTAGAATAAGGTATTCTACTTCTAATTGAATAAGAGAACTTCTGGTAGTAATCATTGTCGGAAATTCTTTGTTGGTAATCATTTAAAGTGCCTGATTTTTCCACAGCATCTACAAGATTATCTCTAACTACTCCAAAACTAGATTCAATATTAAATATATTTACAGTTTCAATAGTACCATTTAATTGAGATCTCTTACCATAAAGTTTATCACCGTCCTTTAATACTCCTTTTGAATCTGTCAATCTTATCTGATTTAATTTTCCATCCCAACCATCTTTTAAAACCTTTGCAGAAAAAACATTCGTTCCAAATTCATCAAATCCTAAAACTTCTTCATTTGAAAAATAATTCAAATCGTCAATTAATTTCATATCAAATTTTGCCATAACTTTTTTATTAGTAACATAACCATAACCAAAGTCATTAATATATGGTCCAAGATTTGAAGAATAACCACTCATATCATATGTAACTGTATAATCAACAGTGCTAATTCCAACCACTTTAAAAAATTTATAATCATAGTCGGAAGAATTGTAATTATCTTTTATAATAATATTTCCAGATTTATCAACCTCAGTTAAAGAAATTCTACAGTTTTCGACAAATATTTCGTCTCCAACAGCAAATGGAAAATCTATCTCTTGACCACCATAAGAGTTAGTAATTAAGGGATATTGTTGTTCATCAGAATTAACTAATTCTAATGTAACTAAAGAACCAGAAATAGTAATATTATCAATATCATAACCATTTGTATTTTTTGTTGGAACAATTTCTAATGGTTGATCTAAATTATTTGCATTTTTTAAAATATTAACTTTAACTACTGATCCACCCTGTATTTCACAAGACAATTCTACTTCATCATTCCCAACTACTTTTAAATATGGTGCTGAATTGTAACCTTTTCCTCCAGTAGAAATTCCAACATAATCTATTCTAGAAATTCCTTTTATTGTTGCTACTGCGGGGACACTTAGATATGGTCTTAGTGTTGGATCTGTAGGATAATCATATCCATCTTTTACTCTAACAAAGGAGTCTATCTTTCCTATAGATGAAGATAGAGGTTTAATTGATGCTCCACTTCCATCTTCGGTTTGAATTCTTGAAAGATTTGGTAATTTTTTATAACCCTTTCCTTGATAATTTATTTTTAATTTTTGTATTGGGCCACTAGAATTTGATGAATTGGTCGAATATGAAATAGAACTTATTCCAGAATTTAAAGAATAAGACATCATTTCAGGTTTATTGTTCAAATTAACTCTAAATTCACTATTTGCTATGGAAACAATCTCATAGTTATCATTCAAATTACTTGAAATTACCGTAATTTTATTTCTACCATAAACATCTAGGTCAGAAGAAATTTGATATTTTTCTATGCTAGATGGTGTATTTGGAATTAAATTGTAATATATTTCTTTTTCTACTTTTAAAGAATTGGAATTTAATACTAAAAATGCATCAGGAGTTCCAGAAGGATTTAAATTCCTATCATACTTATATTCTTCCAATTCTTTAACAAAATTGATATCTTTATAAAATTTCAAATCCATTTCAAGTAATGATAGATCTGATAAATCAAATTTTATTGAAGATCCTTTTGTCAATTTCAATGGTGGATTTATAAATCCTATTTTATGAGTTCCAGATGAAACCGTATTGAGAATAATATTGTTACCTTGTATAGAATCATAGTAAGAATTTGCAAATTTAATCTTATTATATGCAGTTTTTATTATATAATAAGTTTGATTATTCTTTAAGTCGGATATTTCAGCATTACCATTTGAATAATAAACTATTTTTTGACCTGTCTTTAATAAATCATTTTCTATTTCCAATTCAGAGTTGGACAAATCAACAGAAGAAGCAGAAAATGATAAAATATTAGTTACTATTTTTCTTAAGTTTAGATCATAAGTAAGATAATAAGTATCTGTAAAATTTGGTATAACATTAAAATTGACAAAATCACCACTCTCCAATTCATGATTTTCTAAAGTTGTCACTTCTAGATAGTAATTTTCAATAGAAGCATTTACAAGTTCATAATTTGTTTTGAAAGAATCTGTTTTTCCAGTAGTTCCTGTTTTGTAAAAATACAATGATCTAAATGTTGAACCAATTCCAACAGAAGAAGTAAAACCAACTGTAGAAATTCCTAGGTAGTTGGATCCATAATTTACTGCATATACTTTTTGATTATTATTAAGTCTGAAAGAAGAGGCTTCCGTTGAATTTGATACAAGAAGACCATTTCCATAAGGACCAATATTATAAATCAATTCCTGACCAGTAATAAAGTTATGATTTTTTATAAAAATAGTTTTTTCTGGAACTCTTATATTATCTCCCTTATAATCAATATAGTTTGACCCTGTAGTTCCAAATCCCACTAAACTTGTTGGATCAAAAAATACCTTTTTATTTTCCTTTATTCCATAATTTGTGCTATTTTCTGTAAAGAAAAATTTATTTGGCAAAAGAATTACTGAAGAAATTCCAGCACCATGGGTGGAAAAACCTGATAGTCTATCAACATAAAATTTTGATTGATCCACTAAAATATTAGTGATTCTCATAATTTCATTGTCAATTTTGATTAAATCATCTGTTTCAAATCCTTGAATATCATTTACAGATATACTTGTAGAAAATCCAGTTGCTATACTTGGAATAGATTCAACTAATCCAACTTTTTTTTGTTTTACAAATATTTTCTTTGAACCCTCTAAATTTTTATACCTTTCTGATTCAAATCCACCAATTTTAATAACATCCCCAGTCACTAACTCATGTGGTATCGATGTAACTCCTAAAATAGAATTTTGTCTATCAACAAAAGAAACACTATTGAAAGTTGATACACCAATTTGTAAGGTATTTAAATTTTTTCCTTTTACTTCAGATACTTTTGCAGACAATCCAGAACCAAAAGTTTCATCATTGTCAAATATTAATTGATCACCAACCTTATAGTTATTACCAGAAGAAAGTATTTTGAGAGATTCTACGGAAGATGATAAAACCTGCTCTACAGAAAATTCCTGTTGATATTTTTCATCAATAGAATTTAAAGTTATAGAGTTAGTTTTTGTTGAATTAATATAATAAGGTGAAACATTTCTAACTATGTTTAAATTACTTATATCAAATTCTTGACTAAATCTTAAATTGTAGTTTTCTTTTATTAAAGAATCCTTTGTTTCACTTGCTATTACATATGGATAGGATGGATTTGACAATGGATTGTCATCAATAGTATAAAAATATGCATATGTCCCATCAGGAAAATCTGGTGTTATGCAATATCTACCATTATATTCATCTAAATCACCAAATGAACGATCAAATTGATAATCTTGAATAAAAAATCCATCAGGATAACTTGGTCTCAAATTAGTATTAGGTTCTGCATTTAAAAAATAACTTGTTTCTATTCTTTTAATTTGAGAACCAACTTGTCCATATGGTCCATAAATTGGGTTTCCATCATATGCCCAACCAATAATTGGGGAGTGAATTAAATTTGAAGATCTTTCATTTCGATCACTCAAATTAATATTGTCATTTAATTCTTTTCTTAGTTCTTTTGGTGGATAGAAATTAACAAATGCCAAACCAAAATCAGAATTCTTAGATGGAACTATAATTCCCTCATCTTTATTTTTTACATAATCAAGAAAATCTTTATTTTTTTCTATTTGATTTATTTTCCACTCATTAACATTACATATAAATTTGGCACCAACACCTCTTTGTACTACAGTTAATTTAGTGTTTTTATTGTAATTTATCCCACTGTTTAATATTTTAACATCGATAATTTTTCCATTCTCAACTACAGGGAATAATTCTGCAAAACTACCTTCATCAGAAATTAAAATATCAATTCCATTGGTATAATTAGATCCTTGACTTAAAATTTGAACATCAATAATCTTTCCATCTACAATAACTGGTTTTAGTTGTGCTATTGAAGAGGCAAAATTTACAAAAACTTCTGGTCTTCTATGGAAATTGATTATATCTGATGTTCCATATTTCTCTCCAGGTTCAATTATAAAAACACTTTCTGCTGTTCCTGTCACAACTGGATCAAGTATAGGCTCAACCTCTACAGATGATGTTAAACCAGATTGAACTTCAATTCTCAGTCTAATGGGAGGATATGAGAATGTTTGATATCCAGAACCCAACGACTCTAATTTTACATATACCTTATTGGTATAATTATCATATTTTGCTTCAATAACATCTCTTGTTCTTATAGTATCAAAAGTGTTAATATATGATGAAAGATTTGAACCAGATTGTACTTGTGCCCCCCACATATAAAAACCAGAAGTTCCATCACCGGTAAATGTTCCACCAGAGAATGATGTATTATTTTTAATATTAAGAGTAATATTATTTTCTAAATCAGAATCATATACTACAGAACAACGATACCAACCATTTCCATAATACTCTATTTTAGAATTTTTAAATACTACATTTGTTGTTGGATTAATAACAGTTCCAGTATTTAAATCAAAAACAGGTGCTTCACTTGCTACTTGAGAACCTGCACCAGAAATCTGGAAATATCTATAAGAACCATATTTTTTAACAAAAACACTTAATGTAAATATATTGTTTAATGTAAGTATATTTCCTTGTATATCTGCAGTTATATTATGGACACTATTTGAAGTATTGGATATTACTAGATCTGCAGTTTTAGTTCCATCGGGAGCAATTTCAATATTTGGTAGTATTGGTAATAGACCATTTCTTTGCGAAGCAAAACCATTATCTAAATTTTGACTATATTTAACTAAATTTGTTGCCTGATCTTCATACCCAGTTTCGGATAATTTAAACTTATTTTCATCCAGTACTGTAACTGCATATAATGTGGAGGTGGATAATCCAGAAATTGAACTACCACTATATGAATACTTTACTAGATCTTTATTATTAAAATTGTGATTTTTTGCAAAAATATAATCGTCAAATGTGTTGATTCCATTAATTAAATTATCTGCCGACAATACACTATTGACAACAACTTTTTTATTAGAATATCCTGATCCAGGATTTTTCACATAAACTTTTGTTATTGTATTTTTTGATTTTAAAGTTTTTAAATAATGTATTCCATTAGTTACTGATCTAAACTGAATTGGATTTACACCATTTACACAATCATCTTTTGTTTTATATAATTTAACTTGTGTGGAATTTAAAGTTTCAACAAAATATGGAGAATTGTCAGATAATTTAAAATTCACATATACACCTGGTTCAGGTTCTTCTTCATAAGAAACATTGTTGTTTCCATTAGAATCATATAAAACCTCTTCACAATTATTAAAATTATGTGGTTCTGTAAAAGTTATAATGTTCAATGCCGTATTCACACCAAATCCATCACCTCTAAATGCAGAAATTATTCTAGATTTAACTAAATTTGATTCTAAACTTGCACCAGTACCATTACCTCCAACTAAAGATATTTTTGGTTTTAATTCATAACCAATTCCTGGTCTAATTACTTTTACTTCCTTTAAGTTTCCAATTAAATTTAAATGTGCTGAGCACCCTGTTCCAATCTCATCCTCAACAATTAAAGGTAAATAATTTATTATATCGTAATCTTTACCTTTATCAGTTAAAAGAATTGAATCTACCTTTCCATAGTATAAATTTTCATCATATAGTGATGGTGAATATATTTCAACACCATTAGACAATAACCCAATAGTTTTGTTGTTTGTAGATCTTTCTCCAGATTCTTCAAATATTGGATCTCTTTTTTTAAAATCAAACTTTTTTAATAATTTTTGATTCTTTAAAGTTTTATTTTCATAATCTAATTTTACAAAGTAATCTCCAATTGATCCAGGATTTATTTCTACAAACTTTTTGTTGAATAAATCACTCTTACTTAATGCTAAATTTAATTTAGAACTATTATTTACATCACCAATAGTATTAACAAAATATATTCCACTAGATATTCCAGAAGAAGAATTAGAGAAATAATAAATTTTTTCTCCAGTATAAAATTTGTGGATAGAAGTAGTATTTAATAAATTTGTTTTTGCAGCACCAACTTCTGTGAAAACATCAATCTTTCTATCTCTTGCATAAATTGGATAATAAGGAAATCCAGAAGATGCAACATAAAAATAATCCTCATTTATATCAGAATAAGTGTTCTGAACTGATGAAGATGAATTACTAATATCACTAAAATAATTTTCATCAGAAAATGCGTGATTTATATCTCTTTTTACTTTAATCTTTGAACTTATATCTGAATCTACTTGAACTTGAATTTTATTCTGATTATTAAATATCTGAATTACTATCACAGAAGTTGGAATATCATTGGGGTCCTGATCATTTAAAAATAAAATAGATTCTTCATTATAAAATTTTATTTTATCATAAAAATCAACTGTCCAAATATTATTATTTGAACCAGATGGTCCAGATATTGACTTAATATCAGAGATTATTGGTATATTATATTGCCAACAGTTAAAGTATGGGTAATCGTTATATTCTTTACCAAAATAAGATAATGAAATTTTATCTTTAACTCTTAAATTAGAAGTTTTAGATAAGTCAAAATTATCAATTATGTTTAAAACTCTAAATTCTATTTTTGTTCCATTGTCTAAAAATGAATATGCAAAATTATTTTCTACAACCTCATCATTTAAATTAAAATCAAAGTCAATTCCACTAACACCAAAAAATTGAGTGAGTGATTTATCTTGATATTCAATTCTTACAGGAGAATTATATAATTTTGATTTTATAAGTGCTTCACCACTATTTGGAAATCCAACAGTAGAATCTACAGTGAGAGTAGTGTCACCTTCAAGAACTTCTTTAGTTAAATTAGTTTTTTTAGTAGTTTCAAATGGGAAAGTAATGGATTGAGTATCTAATGATACTTCATACAAAAATCCATTATCTACTGGTCTAATTTCAACATTATATACTGAAGCACTGGAAAGATCACCCTGATAAAGAGTTTTTCCTATAATTTCAAACGGATCACCAGTAGAAACATTTTCTAGAAGAATTTTTTTTGTTAGGATATAATTGGTACTTGAAGATTTTAAAGTATAATCTTGAGGTTTGATTATTTCAATATCTTCATTAAAAAGAATTTTGAAAAGAATTTTATATGATGTATCAGTTCCTTTTGACGCATAAAAATCTTTTGCTCTTGATAAAATATTTTTAATATTAATTTCATCAACAAAGTTTCTATTTTCAAATCCTGGGAGAAATTGATATTTAAATTTCTCAAATAATTTGTTAAAGAATAAAGCAGTAAGATTCTGAACCTCTGAATCTTTTAAATGAGAAGTTGCTTCTGTAGTTGTAAATGTTAAAGTATTAGTTTTTAAATTATCTATTCCACTAAAACCTCTAACACATCCAGTAAAAGAGTTAGAAGTCTTTCCTGTATAAGTAATAATTTCTTCACCAATCTTCAGTAATCCATACTTATCTGGAAATCCTACAGTATGATTTACTAATAAAACATCATCTAATGCCATTGTGTCCAAAGATAAGACACATGGGACTACATTAGAGAAGAAAGTTTCATTATTAAAATTATCAATTGATTTATAGTTAGTTAAATTATTAGCTAAATCAACTATACCTGTTTGATACTCTTGAGAGATATAATATTGTGTTAAAAATTCTTTAAATAATGGAGACTCACTGTTTAAAAACTCTGGAATTTGAGTATCTACAAAGTTTTGGATTTTTACTCTCTTAATTTCTGACATTTTATCTAGTATATTCTCCGTTGGTATAGCTTGATGAAGTTATATAAGTTGTTGCCGATGTATTTTCACCAGAAGATATAGTATCCTCTATCATATTTACCAAAGTATTTTGGATGCTCAATTCTAAATATATATCCTTAAAAGCAATGACATCATTAGATTCCGGAACTGCTTGGACTTGTATTCCCTCTGGATTCAAAGAACTAGTTATATTTACAATATTGACCATTATTTCACCTTTAATATAATCCACCTTTCCTGCATTTTTATTGACAATAAATGGAACATTATCCTTTAAAGTAAAAAAGAATAATGTTCCAAAGTTATCATCAATTGGAACATCACTCATATAAACTGTTCCACTCACATTTTCAATTGTAAAACCAGTGGTTTTAATATTATAACCACGATTGTCTTCAAAATTATTTTTCTTGATGTGGAACTGATTTCCAAAACAAAGTTCATACATTGCAAGTTTATTATATTCTGGTTGTAAATCTCTTCTCATTACGACTTTAGTGATGTTTGATGTAATTGAATCACTAGTGTTGTCAATTAAAGAACACAATTTACTATACTTAAATCTTCCACCAAAATTATTGATCTCATAAGAAGAACCAAAATCTTTTAATGTGTCATAAATTTTAGTCTGAAGAGCACTTACGTTAGAAGTAGTAGATTTATTATAATAAACATTTGATACTAACTCAATATAAAGGTATTTTAAATCTATAATTTCTGGTTTAATACCTGCTATTGAATATTGTCTTAATTTCTTTTTAATTTCATTTTTTGATATTTCTGATATAAACTTTCCTTGTCTTGGTTTTATTGATATAAAAACCTTTCCGTATTCTGGTGGATCCAATTCATCACCACCATAGGCAGATACAGACTCCACATTTGGAAAAATGAATGGGATCAGACCTTTATAATCGTTTGCTGTAACTGCTCTATATTGCGATGCATAGACTCTTGGTGCAAGATATTTAACTGAATCTATAGATTCTATATCATCACCATTCTCTGACCTCTGAACTGTTGTAACTGCAGAAATTCCCGTTGTTATTTTATTTCCAATATCATCAACTAAAACACCGGAAAAAGTAAAACTTGCTGCACCATCAACCTTTGAACCATTTGTTACAATATAACTAATCTCAATTAAAGAACCAGAAATTGGTTTTTTTCCTAAAACATTGTCACCAAAAACAATTTCATATTTTTCATCTTCAATTTCTTGAACTAAAAATATTTTTGAATTTTTATCTACACTAAAAATATTAGTGTATAATTCATATTCTTCTGTAATTTTATTTCTTACAAACACACGAATTGTTGAAATATCCACACCAGTGTTTGGTATGATAAATTTTTGATTATATTGTGTCTTATCTACATTATATCTTTTTGTGAGATATATGCCCTCATAAACATTTACACTATCAAATAAAGCAACACCAAAGTTATCAACTGGTACTGTAACATCCTCTGGTATTGAAAATATATAATTTCCCCCTTGAATTGCACCCAAACATACAGATCCTGCTTTTAATGTTACTGTTCTTAAATCAGGATTTCCCGTATTTACATTAAAACTAATTTTTGCATTTGATGCTCTTTTAGATCTTGGAACATAACCTATATTTCTTGCAAGAGAAACCACATTCTCTCTAAGTGTTGCACTGTCAATAAAAGATTCATTGACTGCCATATTAGTATTGTAGGCAGTTATATAAGAATTATAAGCAAGTATATCAATTAAAATAGAAAAGTTTGATCCTTCAAAATCGAAATCCGTAAAATTACTATTTGCTCTCAAATAGTCTTTTATTTGAGATCTTAGATCTTCAAAATCTAAATTAGTAAATTGATTGAAGGCCATTATATTCTACTAGGAAGTAAAAGAAACTCTATATTTTGTGATGGAAATGCCTGACCAATAATATCATATTCAACTTTAATTAAAAGATCATTAGAATCTTCTGGATAATCTACATTTACATCTCTCAATAATATTCTTGGTTCGTAATTATTTAAAAGAATTGTAATTTGTTCCCTTAAATAAATCGATGTTTCATCTGTTTGGAGATCAAATAAAGAAGATTCAACATCAGAACCCAATAAATTATTAAAAAATCGTTCTCCAACACGAGTTCTTACCAAATTAATAACAGATCTTTTAATCGCATCTTCATTATTAAGTGGTATCAAGTCATTTGTAATTGGGTGCTTGGAGAACGATAAACTAATGTCTCTAAATGCTCTAGAGATAGTTATTGCCATTCAACTTTGTAAGTGCATTTAATATATCTATAATGGTTTTCAAATTACTTTTCCATAAACTGGTTCTGTACCATAACTCCAGTCATCATAATCTTCATCATTACGAATTTTTTCGTGCAGTTCAGTTTGTTTTTTGAAATTATGTTGCTTTGGTGCAGAATCATGCATAATTTCCTGCAAAACTCTCTTTGATTTTTCTTTTTGATAATCAGTTACTAGACTATTTGTGCCCCAAGTTTGATACATATAGTCTTTATCTCTATCAACTGGTAAATTGGACATAAAAAACTCCTGTTTTTAAGAAAAACAGAACTTTTATTTGAAGGAGGTTCCTATCTCCTTGCTTTTATTTAACGATTTAAATATCTTAGGTTATAATTTTTAGAATCTAAGTATTTTAATAACTCCAATGCTATGAGTTTTGGATTTCCTGGACCACAAGTATAGACATCTATGGCAACACAACCATTTTCTGGCCAAGTATGACAAGAAACGTGACTTTCTGAAAGTGCAATTACAATAGTACAACCTTGTGGATAGAAACAATGTTGAAATATATTTAATATTGTCATTCCGGCACGTTTAATACCTTCTTCCATAATTCCTTGGAGAGATATGGAATCGTTAAGTAGGTCATATTCTACATCATAAACCTCCAAAAGAAGATGATTGCCCATTGAAAATCTGCTCAAACCACCTACTACTCCTTTTAAAACACATTATTTATCTGAAAATAAATAATAATAACCTTATTGAAAAAGTAATTGATAATTATATATGGGTTATAATGAAGTTGAAAATTTTATAAATTCAAATAATATTGATTTTTTAGACATACAAGCAGTAAATATATTTCCAACTACTGTATTTTCTTGTATCCCAGAAAATATTGATAATAATAAAATAATTAAAGAATGTATTGATTTTAGTAATTCCAATCCAAGTGTTAGTAAGTCTAATTTTGGTGGATGGCAAAGTGAAACATTTTCTTTTCAGAATCATGATAAATTAAACAATGGTCTTGAAAATGTTTTTAATTTATCATATAGTGCAATATGTTTTTGTAATATTATTTCTAATCATCTCGGCAGTAATTGTAAATTTAATGAAGATTCTGTATTTTTTTGGATTAATATAAATGGATTTGGTGATTATAATGTGCTACATTGTCACCCAAAAACAGATTTAATTTGTTTATATTATCCAAAAATAAAAAAAAATCAAGGGACATTGATTATGTTGAGAAATGATTCATCTGTACAAAATAATTTTTATAGTGATATTGAAAATGGAACTAGATTTGAATTAAATCCAGAAGAAGGTGCATTTTATGTGTTTCCGGCACATCTTTATCACTATGTTACCGCAAATATGACTAATGAAAAAAGAATTTCAATTTCTTTTAATATGTGTGGATATATTGAGTGACAATTAAAAAATTAGATCTTTATTTTATAATTATTCCCCTTCTTCCATAAGTATCATACTCACAATCTCCAATAAAATTTGAGTTTTTATCAAAATTATCGTCCCAAACTGGAATTGCAACCTGATTATTGTATCTAAAATCTGGATTTTGCCTCACATGAACCTCAATTAAGTTGCCATTGATAAATTCACAGTTAATCCAGTCATAATTTCCCTTTAAATTCTTTAAAATTGAAGGAAATTCTACTTTTTTATCAATTTTTTCCCATTTTTCCCATTTATAGAGGGGTTCTTTCTCATCTTTTATCCCTCTTACGACTAATTTTGCTTCACCATAGTGAAAATCAACACTTAAATGTTCTCCTTTAAACACTTCACACCAAAAATTTGAAGGATAAAGGTGATCTGTATTATCATCTATCCATAAAATCTCAGCAAATCGACCCATCCCAAGAAAATTTATTGATGGTCGAACAATATAAAAGTCGGATTTAGGTACATTTGATCCAATAGGACCACAATTATAACCTAAAATCCGACTTAGTTGTAATTTATTATAAATCCATAGATCATCATGATGAATTGCATTCCACTCATCATTAATGTCTAAGTGATACATCTTTTATTTTCCTTGCCCACGATACTTTTTACGAGCACAATTGCGACTTGTTGCCGCATATTTTGTATTTCTACCTTCTCCTTGACGAGTGTTCTTAGGAACACTTTCAATCTTCATGTCCTTTCTAGTTTTACCTGCCATATAAAATTTCTCCTCTAAAGTGGTTTGGAACGGGTTTTAACGGGTTGTAAAGCACCCTAAGGTCAATAAGATTTAAGATGCTTCACAAGGATCATTATAGGGTATTCTGAAAGGATTGTCAATCTAGAGAGAGATCAGATGATTCTTGATTTCTCGTGTCCAACACGAATCAGAGGATCGCACCAAATCTCAAATCCTGCCTCTTTTGCATCTAGACAGAATGAGACATCCTCGCCACACATATCCTGAACTGCACCAGATTCAAATACTTGCATCTTAGGAGCAAACCAAGGATACTCAAGATTCTCAAAGACTCCTTTTTTAATTAGAACCCATCCAAACCCTGTGTAATCAACTGTAAATGGTTTGCGACGTTTGCTCATTGTTTCTAAGGTTTCATGATTCATCACTCCACCATTATTACGGAAATCATCTTCATCCAACCAATGTGCAACAGAAGTAGTTCTACCATCCTCTGTACAATACCATCCTGCAGCAATGTCTTTGTCCATTGCAACTAAACGATAAAATGACTCGGTACTGAAAACAATGTCTGAGTCAATCCAAAGTTGATAATCATAGTTAAGTTTTCCATCCCAAGGAATTTGCTTCGGTCCCCTGAGTACATTTGCCCCAAGACACTTACATCTTGCAAAATTCACCATTGAACTATAATCTTGTGAGATCTGAATACTCGCACCATTCTGAACTAAATCAAAACATAACTGAACAAAGTTTTTCAGATATGTATATGATACTCCTCTTCCAGGTAAGCAAAAGACTACTGATTTCCCACGAATCATCTCCTTTGCTTTCTCGATATCAAAATCTAACTCACTAGTTCCCTTGTCGGGCACCTTTGCCTTAACAGTAAATCCTTTTGCCATAAAATTTAATACTAACGATTACATTATACCACCACAAATCATTCATTGCAATGGTGTTTCATTTTTATTTAGAGTTATTAAAATATCTTGATCGTTTCCTCCCCTCGTCCATACAATCCCTCTTACCTGATTGATTGACTTCTGTAAATCTTCCTGGGAAACTTTTTCAAATATCTTTATTCCTCTTACTTCAATATCATAAGTAGTCATCGTCTTCGATCTTCATTAAAAGATCTTCAAGTTCTTCTCTAAGACTATTGTTAATCACTAAAATCTTATCAGTATCTAAACGATGCCTAACTGTGTCAATTAATAAGTCTCTCTCATACTCATCGAATTCGATCTTCATTTTACTTTTCTTTCATACTTCTTCAAAAATTATATATAATCTTCTCATTCTATCTCTATCTTCCATCGGACCTTTTTGAGAATTTTTTTACCGGTAAAATTTTTTTATTTTAAAGTAAATCTCGAAGGCACTTGGGAACCTTTGTAGGTTAGGGTAGTTTATCGATTTTATATAAGGGGGGCATCGGTTTATAATAACAATAACAAACAAATAATAATAACTGTCTATTGTTATTACATAAGGACGAATATAAAAATATATCCCCAGGTGTTAGATATTCGTTATTAACAACACTGTGTAATTATAATAAAACTATACTAGGGGTACGGTTAGTAACAACGAAGTGTATTAGAATAACAAACTATATGGGGGGTGGTGTAACGAA
>Ga0129333_10003331_pt1 | contig 15024 bp, 12 predicted proteins | sample CPB6_08_DNA_FD_94474 | JGI IMG/M metagenome (GOLD analysis project Ga0129333, IMG submission 94474) | Freshwater to marine salinity gradient microbial communities from Chesapeake Bay, USA - CPBay_Sum_0.6_0.8_DNA | ecosystem: Environmental > Aquatic > Marine > Coastal | place: USA: Chesapeake...
ATAAAACAATACATCTGGAGCATTAGCAGGAACTGTAAATGTAATAACTCCATTGGACGTAGCATTATTTGTAACTCCGTTATTGTATCTATTAGTGCTTCCTTGAATTCTCGAAGTTTTTATGCTCAATGGATTATTTGCAGCGTTAACTTGAAAATTATAAGTTTGACCTCTATATAATCTTAATGTAGGATTTCTTACTAACCCATCTGGGCTGAACAAATAAGCATAATTGTCACCTTCGTCAACAAGAAGTACGCTATATGTACTGATAATTTCTTCTTTCTGGCCAGAAACTTTAATAGCATCTGGTCCGTATGGTAACCAATAATAATTTTGAAAGTTTACAAATTTGTCCCAATCTATAAATGGATTCCAACTATAAGACTCTTGTCGATTTAATTTTTCGTGATTAGATACTTCTCCGCCTAGTACTTTAATTTGATTTATATAATCAATATAATCTTTGAAAAAAGTTACATTATTAAAGTCGTCTTGAATCACTGCGGCTGGTTCTAGTTGATAATTTTGTCGTATAGAATCGCTAGCATTAATAAAAATATCGTCTGCCTTAACTGCTTTAGCATTTTTACGACCAATAAATCCATTAAGTTTTTTAACAGATCCTGGTTGTATTAACTGATCTAAAGTAGATTGTAAAAATTTTCTATTACCTGCTGTTCTAAAATATTTTGGTAATAAATCGGCAGAAGATCGTTGTCCAGAATTATTAATTGGTAACCCAGGTTCTTCTTGATCCATATTTGACATTAACTATTCTCCGCACTTGTAATCATTTGTTGACCTGCTACTGTTGCACTTGCAGATATGGCTCCGGATGCTTTAAGTTTATTAGCAGTGATAGTCGAAATTATTTCTATATCATTAACAGTTGCACCACTTATAAAAATTTGATCTTTCTCTGATCTTATTTCATATAACGCACCAAAACTACTTGAATCCTTTTTAGGAACAATAATAAAGTTTACAATATTAGGACTTAGTCTTCTCATCACGTAAGTTGATAATTCTGAAAAATAAAAGTTATCTCCAAATTCCCAATTTTCAAGAGCAAAGAATTCGTTAATAGCATTTAGAACATTCGCTTTCGCATCATTATCAGTAATAACTAAATCTGAATTTTTTACGACTTTAAATGTTGCTTGAACGTCTGTCGTTGCTTTTTCTCCAAATAACACTTTATATTTTACAGGATGATAAATGATTTCGTCACTTATTGTTTTAATTTTATTCAAATCTGGCGACATTAAATTATATAAACTATCTGAACTTTGAGGTAACGGTTCTTGTGAAACTACTCCGGTCAGCCATTGTCTAAAGTTTTCATCATATCGTTTAGTTAATACATAGATATCTATGATGTTACTTACACCCGGATCAATTCTGGATTCAAAATCAGCATTGTGAATATACTGATATTTTAAATTTGCTCTTCCAACGTAAGCTTTATAATCTAAACTTATTTCTAATAAATTCTGTGGTTTATTAAGTTTTTTTACTACATCTGTATTGACGAAATAAAAATACTGACCATCAATATACTGAGAAATATTAAGGTCACTTTCTGAATTTAAAATAATAACTTTGCCATTATTCTCTATCCAACGATAGTCTTCTTGTCCTTGAGTAATTTCATAACGTTCAAGAATAATATAACGAGAAGTAGGAACTACACTAGGAGCTACGATTTCGTCAAATATTTGAGGATTATCAACTACTCCATCATCATCGACATCATTAAATGTAATTTGAATCTTTTTTGTATCTACATAACCATCAATGCCTCTGAACTCTTCTAAAATTTCCCATTCTTTATCAAAAGTATAAGGTATTAATCCAGACGAGTCCGCAGTCAATCCAACCGAATTAGGATCAGTGTTAATACTTAAAACTTTAATTTTGTCTTTGACTACTGTATTACTTCTAGTATCGTAAATTTTATCGCTAGAGTCAAAATAAAATCTTACTTGTTTTTCACTTTCAAAAATGTATCTTAACTGTCTACTTTTAACTGTATAATATTCTGTATCAGTTGAAAATAAAATTAACCAACTTGAATCTAGTTGTTGACTGCTGTTATCTCCTTGTTGTCCTAGACTAAAATTATCTACAATATTCAAATCTACTTCAAAAATGATTTTCCAAGAGAATGCATCGATGTCGTATCTTAAGCCGAAAGGTTTGTCGGAAAAAATCAAATCTATCATAGTAGATATTGTACTTTGATCTAGATACGTAATCCAAGCAGGTATAAGTTGATACAAAATTGCATTCGAAGGTATTACATCATTTAAAATAATTGGGCCCGTTCCGTCGGAAAGTTCGCCTGTACTATTACCAGTTCCGTCACCAGAAACTCTTATTATTTTTGACCATAAACTAGTAGTACTATTTGGAGTTACCGGATTTCCTTGAACTAATTGATTGTTATTGTTTTTATCAAAATAATATCCATCTGGGGCTCTAAATTCCACCAATGACCCTGCGGTAATATATCTAAGTAAAGTATTTGTAAAAGAACCTACTTTATATGTAAACGCTAACTCGTTATCGCCAATATAGCCTGTAGATTGATTAGTATCACTAGATTTAGAATACCATGAAACATTTAAACTCGAAATGACAATCTTAAAAAATTTAGAATAGTAATAATCTCTTAATGACCGCTGATTCAATAAGTCAGTAATTTGATTGTAGATTATTCCTTCTATGTCAGTTCTAGTTACATAATTAAATTTAAAACTTTCAGTAAATTCTTCTCTATAAATTATTCCGTCATCTGCAAACAAATTAGTTTTACTATATTTTCCTGTTGGATCAACTAAGTCAAAATATCTGCTTATTCCGCTAGAACTTCTGTTTACTGCTTTAACTTTAACTATTTCTTGATTTACACTAAGAGGACTAATATTATAATCTTCAGCAGTAATCATTCTATTTTGTGTATAGTAAACTGCTGGAGCTCTAGATTTAATATTATCGTTAGTTTCCGTTTCACTAGAATTATTAACTGCTGATTGTAAATTGAGAGTAATAGTTAGAGTTTCTAATTTTCCTACATTAGAAAAATATGGGATTTCTAAATTTACATTTCTAATATCTCTTGGATTAATAGTATAAGACAGACCATTGCTTACTCTGTAATAAGCTCTAAATGTTCCTAAAGGCAAAGTTCCAAATGTGCCATCACTGAAAACTAAGCTAACTCTGTCGCCTGCTCTAGTGATATCTCCGTAAATATTTCTTATAGATTTTGATAAACTATTATAGATTATATTATTGCCTTCTAGTGCCGGAACTTTTTTCCAATACTCTGATTCTAATCCATTTTGATCTAAACGATATAACCAAACATCGTTATTGTTTATATTAACTGCATCTATGTCTACTGTTTCATTAGTACTTGGCTGATCTATCGTAAATGTTCCTTGATTAAGGATGCCTTGTCTGAAATGTAGAAAAAATCCTGTATTAGGACTAGCATTTCCTTTGCCATCATTTCTATAAATGAATGCTAATCTATTCCCTTGGGCAGGCGGCTCTTCATAGAGGTCGTCTGAATCTCTAAATGAAGTAGATACAATCTCAAATACCATATTTCTACCATCAACTGCTTTGGTGAAAGTATAAACAGGAACATCTGAGTTAGCAGATTGTAATCTATATTGCTCAGTTGGAATACTATAAACTGTTTTTTTATCTACTGGATTTCCAAACTGTGCCGAAAAAGGCAACGCACCATTTAACACTCTAATAAACTGATCATACCAGTCTGGATTAGCTAGATCATTCCAAACAACTACTTGTCCTGAAAGATTACGGCCATTACTATCTAAAATATTTTCAGTAGTCGATATCGTAGTAAATTTTAATAGACCGCTGGCGCAAATATTTCTTTTAGAATTATATCCTAACAATCTTGCTAAACGTAGCACACTTTCTCTGCGCTCAGCAAGTTCTAAAAAGTTGTCTCTCGCATTAAGATCAGTTCTAAAACTAATACTTTGACCGGTAAATGCGATTAAATCTATAAGAGCTAAAAATTCGCTTGATTCTATATAATCATTAAAATCTTCAGGATAATTTTCTCTGATATAATTAATCATCACCCTACGAAGATTTTCAAAATCATAACTTTGAAAATCAGCATTTTGAAAGGTTTGATATATTCTTTTCCAGTCTTCTGCTACTAAAAGTCTATTTTGTCTATCAGTTGCTGACATACATTCTTCCCATATAACTAATATTTATCGATTCTTAAAATGTGCGTAGTTTATTAAAATAAATTATTTTCTCTATCAAATCTTAATTGTAAAGCTTCGCTAATGTTATATGGCAAATATGTTAATACACATTCAATTTGGATTCCGCTTTCATAGGAAGTTACTATTACTGATTCTGCGGTTACTCTAGGATCATAGTTAACAATTGTTTCTACATTTCTTCTAATTAAATTTTTTAAGTCGTCAGTAAGAGGCTCGAATAAAACATCCCAAATAATAGTTCCAAATTCAGGATTTTCTAACTTTTCTCCTTGTCTTATGTTAAAATGATTCAAAATATCTTGCTTTATTAATGCAAAGTCGTACAAAGAAAAACTGTTAGCTTCTGCGGACACTGAACTAAACCCTTTATAAGTTCTAGTTCCTGGTATCTTTTGATCTTGATTTGTGCCTTTAATAACAACTCTTTCGTAAAGTTTAGAATTAGCAGTCATAATATATTTCCTTATTCTTGTGATTTAATTTTTTCGAACGTATCAATAACCGTAGAATATTTTTTCCAATATGCTGCTGGATCTTTTAGACTAGTGCTTTGACCTTCATACCTTCCATCTGCATCCCTATCGGTTTTATTTGGTTTTACTTTTAAGGGGTCTAAATTCTCGTGCTGAGGATAAGGTTCGTGTGTAGGAACTCTTCGCATGATAGAATTAGAAAGAAATCCTGATTCAGTAGGCAGGTCATGTGTTTTTAACTGTTTTGGTAGCTCTGCTGTAGCTGCTGTTGCAGCGGCGGGCCCGTTCATATCTATTCTTCCTGCTGTTTCGACTATGGAACTAGCTCTAGTGTGATTAGCTCCACCCGAAGTTTGATAATTGTAACCTGCTATATTAAAATCAAAATTTCCGCCTATTTTATTTTTTACATTACCGTTTACAGTAGCGTCTACATTGCTTTTAATTTGAATCTTTTGATTAGCATCTACAATTAATATTTGATCTTTCATAACATATGTGTGCATTTCTCCGGCAACTTTAGTATTAAAATTTCTACCGGCTTGTAAATTAATGTCACGATCTGCATAAAAATTTAAATCTTGTTTAGTACGCACACTGATACTATCTTCAGAAAATATATCAATTTTTCCATCACTAGTTAATTCTACCCAAGCAGTTCCCCTAGCATTGCCAATATAAATTAAATCTTCTGAGTTATGTAATAAGATCTGATGACCAGTACGTGTTCGAATTCTTATTAGCTCATTATGGGGCCTAGTGACATCACCTGTAGTTTCTTTGTTTTCGACAGATGCATAATCAGGCGGTCCTTTAGAAGGATCTGTTTTTCTCAAAAATTTGTCATCTCCGTCATCCATGACAAATGTAGATCCGCCTAATCTACTTACAGGAAAATTGGAAATTTTATGTTCTGCTTTGCCTACTTTGCCACGTTTAGCTGACGATCTTTTATCGATTGGTCCAGGGGTACTAATTCCTACAACATGACTAGGACTTTCTCTTCTAGCAGAACTAGATGTAATTCCTCGTATATCATCTCGTAACAGACCTTGTTCGGATAATACTGTAGCGAACGGATGTTCTGGTTTAGGAATTTTAGTAGGATCTTGAGTTGTTATTCTTGCAACTTTATTGTATTCAGCAACAGGCACACGATCGGCTTGACCAGATACTTTAAATTTAGTAGCTGCTATACCAGGTATCATAAAGTTTGAATTCTCGTGCTGAACACAACCTATCCAATACCCTTTACTTGCATCGCCTCCAATAAAAATTACTAAAACATGTGTACCTGGTTCAGGAGGTACAAACCACATCCCATGACTTTTTTGTGTATTATTAAAATCTTCGGGACTTTGTGTTACGTAATCTATATCAGTTATTCCGTAATAAGGATTTAGATACTTTACTACTCTTGTTTGACCGGCTACTGCTGGATCATTTCCTACTTCTCTTAATATTTGAACCTGAAGGGAACCCATATACGTTGGATCAACATTACTAATAACTTTAGCAATGAACGGTCCTGGATTAACAGGATTACTGGTAATACTTGGTCTGAATTCTTCGCTGCTGTTGTCTTTACTATATGATGACATTTATATTACCTTTATGGATTTATTCTTCTACCAAATGCAGCAGCATTTCTATCAAATGGATCAATGGCTGTTATAGGACCCGGAGTTACTTCTGTCGTTCTAGCAACACCTTGATTAGATTGTCCTGGTACTTGAGTCACTGGTGATCTAGTATTATTATTATTGCCTGATGTGATTGCCGAAAGAATACTAGCATTGGTTTGTTTATTAAATGATGCAGCATCTGTAGTTGTTTCAGGATTTAAAACAAATTCTGCTTCTGGTGCAGCTTCGTTGTCCTGGCCTTTCAATCTAAAGCCGCTTAATGTTTGTTTGAACTTTCCTCTTGAAAACTCATGTGAAACTCTTTGTAACAAGTACAGTCCGCTGAATTGTAATACTGGTTTAGTGTCTGATCCAAAATTGTAAAACCCTGTTTCTAAATTAACATCTATAGGAGTTCTAAAATTAATTGTAATAGCAACTTGTCCGCTTTGATAATTTATTTGGCCGTCACCGTTAAGATTTTGATAAGGGCTAGGAGCCGCATTATAATTGCCCATACCGCTATCACCAAGATAATAAGGATCGCCTAGTATAGTCATATCTAATTTTATCATGTCATTACCGTTAACTAACATGTCTTGAAACACTTTTGCAGCTACAGTTTTTTCATCACGTAAAGAAGTGCCACCTTGATTAGAGTTCTGAGTTTCTATTTTGTCGTTTCTAATTACAGATGGTGTTTCTTGAGTAGTAGGAGAAAACCCTGATACAAATTTTGAAATTACATTTTTTTTCTGCTCTTCTAAATCTGATTGATTAGCACCAGGACTAGCAGCTGATGATAATTCGTTTTTTTCTGTATTTTTAGTTCCGTCAGCAGCTAGTGCAGTATAAAACCCTGCTCTAAAATCTATATTCCAATCTAGGATTTCAGTATTTTTTCCAGTATAGATATAATTGTATTCTTTTAAGCTTTCTTTTTTTAAATTTTTAAGTCCTGGTTTTTTAGAATTTGCAGGAATAATATAGTGTGCATCTACTAAGTATGGAACTACTCTAAATACTGCTAGTTTTGGACCTTGACCGGTAGTTGCATTTTCTTTAGCTTGCAACATATATAATTGTGTTTCAACTTTCCACCAAGAAATTTGACCTTGAGGATTTTTGTTTCCTTCTGTTAATGCGTTTCTAGCATATTCGCTGGTCATAATAACCTGATTAATCATATCAACTACTGTAGATCCTTGATTAAATTTAAAATCACTATTTTTAACATCAATCGTTATATTTCCTCGTTGATAAATTCCAGTTTTTTCATCGTAAACTGCATTGTCTTTTGGAAAGGAAGTGTCGCCTTTATACAATTCGTTAAAGGCTAACGATGACTGACCAATTTTGTTAACAGCCGCGGTACCATTAGTAGTGTCTTGGATAAGATTATTGTTGTTGCCTGTTCCTCTTACTACACCTATGGACTTAAAAACCGAAGTATCACCACTATTAATTCTTGCAGATTTAGTTGCTGATTGTTCGGCTTTTTCATCAGGGCCCGCTGATTTCTGATTAAACATATCAGTTGGAAATATAATTGCTATTTCGTCGGCTACAGATGCTTGGCCATTTTTTACTTTTTCTTTAAAATAATTGTTGATAACAACTTGTAAACTTTGTTCACCTGTTTGTAACAAATTTTGTACTGTATAATTACCAGTATCACATTTAATTGTGATATCTGTCTTTGATATATTATACTGAGCACTATACGCACCTTCGTTCCAAGGATACGCATCAACAGAGTACGAAGTTCCTTTTCCGGTGACTTTCATTTGAATAGTTCTTATTTTGATCGGGATATGTTTTTTAGTGTCAGGGATAGTAACAAACATTTCTTGACGCTCATTATCAAAAATATGCCCTTTAAACTCTATTGTTAGTAATACTGGAACATCTAAATAGTTTTCATAGCCAGCAGTTTTTGCAGCGGACTGTATCGATTGAAAAAACAATCCCATGCTATAAGGTTCAAATATTTCAAAACTAATCTTATTTGCATTAGTATTTCCTGACAGTTTATCAAATCCTATAACACTGTCAATTTTAACATTGTCCATATAAAATTCATACTGCCCGTATTCCGTTCCTATTAAATCTTTATCTGGTGCACCACTGGCTGTACGTAATAATAAAGGACCATAATCTCCTCGTTTATAACTTGATGTGTTTATTTGATCTCTAGATAAAACGCTTAATGTAAAGGCATAATTGTAACTAGTGTACTGAGATAACACATTAGGAAAAGGAGGTTTCTGTGTTTGATTGTTATTTGATGTAGGAGTAGACGCAATGTTTTGACTCGGAGAACGTTGTGCTTGAGATTGTGCTGTATATCCGCTACTTTGATTATTAACTGGAGTCGTCGAACTTCCTGAAACTACAGAACTATTGTTAATAATTGGGTTAGGATTTTCTGATATGCTTCTCGCTGCTCTTAAATTTTCTTCAAACACATTCATCGAATTATAATCCTAAAATTTGTTTTAGACTATCGCCTTTCGGAATATAGATTTTTACTCCTGGTATAAAATCATATATAGGATCTGTAAGTACATCCATATTTCTTTGAATAAACACCCACCACAATTTCGAATCTTTGTATAAATCGTAGGCTAATAAATCTGGACGATGTGTATATTGAGGTTCTATGGTGTAAAGAAAATCATCTGGCTCTGCACTGACTGGCCGAATCCGTAAATTACTTAGGTAATCGTTTTCGATAGGAGTGTCTGCCCATGGACTAGATTTTTTATAAGTGGCCATATTATAGATATCCTACATTGTTATTAACGTATCCACCACTGATAAATGTATTCAGATTAAATTTCCTCATACTCTGTCTGCTATATATCGGCGTCAATGTAATAGTAAACGAGCTTTTAACTGGCACATGGCTAGCTCCGCCGAATGTGCCTAAATTAGCTGGTGTCGGCACGTTTGCTGGATTATTATTTCTAGCATTTCTTAATGATGATATTGCTGAACTAGCAATTGCTCCAACACCTAACACTTGTGCAAGCTGTGCTGCACCTAAAGCTCCGGCTAATCCAGCTAACTGAGCAGTTCTTTGTGCAAAACTTTGTGTTAAAGGTGTTGGGTTGGCTAGAATATTCCCTGTAGGCGATGGCTGTGTATTTGATTTACCTACTGTAGTAGCGATATAGTTTGCATCTTGCGGAAGGTCAACACTAAATGACTTTACTACAACTGGAATATTTTTAAAAACGTAATCACCGTATCCATTTAATAACACTATTGGGGGAGGATTTCCGGCAATTTCTCCCACATCACCTGTATACATTTTTGTTATGCTTCTAAAATAATGTACAGCAGCTAACCAATATTGAGCTTGAACTGCATCCTCGACAAAAAAAGGTGCTGTAATTTGAATTGCATCTTGTTTACTATTTTGATAACTTACTGATGTATAATTTTGATGTGTTAATGCTTGCTCATCATAGGAAGCAGATCCAGAAATAGCAATTTGAGGAGTGTAAGGAAACACCATTCCACCAGCAGCAACTAATGGTTGTAATACTGGACTACTGGCAAACGTTGGATCTGTTGGCATACTTAATCTAACTCTCCAATCGCCTGATGCCTCGGATCCGGACCATTGGGCGCCTGCACTTGATGATGCGATCGAAGTGTTGCCACCGATTGGCAAATTTCTACTTCTTAATTGCGATAACGCCATGGACGGATTAGATAAATTACTTAATGCGCCTGCCAATCTTCCGGCACCATCTAACACTTGCCTTCCTGTACCAATAACAGAACTACTAAAAGAACCTGTGCTCGGACCGGCGCCGCGATCAAATAAACTCATTTTGGACTCCTATATTCATTATTTAGTTGACAAAATTAACTGCATAGTTTATTATTTTACAACAAGGAAACATCAATGAAAGTAAACTATCTTAATAATAAAGACCTATTAGAAGAAATTCACAAGTCAAAAAACACATATTGCTCGTTCACCAAAGTAGAATATCATCAATATGATATAATTTTATCGCATGTTGATAAAATTAATATACGAACCATAGCCGAAGCTAAGAGAAATCGAGCCAAAAGACTAGGTCAAAAAGCTTTCGAACAGCGAAAAGCCGCCGGAGAAAAAATAAAACAAGCTGACTGCGAAGTCGATTATAAAAAAATTCCAAAACAGGATCTAGTTTTTAGAATCATGACATTCGATCATATTCCTACTAATAGCACTCGTAAAAAGAATCCTAAAACAGTAGCAGATGGTCGAGACAAAGTTAATTTTCCTCCGTTCCAACATTGGAAGTTTGACGAAAACGATATACTTGTATGTGTAGGAAAAAGTCATTGGAAGGGCGGGATAGAAAAAGGCAAGTTTTCAAAAGATCATGGCCAGATTACTAACACTTTGGCTAGAATGTATATTAAACTATGCGAAAGATATGCTACTAGAGGTAACGTAAGAGGGTATACCTACAACGACGAAATGCGCGGACAAGCTATTTTACAACTGACTCAGATAGGTTTACAATTCGATGAATCAAAATCAAATAATCCATTTGCTTATTTTACTGCTGCTGTTACTAATAGTTTTGTTAGAATCATTAACATTGAAAAACGTAATCAAGTTATTAGAGACGACTTATTAGAAATGAACGGAATGAACCCTAGCTATAGTAGAACCGGACAAGGCGAGCACGAAGCTGCAATGCGTAGACACGAAGGCGGCGACGAATGACCAAATATATCACTTTAACTTTACCTGAAGGTATTTGTTTGAAATTATTGTTTATACGAGTACACGAAGACGATGCTTGGACATGCCATATGTCTGACGAAATGATGCAGGATGTTCAACAAGTCATAGGGCAAGGATTTTATGGGTCTATTTAAAAAAGCTGCATGTTTTACTGATATACACTTTGGCTTAAAAAGTAACAGTCAAGTTCATAACAAAGACTGCGAAGATTTTATAGATTGGTACATTGCAAAAGCCAAGGAAGAAGGGTGTGATACCGGAATTTTTCTCGGCGATTGGCATCATAATCGTAATAGTCTTAATATTACTACTATGGACTACAGCCTCAGAGCCTTGGAAAAACTAGGCAAAGCGTTTGACCAGTTTTTCTTTTTTCCTGGCAACCATGATTTATATTATAAAGACAAACGAGATATACACTCAGTAGAGTTTGGAAAATACATTCCAGGTGTTACCGTCATACATCAACCCACTACTATAGACGAAGTAACACTTTGCCCATGGCTTATTGGTGACGAATGGCGTAGTATAAGCAAAAAAGGCGGTCGATATATATTTGGCCATTTTGAATTGCCTACTTTTTTCATGAATGCCATGATACAAATGCCGGATCATGGAGAGATTCAACTACAAGACTTTCAAAACTATGAATTAGGATTTAGTGGTCACTTCCATAAACGTCAACAACAAAAAAACATGATCTATATTGGCAATACGTTTCCTCATAACTACGCCGATAACTGGGATAATGAACGAGGAATGATGATTTTAGAGTGGGGCGGGCAACCAGAATATCATACTTGGTCCGAACAACCAACATTTAGAACTACTAAATTGAGTGAGTTGATTGATCGTGCAGATGATATTATACTACCTAAAGCACATTTGCGTGTCAGTCTAGACATAGACATCAGTTACGAAGAAGCCAGTTTTATTAAAGAAAAATTCATGGGCGATTATGATATTAGAGAGTTGACCTTGATCCCTGAAAAGAAAGAACTCGAAATTAGTAACACTGTGGACATACAATCATTCGAAAGTGTAGATCAGATAGTGACTAGTCAATTAGTTAACATTGACAGTGAAACATATGATAGTAAAATACTGCTTTCAATCTATAATAATTTATGATCAGAATTAAAAATTTAACTGTAAAGAATTTCATGAGTGTGGGTAATCAGACCCAGGCTGTAGATTTTGAAAAAGAATATCTGACGCTAGTACTAGGTGAAAATTTAGACATGGGCGGAGATGACTCTGGATCTCGTAATGGTACAGGAAAAACTACAATTGTCAATGCACTAAGCTATGCCTTATTCGGAAACGCACTGACTAATATTAAAAAAGACAATCTTATTAACAAGATTAACAATAAAAACATGTTAGTAACACTGTCTTTTGAAAAAGATGGCATCGACTATCGTATAGAAAGAGGACGAAAGCCTACAATTTTAAGATTTTATGTTAACGATATCGAACAAGATTCTGAAGAAACTGACGATAGTCAAGGCGATATGCGGGAAACGCAAAAAGATTTAGACGATCTGCTAGGCATGAGTCATGATATGTTTAAGCATATCGTAGCTCTAAACACTTATACTGAACCTTTTTTAAGTATGAGGGCAAATGATCAGCGAGAAATAATTGAACAACTATTAGGCATTACTCTGTTAAGTGAAAAAGCAGAGCTATTAAAAGAACAAATTAAAGCCACTAAAGATCAAATACAACAAGAAACTGCAAATATAGAAGCTGCTAAAAAATCTAATGAAAAAATTGAGCAAAGTATTACAGGTTTAGAAACAAGAAAATCTGCTTGGCTTACTCAGCAACAAACAGATTGCATGAAATTAGCAGAAAAAATATTAGAGTTACAAGCAGTTAATATCGAACATGAACTAGAACAACATACAAAATTAAAAAACTATGATGAGCTAAGTGCAAAAATAAAAAGTTTAAACAAAGAAAAAGCAACTATAGAAACGGCGATCATTCAAGCCGATAAAACAGTTACCAAGTACAAAAAAGAATTAGAAAAATTAAAAGATTCAAAGTGTCCAGCATGTGAACAAGACTTACAAGATCATAAACATAGTGAAATGCAGACTATTGCTAGTAAAAATCTAGAAGAAGCATATGCATATCTAGAGAATGTTACTAAAAATTATGCTTCAGTAACAGAAGAACTAGAGCACATTGGAGATATTAATGGCAGACCTGTTACTTTTTATGATACAGTTGAAGAAGCATTGCGACATCAGAACAATTTAACTAGTTACGAAGATTCGTTAAGTAAACGTCAACAAGAAGTTGATCCCTACACAGAACAAATTGAAGATTTAAAAAATACAGCACTTCAAGAGATCAACTGGGAACTGATAAACGAGCTAACTGCTCTTAAAGATCATCAAGAATTTTTACTTAAACTATTAACCAACAAAGATAGTTTTATACGTAAAAAGATCATAGATCAAAATCTTGCATACTTGAATAATCGACTAACATATTATCTTGATAAAATGGGATTACCTCATCAAGTAACTTTCTTAAATGACTTAAATGTAGAAATTACTCAACTAGGTCAGGATCTAGATTTTGATAATCTAAGTAGAGGAGAAAGAAATCGATTAATTCTTGGACTAAGTTGGAGTTTTCGAGATGTTTGGGAAAGCTTATATCAAAATATAAACTTATTATTCATAGATGAATTAATTGACAATGGATTAGACGCTAGTGGAGTAGAAAATGCTCTTAGTGTTCTAAAGAAAATTTCTAGAGAACGTAATAAAAATATCTACTTAATCAGTCATAAAGACGAATTAGTAGGAAGAGTAAACAATGTGTTAAAGGTTATTAAAGAAAACGGGTTTACTAGTTACAGTACAGATTTAGATATAGTGGAATAATGAACGAAGAGCAAACGCACGAAGAGTTAATGAAACTTTTTCGTAAGTATTTTGAGGAGAACCAGGACTGGATGCACAGTCGAACGCATCGTTCTGGTATCAGACTTCGTCATATTTTAGCAGAAATTAGAATTTTAGCAAGAACACGCAGGGCAGAAGTACAGGCATATAGGGCAACTAAACCAAGTTACAGTTCACCAAAATACTTTGAATCAAATCGACGCAAGGCAGAATTAAAAAAGGCTAAACAAGTTGATGTCGTGGTACCACCAGAATCAACTGATAACGGAACTTCCTGAAGATTGTATTGGATTTGTATATTGTATAACCAATACTGTTAATGGACGAATGTATATAGGCAAAAAACTGGCAAAATTTTCAAAAACAACATACAAAATAGTGAAATTAAAAAACGGTACAAAGAAAAAGAAGCGTATTAAATCAAAAATAGAATCAGACTGGCAAACATACTACGGCTCCAACGACGAGCTTAATAAAGACGTTACACAATTAGGCACAGACAAATTTCACAGAGAAATACTGTTCTACTGCAAAAGCAAAGCAGAGTGCAGTTACATAGAGGCAAGAGAACAATTCACAAGACGAGTGCTAGAATCTGACAATTATTATAATGGTCAGATCAGTGTTCGTGTCCATGGCTCCCACATCAAAGGCAAACAGTTAAACGGTTAACAGCTGGCACAGGCTAATTTCGTGTGCCCGGATACCTGGACCTCGGGTCGCAGGGATGGAAATCTCTTGCCGTTAAGAGTGCTCAATCACTACCCTTCGGGATGAAGATCGCTACTAAGACCTGCGATTTGATTGTTTGAAAAGGATAAAAAGGCAAAATGAGCAGGGAAAACCTGCACGTATACAAGTATGTTAGCATATATTTGTATGCCGCCGTCGTATAAAGACGCAGCTCGAGGTACCGGACGACCGCCTCTGTAATGCTGTAATGCTAAATGA
>Ga0129333_10003333_pt1 | contig 15024 bp, 15 predicted proteins | sample CPB6_08_DNA_FD_94474 | JGI IMG/M metagenome (GOLD analysis project Ga0129333, IMG submission 94474) | Freshwater to marine salinity gradient microbial communities from Chesapeake Bay, USA - CPBay_Sum_0.6_0.8_DNA | ecosystem: Environmental > Aquatic > Marine > Coastal | place: USA: Chesapeake...
CGAAGCATTTGATGAAGAAATTAATCAAACACAGGATCATAAAGATCTATCAGATCCAATTTTAAAATTTAATCGAGCAGAAAAACTTTGGGCTCAGCGTATCATAAATGAGTTACAACAAAAACAAGGCAAAAAATATAGTATTGTAATACAACCATTTGGTCGCGGAGTAAGATTAGAGAATAATAAAATTATTGATGACGCTGCACGAAGTTTTCATCCTGATTCATATATTTTATTGACTAAAAAATTGGCCTCAAAATACAATCTTATATTTTTTGGAGATCAACAATTTCAATTATCTAATGATACATTTACCGCCAAACTTGATGCGCAAACAGATATACGAATGTGGGCAGCATTGATAAATGCTTGTGATTATTTTATAGGTGTTGATAGTAGTGGTCAACACATGGCTAGAGCCACAAATACTCCGGGTACTGTATTTTTTGGAAGTACATTTCCAATTAATACCTCATATCCCAATTGGTTTCAAATTATCGAAAAAGATGAACCAAGAAAATATAGTCCAATTAGAATTACTGGATTAGATTGTTTACTTGCTGATAGATCAAATAACGAACTTATGAATTACAATTCTAAAGATTTTGAAACCATTTGTGAAAAAATAGATAAACATATAAAATTAATGTTAGAAAAATGATAAATCCTTTAGGTGGTACAGAACTTGCATTACTTGAGTTACAGTCAAGAATGACTGATATACAAAAAGAAAGAATTAATATTATCACATCGACATGTAGAGATGATTTCATTGATCCTAATAAGGTTAATATCCTATGGCAACAATTGAGTTATGATCAAGAAAATGTTTTAAACATAAAGAATAAAAACTTCACAGAAAAACTTGATGCGATAGTATTTGTATCTCATTGGCAATATGAATATTTTAAAAAAATATTTGATGTTCCAAGTCACAAATCTATTGTAATACACAATGCTACAAACTCTTTTCAAACCTTTTCAAAATCTAAAAAAGGAAAATTAAAATTAATTTATACCTCTATGCCCTATAGAGGCTTATATATTTTATTAAAAACTATACAAAATTTACAAAGAGATGATATAGAATTAGACATTTATTCAAGTACTATTATATATGGTAAAGATTTTGATTTAGAAAATAGAAGAAAATTTGAAGATCTATTTGAATACGCAAAAAAATTGCCCAATGTATTCTATAAAGGTTACGGTACGAATAACGAAATACGTGAAGCAGTTTCAAATGCACATATCATGGCATATCCTTGTATTTTTGAAGAAACTAGTTGCATGAGTGCGATTGAAGCATTATCAGCAGGATGTTTAATGGTATCAACAGATTTGGGTGCGTTAAAGGAAACTTGCAGTACCTGGGCAAATCTATTGACATATGATTCAAATGAAAATAATTTAATTAGACGTTATACGAAATTTTTAGAAAATTCTATAGAAAATTATTGGAATGACGAAACACAAGATAAATTAAAAGATCAATTTTCATATTATAACAAGTATTACTCATGGGAGTATCGAATAAAACAATGGCAAAAACTTTTTGATAAGGTTATAAAAATAAAATATGATGAATAATCAAAAAAAACGTAGAATAATGATAGGAACTCCTTCCTATGATGGAAAACTTGACGCATGGTATGTTAATAGTTTGATTCAAACTATTAAAAAAAGTTATGAAAAAGATATAGATATCGTGACAATATGGGTAAGTTATGATGCATTAATCCAACGTGCAAGAAACGATACTATACACATAGCCAGAGAAATGGAAGTAGATGATCTTGTTTTTGTTGATTCAGATATAGATTGGAATCCGGATGATTTTTTTAAATTAATTGATCATAATGTTGATGTAGTGGGCGGAACATATCGTAAAAAAACCGATGATATAGAGTTGTATCCTATTTTTAATCCCAGTGGCAATTATAATAAACAAGGTAACGGATTAATTGAAGTAGATGGATTGGGAACAGGATTTTTAAGATTTTCAAAAAAAGCCATAGATGATTTATATGATAAATCTCCAGAATATGAAGAAGAGGAAAAAGGTAAAAGAAGATTAGTTTTTGATATAGGTATAAATCAAGACAAACAATTAGTAAGTGAAGACATGGTTGCATGTCTTAAATTAAAAAATAGCGGATTTAAAATTTGGCTAGATCCTTCAATTACATGTGGACATACCGGAACCAAAAAATTTATAGGAAATTTTGAAATATATTTAGAAAAAATGAAAAATCTTTATAAAGATATGCCAGCATCAAATAAATCAAAAAAAGATGACGACATTATTCTGTAATGATAAAATATTCTGTTCCTTTTGACCATATTATTTTAGATGATTTTCTTGAACTTCAAAAAGCAAGAGAGTTGTCTAACGAATTTTTAGATTTCGATGATCATCGTTGGTTTTATTATAATAACCCTTTAGAAAATAAAAAAGCCTGTAATGATTATCATCTGTTCCCGCCAGAAACTTATAGATTTTTCAAATATCTAAATGGTCCAGAATTTGTTGAGTACCTTTGCAACATAACAGGGATAAAAAAACTATATCCTGATTATGGGTTGCATGGTGCAGGATGGCATATGCATGGCCGAGGTGGGAAACTGAATGTACATTTAGATTATAATATCCATCCTAAATTAAAATTACAAAGAAAATTAAATTTAATCTTTTATCTTACTGAAGATTGGCAAACAGAATGGGGTGGGGGATTAGAGTTATGGTCACATAACGAAGATACAAATCAACCAAAGAAATTAGTGAAAACAATTGACAATATTTTCAACCGTGCTATAGTTTTTGATACGACACAAAATTCTTGGCATGGTTTCGCTACTCCATTATCTTGCCCTGAAAACACTTACAGAAAAAGTATTGCTATGTATTATCTAATAGATCCTCCCAGTGATGCAGTTCAAAGGATGCGAGCACTTTATTCACCGTCTCGTGAACAAACCAACAATCCAGAAATTCAGAAGTTAATAGAAGAAAGAGTTAAGTAGTTTTTATGAAACTGGCTATTTTTTATCATGTTGCTCAGTTAAATGGGCAAAAATGGAAATTATTATACCAAGAACAAATTCATAAAATTGTTTTTTCTGGACTTTATGATGCTGTAGATCAGTTTCACGTTTGTTTAAATGGAACTGATCCTCTTCCGGAATTATTACCAAAAATGATTGTAGATATTAACTATAATATCAATTCGGAAGCCGATACATTAAAAAAACTTCATGATTTTGCATCTAAAAATCAAGATTATTTTATCCTATATATGCATACTAAAGGGATTTCATACATTGAATATCCAAATTTAGAATATAATACTAATAGATGGAGACTATATCTAGAATATTTTTCAATTTTAAATTGGGAAAATAATATAGAACTACTACAAACCTACGAGTGTGTTGGCACGGAATTTATTCAGAATGCTTGGCTACAGAAGATACAATTAAATGCTCCTCATTATAGTGGCAACTTTTGGTGGGCAAGAGCAGATTATATTGCAAGACTCGATCCTAATTATCTTTATGTTCCTGACCTTGAAGGGATCCAAGCAGGAAGATATAAATGCGAATTTTGGATAGGTACAGGGAATCCAAAACATTATAATTATACCAATATAGTTAAACTACCAGTTGACTTATATGAAGAACGATACTTTTTACCTATCGACTATACTATTGATAAAACAAATATGAAAAAAACACTGAGACAACCAAAAAAAATTGAAGAACAGTTTGCTTCGAATCTTCGTCCCTCAAATCGAGGATTGATTACGCAAATTCCAAATAAAAAAATAAAAATTGTTATGATCACTATGTTTAAAAACGAGGCTCATACTATTGGTAGAATGTTAGAGTCATGTTATAGATATATTGATTACTATGTTATTCAGGATAACGGTAGTACTGATGGTACACCTGAGATAGTTGAAAAGTTCTTTGCAGATAAAAATATTCCCGGCTATGTTTATAAATGCGAGGAGGGCTGGGTAGGATTTGGATGGAATAGGGATCATTTGTTACAAGAATGTCAAAAAACTGATCACGGTTGTGATTGGATTTTAAAAATGGATTGTGATGAAATTTTACAAGTTGATGATGATTTTAATTGGTCCTTATTAGAAGATACTTCGATTCATTCTTTTCATATACCAAATATTAAAGGTGGTACAATCTATAATAGAGCATGGCTTTGGAATACTAAATTTCCTTGGAAATTTAATCATGATCCTTCACATGAAACAATATCATTAGAATTAGATGGGATTAAAGAAAATTTCCAAAGAGTAAATTTACCTCGTAGTTTTAGACATGTATCGTTCGATGATGGACAAAGTTGGTCATCACCTACAAAATTTCTTAGTGATGCATTAAAATTAGAAGAAAAATTAATTAGAGAAAATACAATTCTTGAAGACAGATACCATTTTTGGTATATTGGAAAAAGTTACAGTGATGCCTATAAAAGTTCAATACTGCCATTAGATGGACATAGTCAAGAATATGCAAGGCGGGCTATTTGGTATTTTGAAAAATGGTTAGATTATACACATGATAATTTTACTAAGACCGGTGTTTCTAATAGATTTGATGAAATGGCCTACTACGCCGGTTTATTGATTGCACATGCTCATGGTTTTCTGAATAATATAGAAAAGAAAATTGAATGGTTAATTAAAACAGAACAATTATGTAGTAGAAGAAATGAACATTTGGTTAATCTTGCTGAAGTATATATGGAGTTAGGTGACCATAAAAAAATGTTAGAAGTAACTACTCGTGCAGTGCAACCTGATAGAACAAATCCATTTCCTGACTTAATGTTTATTATTGATGTAAATTGTTATTACGATACAGGTACATATGTAACAGATTTACATACCAAAGCAAAAATATTGAATCACGATTCGACTCAACGATATAATTTAACTTTAAATTCAACAAGAAATAAAAGAGTATTTGTTGTAGATAATTTTTATGCTGATCCGGATAGTGTTAGAAATTACGCAATGAGTCTTGACTTTGCTAAAGATCTACGATGGTACAAAGGTCTTAGAACTACAACAGCATATCGTCCTGATCAAATTAAAAAGGCATTTGAAGAAATTATTGGACAATCAATAACGAACTGGGAAGAGCACGGATTCAATGGTGTGTTCCAACTTACTACAGCAGAGGATCCCCAAGTATATCATTATGACAGCCAAAAATGGGCCGCTATGATTTATTTGACTCCCAATGCCCCGGTCCATAGTGGAACTAGATTGCATAAGAGTTTAATTACAGGTGCTAGAAGTGCCGATGAAGAAGGTGTAGATGGCGCATTTAGTTATGGATTTTATGACAGCACGAAATTTGATGTTGTAGATGATATGGGAAACATATATAATCGATGTGTGATAATGGATGCAAGAAATATACATTCTGCTGGTCCATATTTTGGACAAAATTTACAGAATGGTCGCCTTATACACTTGTTTTTCTTTGATTAAATCTCTATAATAACAATATGAAAAATTATAAATTTAGTGTTATCACTCCCGAACACAACCCTAAAAATATCCCTTACCTTTTAGAGTTATTTGATTCGATTGTGAATCAAACTTACAAAGATTGGGAATGGATATTATTTTTAAATAATGGCTGTAAAGAATCGGACATACCCGATGTAATAAAACAACATCCGCAGGTTATTGTACATCGAACAGAAGATAATAATGGTAATATCGGTCATATTAAAAATGCTGCATTTAATTTAGGTCAAGGCGACATTTTAGTCGAAGCAGATCATGATGATATTCTTATTGACACCTGTTTAGAAAAATTAAATCAAGCCTTTCAAGATGAATCTGTAGGTTTTGTATATAGTGATAATGCTGTCTTACATATGCAAGATCAATTTTCTCCATTTGGTGATCTGTACGGGTGGAGTCATAAAACATTTGATTACAAAGGAAAAACTTTGTATTCTATGAATAGTTTCCCCCCAAGTAGTCATAGTGTGGGATATATTTGGTATGCTCCTGACCATGTAAGATCCTGGAGAACAACGGTATATAAAAGTATTGGTGGGCACAACGTAGAATTATCTATTTGTGACGATCATGAATTAATGATTCGAACTTATATGAACACTAAAATGTATCATATCCCCGAAGTCCTTTACATCTATAGAATTACTGGTGATAACACTTGGTTAGAAAGAAATCAAGCAATTCAATTAAAAACTATTGAACTGTTTAATCAAAATGCCATGATGTTGGCAGAAAAAGATGCTCGAGAGAATGATTTACTATTAGTAGATCTAGGTGGAGGATTAAATCCTAAACCTGGATATCTAACTATAGATAAAGAAGGTGCAGACATTAATTTTGACCTCGATAAAGGTATCCCATTACCAGATAACAGCGTCGGGGTATTACATGCCAGTCATGTAATTGAACACCTAAAAGATCCGGTAAAAACTATGAGTGAAATACATAGAGTCTTAGCACATGGTGGATGGGCATTTATTGAAGTTCCAAGTACAGATGGTAGGGGTGCATTTCAAGATCCTACACATGTAAGTTTTTGGAACGAAAATAGTTTTCTTTACTATACTAATAGTTATTTGGCTAATTTTATTCGAAACAAAACTATAAGATTCCAAGAATTTAGAAGAGAGACCTGGTTTCCCAATGACTGGCTTAGAAGTATGAATGTATCAGTAGTAACCTGTTGGTTAGTTGCAGTTAAAGAGGGCGGTAGGAGATTACCACATGCATTGAGAATTTGATAAATATTCTATATTAATAGAATAAACAAATACTATGCCATTACCAGCCACAGGCGCAGAAATAACATTTGCCAGAGTAAATAGAGCCTATACTAATTGTGCTATTGGTGCTGCCGGTAATGCACCTGCTGGTGGTCAAAATATAAGATTAAGTGCTATTTTGGGTGCGTGTGCCGTCTATGGTATCAGTCAAACAGCAGGAACACAAATTGCTTTCTCTTCAAAATTTGGTGGTAGACCAAATCCGTTTACATATTAATTGAGGATTTATGAATTTAGAAAATGCATTAAAAATTTTAGATAGTGTACAACACAATCAATCTAAATGGGAACTAGAAACTATAAAATGGTCAGATCGTGCAACAAACCCAGAAACTTTAAAAGAATTTTTAAAAAGAATTCAACTGTTATCAACAAGCAATAGAAATGCAGATGAAGATAGAGAATATCAATTCTTATTAGAAATGTTAGAAGAATTGGATGAAACAGAGTGTAAAATACTTCTGAGTAATTCTAACGAAATTAGTAGAGATACATTTATTGAAACACTTGCTCGACAGAGTGCATTAGAAACGCTAGCACTTGGTAAAATCACTCTAGAAACTTTGACCAAATGCTGTAAATTAAGTCCTAACGACTTTATTTTGTGTGCTAAACGTACACAGGATTTGATTGATGCTATTCATAGTTTAGTAATTAAAGGTGAAAATTTAAGTAGAGATATTGCTAGCGCATGAAAAGTATTTTCAATAGTTCATCTTGGTCAATTAAGAAATCAAAATTAGCAATATGTATACCTTGTAGAGATCTCCTACATAGTGCCCATGCTTTATCTCTTTTAGAACTTGTTAAGTTTAATACCCTAAATGGTATTGAAACACAAGTCTTTATGAATGCATCTACAGTTTTATTAACACAGCGAGAGCACCTAGCCGATCAAGCAATTGACTATAATGCTGAATATATATTATGGTTAGATAGCGATATTACCTTTCCATCTAGTACAGCAATTAAACTGATGTCACACAACAAGGACTTTGTGGCCTGTAACTATGTACGTAGAACTTTTCCAGTAAAAGGTGTTGCTTATGAAAAAATGTATGATTGGACCAACCCTTTAGGCTTCGAAATTAAAGATGATTTAGTTAAAATTGAGGGAATAGGTATGGGATGTATGTTAATGAAAACTGAAATATTTGTTAAACTTCCTAAACCTTTTTTCGAATTTAGATATTCAGAAGACAGTAATGATTGGCTCGGTGAAGATATGATTCTCTGTGAAAAAATTAGAAGTTTAGGAATAGATTTGTTTGTTGATACACTTCTAAGTAATGAGATTAGGCATTTAGGTACCTATGCCTTCGGTCCAAAAATGTTAGATTAAATCTAGTAATAATTCTAACTTAGCACGTATAATTTTATTTTGTAAACTGTTTCTAACCCCCCTATGCAATGGAGTGGGCCAAGCGTTCCAGTCTACCCAGGCATAACCTGCATGTTCAAAGTTTAAAACAGGTATAAATTCTTTCTCTACCAACAGCACATATGTGTTATATTGGAATTTTTGATCATCACTGACAAATAATTCTAAAGGTATTACTTTCAATATATCTGTCGTGTTACCGACTTCTTCCTTTATTTCTCTAGAAACGATATCATATGGGGTAGAATCCATGGGTTCTTTTTTACCACCTACTAAACCCCATTGCCCTTTTGATTTTTCTTGAGTTCGCAATAAAAATAAAAAACGTCGTGTATCTTTGGCTAGAAATAGACCACCACTACAGATCAAAGGATCAACCTCCAAAGATCTGGTGAATAAATTCCCTCGTAAGTTTTGTTCCACGATCCGTTATCCCATTTATATTGTGTACCAGTATACGAATTAGTTATATAAACAACATCTGAAACGTTTTGAGAATCGAATACGATAGACCAATTTGCTCCATTATATTCAATAATATCATTTGCTCTGGCTTGAAAATCCAAACCAATTTCATTTTTCCAAGCATCCGGACCATCATAATCTACATCACCAAATTTATCATTAATATTGATATCTTCTAATATCAAATATCTAATTCCAGCAGTTAAATTTGTGGGTACAAATGTCTGTGGATTAATTACAGCATCAACCGTACCTCTACCAGAAATAATAGTATTACTGGGTACAGTATCGCTATCTACACTCAGTATCATAGATTGTTCATCTGACGGATCTAAACTTATATAAGCAATGACTTCATCACCGTTGGGTTGATTAAATCTTAATTGACTTAACCCTGCTGTAAATTTTCCTGGATACAAATCTAATAATTTATACCAACTGGCAATATTATTCGAGTTAGTTAAATCTATATCCTCGCCCCTACCATTAGATTTAATTAATTTGGCGGTATTATTTAATACTAGCAAATCATAATTGCCCGGTGTTATTGTAATCGTTGTATCAGCACTGATATCACTGAAATGTTCAGTCATTCCGTCCTTATTGTATATACCTTCAATTGTTCCGGAAGGAGAAACTGAAAAAATATTACTGATAATTTTTGTAACTATACCTAATTTTTTAACTTTGGCGGGAGGAGTGATCCAAATTGGAGCCTTAAAAGTCATGCTCATTATGTCAATATCGTCGCCTGTTCCCTGCGGTATTGTTCTTGACGTCCATTGTTGACCGTCTAATTCAATAACACTAAGACTAGTCCAATCAATATAATTGTCTGTGGTTTGGATTTCAAAACTTGGTGTGAAAAATACTACGAGTTGTTCCCATAATTGTAATTTTTGTTCAGTGTTCGTAGTCCATACATCTGCGGTCAATGTCAACGTATATGGTGTCGGCATTATTCTTTCTATCGTGTAATTTGCACCCTGTGTATTAAGATAAGAATTTGTATTACTATCAAAATCTCGTTCTCTTATATGTATTTTACTGACAAAAGTGGGATCTTGTAATCTTGCTCTATCAAACTGTAGATCTTTTATATAACAAGATATGAATGGAGCAGATGGGATTTTATTTTCACTATTGGCATTAATTATTTGACTTACTTGTCTAGTGTAATCACCATATCTAACAGGGATCTGATACAATTTTCCCTTATTGTCTTTGTAACTAAAATTACTGAAGAAATTGATAAATTGAGTAAGATATCGTCTTATTTGGCCATCGTAAAAGTGATCCATTTTAATTGTCCGCTCTCGGTCTTAATGCTTTACTCAAAGATTGACGTTCAGTTACAACTTCTCCTGCTATTGTTGCAGTATTGACATTATTAATGAACGTAGATTTTTGTGTTTGTCTAATTTTATCTGCATCTTCTGTTTGAGTACTTCCTTGAGTGTTTACAGTCATTCTTACATTGTCTTCAAATTTGATCCAATGCCTACCATCATATCGAAATAGTCTATTGGGAAGATAGTCTGTTCTTAGATAAAACTGCCCCTTAACTGGTGTGGATGGAAATGATATACCAAAACCATAAGGAGCACCATTTGGTGGTATACTATCACCTCTCAGATAACCTAAATAATAATCTTTATCAGGACTTGATAACACTAAACTGGCATCTAATTCAATGGTACTGACATCGTCGTCGATGTTACTAACATCTTGAATCTCTACAAGATTATTTTCATCTTTAGGAATAACAAAGAAATGGTCTGTGTCATAACCACTTTTACCTACATCTGTTAATGCCTGTTCGATAATTTGTTGATTAATTTCCAAATTTCTTTCGGCAGTTGAAATAAGATCTCCAATTGTAGTTCCGTCACCGGCACCTGCGTCTTTATCAAGTATACCTTTGTATTCCTGACTATCAACTAATGGTTGACATTTAGCACGAATTAGATGTGGATACCATGTTTGACTGTAACCAGATGCAGGTCTGGTAACTTCGGTTACAACATAAAATCGTTTTAGTGCTATTAATCGATCATCTAAAGCATATTCATCTTTTTGATGTGGTAGTTCTATTACATCACCGGCCATTATCTTACGTCCCAGCGAATCAAAACTTGAACGAAGATGAAATGTTATCATAATATTATCATTATTTAGGAATAGCCCAAATTGACTTAGATTAAAATCTATATCCTGTAATGTATAAATTCCTCTAATAACATAAACATTTTCTGAATATTGTCTATCTCTATTTTCGCCAAATAAAACATCTTGAATTCCTAATTCTTCTATCCAATTTGTATTAACTGGAGTAGACGGTGTGCTATCTGCTTCATCGGGAGAAACTGGCCCTAGATATTTGTGAATTAGGCAATCAGTACCACCGACTTGGAATTGTTCATTAATTACACGATCTAAAAATTTAAAATCGTTGCCTTTTTCTGGACGATAAAGAGATAATCTGGGCATGATAGTGTATTTATTAGATAAATATCCTGAAATAAATTCCACACAATGCTTTTTTTTAAAGATTCTCTCCTTTCTTTTCCCCTACCTAAGACCGATGGTATACCCGGATCGCAATTCAAATTAGGAACCGATAACACAGGCACAATAGAATACAATTTGAATAAGCATGGATATAGAACACCCGAATTCGAATCTATAGATTGGACAAAAAGTCTTGTGTGTTTTGGTTGTAGTGTAACATTAGGTATAGGAGTAGATGAAAAGAATTCTTGGCCTACCAAATTAGGTGAATTTTTAAAAATTTCTATTGTTAATCTAGGACAAGGAGGTGTAGGTATAGATTATATAGTTGCACAATTGGTATTTTTATTGAATCAAGGATACTATCCTAAAAAAATTGCAGTAGTATGGCCTGCAGAAACGAGAATATATTATTGGGGAGAGGGATCGAAAGAAATACAAGAACGTGACGATTTGAAAAATTTTTTTTGTCAAAATGATATACATATGTTAAGAAATGCACAAATTAATATAACAGCATTTAACCAATTATCAAAACACATACCATTAGTAGAAATGACATGGAGCAATTTTCTGCATCTAAATTTAAAAATTAGTAAATGGCGTAAAGTAGATCTAGGTACAGATAAAATTCATCCTGGTCCTAAAAGTCATTTATTAGCAGCAGAATATATGAGAGATCAATTCTTATCGCTCAATAATTGATAAATACCCATATGACCGAAAACGAAAATTTAAGGCAACAAATAATAGACTACGTTAGAAATATGCTCGGTGATGGCATGATTGACGTTGAATTAGATCCTACTCATTACAATACTGCTATTGATAGGGCATTAAATCGGTTTAGACAAAGAAGTAGCAATGCAGTTGAAGAAAGTTATGGTTTCTTAACAATCGAAGTTGATAGAAATGAATATATTCTTCCAAAAGAAGTTATGAATGTTAGACAAATTTTTAGAAGAAGTATCGGCAGCAGATCAGGGGGAGGTCAGGGCGGGACCCTATTTGAACCTTTTAATCTTGCATATTCTAATACCTATCTATTAACTGCTACTAACATGGGCGGATTAGCAACATACTATGCATTTGCCAGTTATCAAAAACAAGTCGGTAAAATGTTCGGCAGTGAAATTAACTTTGTATTCAATAAAACTTCCAAAAAACTAGTATTAATGCAACGTCCAAGAAGTGAAGAAGAAGTATTACTATGGTTGTATAATTATCGTCCAGATTTTAATCTTATTGAAGATCCATTTGCTAATCAATGGATTAAAGATTATAGTTTAGCCACATGTAAAATGATGTTAGGTGAAGCAAGGGAAAAGTTTGGTCAAGTAGCAAGCCCCCAAGGATCAACAACACTTAACGGTTCTGCACTAAAAACTGAAGCCAAGGCCGAAATTGATGCATTAGAACTTGAATTAATCAATTACAAAGATGGCGGAACACCACTGACCTTTATCGTTGGATAAAAAATAGTTGCTTTGTTGCCAATTATTGTTTTACAATAAAAAATCTAGTAGAGGCTTGTATGGCTAAAGTAATTGGTTTTGTGGGATTTATTGGTTCGGGCAAAGATACTGCCGCAGATTATCTAGTTAATTTCCACGGTTTTAGACGAGATAGTTTTGCTAACACACTAAAAGATGCTATTTCCGCAATTTTTGGATGGGATCGAACTCTACTTGAAGGTCGAACTGCCGAGGCCAGAGCATGGCGTGAACTGGAAGATCAATGGTGGTCAGAGCGTTTAGATAAAAAAATTACTCCAAGATGGATTCTACAATATTGGGGTACTGAAGTTTGTCGCCAAGGATTTCATGACGATATTTGGATCGCGAGTTTAGAAAACAAAATTAGAAAAACCGGAGACAATGTAGTCATTTCAGATGTACGTTTTCCAAACGAGATCAAAGCCATACATAATGCCGGTGGTAAGGTAATTAGAATCAAGCGTGGTCCAGAACCCGAATGGTTTAATGACGCAGTGTTATATAACAAAGGACCAAACAGTAGTGTCCTATGGCCAATGACTCAACAATCATTTGAGAAATTAAATATTCATTCAAGTGAAACAGCCTGGATTGGTTCGCCACTAGATTTAACTATTGAAAATAACTCCACAATAGATTATCTATACGAACAAATTAATAATGTGATTACAGATCAGGAATAAGATCACCTTGACGCCACGGCAATTTTAGTTTGTGTAAAATTCTTTGACAATTTGCACAAACTGTTTTCAGATTTGTATATCTACTGTTTGAAAAATCTCCATCAATATAGTAGACATCAAACTGTTCAGGATGTTTAGATGTAAATCCGCATTTTTCGCATAGACCTTTTTTCACATATCCAGATTTTTGCCAAGCCGGTCTTCCATCGGCTCTTTTCTTAGAACAATGATCACATTTTGATCTATAAAAGACTTGATTTTCTTTATAGTAGTTTACTGCTACCGGTCTTTTTTTACAGACTTTGCACAAATTTCGTATTTTCACGCCCTTTTGATTCCCCTTTTGAGTGTATTTACACCGAGGATTTTCTGAAAGTTTGACTAAATAATTCAAAGAGATCCATCAAGGAGACAACAAATGGCTTTAGAATCACCAGGCGTACAAGTACAAGTAATTGACGAGAGTTTATATACTCCTGCTGCCCCAGGCACAGTTCCAATGATTTTTGTGACCAGTGCACAAGATAAAAACAACCCCAGCGGTTCGACTGCTCAGGGCACTACTGCTGCTAATGCAGGTAAAGTTTGGCTTATCACTAGTCAGAGAGATTTGACTGATACATTCGGTACTCCTGTGTTTTATACCGATGCCAGTGGCAATCCACAACACGGCAATGAACTAAATGAATACGGTTTACAAGCCGCTTATAGTTTACTTGGTGTAACAAGTCGTGCATACATTGTAAGAGCAGATTTAGATCTAGCACAACTAGTACCTAGCAGTTCAGCACCCAAAGGTGATCCAATCTCAGGTCAGTTTTGGGTTGACACCGACGCAACACTTTATGGTGTTAAGACATGGAATACTGCGACACAAAAATTTACTTCAGTTACTCCTACTATTCTTAATGATGATAGTACAACTGATCAATTGAGTGGTGGTGTTCCTACCGCCAGTGTCGGACTTGTTGGTGATTACGCTATTGTTGTTACTGCAAATAAAACAGAAAACAAACTGTATTACAAAGCATCAACAGGATGGGAAGAAGTTGATGTTAGATTCGATTCAAATAAAACACTTAAAGTTGCACCTCATACATCTGTGCCAGATTTTACCACAGATGTAACCATGCAAACATTATCAAAAGTTTCAACTGGTACATCAGCAACTAATGTTATTATTGTCAATACATCCAGTCTTGTTGTAGGAATGGAAGTATCCGGCGACAGTGGACTAGGTGGCACAGGAAACACAACTGTTATTACAGGCATTGGATCAGGTCAAGTAACTGTTGCAAATGCACACGATCTACCATTTGCAGGTGCTTCACTGACCTTTACAGAAAAATTCACACCTGCTACAGGTAGTGTTTGGATGGTTACAACAACTCCTAATACTGGTGCAAATTGGAAAGTTCAATATTACAATGCATCTACCCAAGCATGGGTAAGTGTAACAGCACCTATCTATACTGACGGAGCCAAGGCTAACTATGGATTAGACGCTTCGGGTGGTGGTGCTAATATTGCAGTTGGTTCATTGTTTATTGATCACACAACATCAACAAGTCAGTTAACTCTAAAGAGAAGATCAATCAAGGGTGCTACAAGCGTGACTACACCTGCTTCAACTTTCTC
>Ga0129333_10003336_pt1 | contig 15011 bp, 10 predicted proteins | sample CPB6_08_DNA_FD_94474 | JGI IMG/M metagenome (GOLD analysis project Ga0129333, IMG submission 94474) | Freshwater to marine salinity gradient microbial communities from Chesapeake Bay, USA - CPBay_Sum_0.6_0.8_DNA | ecosystem: Environmental > Aquatic > Marine > Coastal | place: USA: Chesapeake...
CACCGGCTGCCCCTGCAGGCGGCGCTCCGCGAGAGCCTCAGTGATGGCAGCCAGGGGCGCGGCGCAGTGACGCAGGCCTTCAACCTCCTGCTGCGCACTGGAGAGCAGTTGGGCGATCTGGGGACAGAGCCCATCGGCGACGATGAGCTCGGATCCGAGCGGCTTGAGCTCGACAAGGCTCTGGTTTACCGAGGAACGCACTGTGCTGACCATGCGAAGCAGTTGGTTGGCGTGCACTCCCCTCAGCCGCCTGGGTCAGGGAGTTCACAGTATCTGATTGATTGTGCAGTCTACCGCGAAACCTTCCAACTACCCAGGCGAGTAGCTGTTGCCTGCTGAAACGGTGATTGCCCGCGCTGTTGATCCTGGGCGCCATTGCTTTGCGCAAAGCGCAATGAGAACCATGAGTCCAGACTGCCTGCGTTCAAGGCAGCAGCGGTTTCGGCGGTGCCACCAGGCCAAGCAGCACCAAACTGATGGCGGCACGGGTGCGGCTGTGCAGGTTCAACTTCTGGTACACCTGCTTGAGGTGGTACTTCACCGTATCGGTGGCCAGATGCAACACCTCGCCGATGGCGCGATCGTTGTGGCCGTTCACCACCTCCTGCATCACCTCCAGCTCCCGCGGCGTCAATCCCGGGTCGCGACCACGGCGACTTCCATGCAGCTGCTGGGCAATCTTCGGCTCAAGATAGACCCCACCCTGGCTCACAGTTCTGAGGGCTGCCATCACATGACCGGAGCCTATTTCTGACTCCAGAACGATGCCATCGCTATGGGTTTTCACCGCCTCCTCGAGCAAGGCGCGGTGATCGTACTGGAGAAACAACAAGCTGCGCAGCTCTGGCAGCATCGCCTTGGCCTGCACCACCAGTTCCAGCCCCGAGCCCTGCTCCAGCAGCTGCGTGCTCACCAGCAGAGTGGGGGCCTTGTGGCGACAGATGTCCAGCGCTTCCTGCAGTGTTGTGCAGGCCCCCGCCAGTCGATCCGGCATCAGGCTGTCGCCCTGATAGCGCCCTCGCTCGGCCCTGACCCACAACGTTGCCAGCAGGCGGCTCTGGCAACAGAACAGGATCCGCTCCCCCTCGAGCAGCTGATCGAGAGTCCCCCGCGGCGCCGCATGCGACAGATAGGTGATGACGGCGTCCAGTGCTGCAGCCAGGCCCTGAAAGCCAGTCTAGGAATGGGATGCTGTGTTGTCCTCGCTGGCAGACCGCCACCGTTGGCGCAGGAGCTCCGAGGCCGTCAGGCCGTGCTGGGCTCGGAAATCTCGGCTGAAGGAGGACAAATTGGTATAACCGCAGCTCTGGGCGATCTGCCACACGCCCTCGCCCGGTTGCGGGTTGTTCAGCCGCGTGCGTGCACGCTCCAGTCGCCGCTGACGCAGCCACTGCATCGGTGTGCAGCCATAGCGCTGGCGAAACTGATATTGCAGGGTGCGCCGCGAGCATCGGGCCTGTGTTTCCAGGTCGCTCAGGCTGATCGGTTGATCCAGGTGGGCCTCGATCCAGGCCAGAAGATCGCCCAGCTGCCCCGGGCTGGGTTGGCTGCTGTGGCGCTCCGATCGCCCCGTCGCCAGCTGCCGCAGCTCCGGCAGCAGCAGCAGCACCGTGAGGCGGATCAGCAGGTCGTCCAGCCGCAGCATGGGCAGCGCGCCTGGCCCCGCCTGCAGGGCTTGATCGGCACTGGTCAGGGTGCGATACACACAGGCCACCAGTTCCCGCTGGCCGGCCTGGTGCCAGAGCAACCGCTGCGGCTGCAGCAGCGCTTGCGCCAGGTCGCGGCCGATGCCGTCCGGGCCAGCCATGGTGACGGCGGTGCGGATCAGCTGATCGGCTGCGATGTTCAGCGAGACACCGCACGTCACCGTGTTCTCCAGCCGCAGGGATGCCGGCGGTAGGAACAGCACGGAGCAGCCCACCGGGTTGTCGTAGGTGCGGCCCTCGCAGCTCCAGAGGCCATTGCCGTTGTACGGCAGCAACAGTTGGCAGGCCTGGTGCGCCTCGGTGCTGACGCTGATGGCCGAACCCTCTGTGGCCACGGCAGTCACCGCCCCCAGGTTGACCACAGCCGTGCGGTTGTGGAAGGGACGGTGAGCATCTCTGGGTTCACAGATGCTCACCGGGATGGTGCTACTGACCAGTTCAGCCCACAGCTGCGGATCACTGTGATGGATACCCAGCCCGGGCTGATCAAGAAATGGCAACTCCAGCTGGCCGGGATAGAGCGTTGACGGCATCCAGACCGCAATTCCGGTGGCCTGACACTACCGATCCAGCCATAGCGGACGTGCCGTTGTTCAGCCGATGTAACGCGCTTCGCGCACCCGGCGAGCCCAGCCCAGGGCCTTGAGCAGCTTGATGTGCTGCCAGGTGATATCGAACTCAAACCAGCGCAGGCCATGGCGGGCGCTGGAGGGATGGGCGTGGTGGTTGTTGTGCCAGCCCTCGCCGAAGCTCAGGATCGCTACCCACCAGCAGTTGCGCGAGAGATCCGGGCAATCAAAATTGCGGTAGCCGAAGGCATGGGTGGCCGAATTCACCAGCCAGGTGACGTGGTAAACGAGCACCAGGCGCAGCGGGATCGCCCAGAGCACCAGGCCCAGGCCACCGCCATGCACCTGAGCGGCATTGCCATACCAATAGAGGGCCGCACCAATGGGGATCTGCAGCAGCAGGAACCAGCGATCGAGCCAGCGATAGAAAGGATCCTGCAGCACATCGCCGGTGAAGCGATGCAGCTCCCGCAGGGCCGGGATGTCGTGCAGCATCCACTCGCTATGGGCCCACCACAGGCCGCGGGCGGCGTCGTGGTGGTCGTTGGGCTGATCGGAGAACTTGTGGTGGTGGCGGTGCAGACCCACCCACTCGATCGGTCCGCTCTGGCAGGCCAGAGCGCCCATCAGCACCAGCACGCGCTCCACCCATTTCGGGGCCACAAAGCTGCGGTGCGCCACGAGGCGATGCAGACCGAGCGTGACACCGAGCACGGTGGTCCAATACAGGACGGCCAGCGCCACCAGGGCCTGCCAGCTCCAGAACTGAGGCAGCAGAGCGAAAACAGCGCCCACATGCATGACCAGCATGAAGCCGGTGGTGCCCAACTTGTATTTGCGCTGGCTGAAAGGCAGCGGCGCCCGGGGCACCACAAGCGCCGCCCGCATGCGCGCCTCCTGGGCGGCCGTCAGGCCAGCGGCGCCGTCGGCGGCATCCGGCCTGCTGGGGTGGGCCGCCACCGCGGCATCAGGGGCGAGGACCAAAGTTTTCTCCGTGAGGATGCGCAGGCTCCGGTCCGCGGATCAGCCCTCGGAGGGGCCTGGCGCACCACTGGCCTGGGATGCCGGCCGGAGCCAAGACATCAGTGGTCAGAAATCTAGTCGGGGGAAGACCCCGACCCGCGAGACCGTTGCGGGTACCCCCGCAGACGGGCCCGGCCAGGAGGGCGGCGGCAGGGCGGGCAGCATGCGTTGACAACCACACCACAGGCCCGCCATGACCGCCTCCACCTCCGACGCCTCGGCCCGCCGCTGGGCCGCCGCGCAGCTGGAGGAGGCGATCAGCCGCTGCGCATCTCAGGCAGAACAGCGGCGGGCCGAGGTGCGACCGCGGCTGCAGCGGGTGCTCGACGCCTTCGCCGCCGAGCGGCTGGGCGTGCATCACTTCGCTTCAGTGAGCGGCTACGGCCATGGCGACCTCGGCCGGGAGGTGCTCGATCGCGTCTTCGCACGGGTGCTGCAGGCGGAATCCGCAGCCGTGCGCCTGCAATTCGTGAGCGGCACCCACGCCATCGCCGCCGCCCTGTTCGGCGTGCTGCGCCCCGGCGATCGTCTGCTGGCCCTGAGCGGCCGCCCCTACGACACCCTCGAGGAGGTGATCGGCATCCGCGGCAGCGGCCAGGGCTCCCTGGCGGAGTTCGGCATCACCTACGACGAACTGGATCTGCTGCCCAATGGGGCGGTGGATGAGGCGGGCATCGCCGCGGCGCTGGCCGCGCCGACCCGGATGGTGCTGATCCAGCGCAGCTGCGGCTACAGCTGGCGGCCATCGCTGCGGGTGGCGCAGATCGGCCGGCTGGTGGACCAGGTCAAGGCGATCCAGCCCGACTGCCTGGTGTTCGTCGACAACTGCTACGGCGAACTGGTGGAGCTGCAGGAGCCCACCGCCGTTGGCGCCGATCTGATCGCCGGCTCACTGATCAAAAACCTGGGTGGCACGATCGCCCCCACCGGCGGCTACGTGGCCGGCCGCGCCGAGCTGGTGGAGCAGGCCTGCTGCCGGCTCACGGCGCCGGGCATCGGCAGCGAGGGCGGCACCGGCTTCGATCTGCACCGCCTGCTGTTCCAGGGCCTGTTCCTGGCGCCGCAGATGGTGACCGAAGCGCTGCTCTGCGCCGATCTCACCGCCGCGGTGTTCAGCGGCCTGGGCTATGCCGTGAACCCGCTGCCGGGCGCGCCGCGCAGCGATGTGATCCAAGCCGTGCGACTGGGGGCACCCGAGCCGCTCAAGGCAATCTGCCGCGCCTTCCAGGCACGCTCGCCGGTGGGCTCCTATCTCGATCCAGTGCCGGCGCCGATGCCCGGCTACGCCAGCGAACTGGTCATGGCCGGCGGCAGCTTCATCGATGGCAGCACCAGCGAGTTCTCCGCCGATGCCCCACTGCGAGAGCCTTACGTGCTCTACGCCCAGGGCGGCACCCACCGGGCCCACGCCGAGCTGGCCCTGGAACAGGCGCTGCTGGCTCTGGCCGCAGGGGGCTGGTGCGGTCCAGCTGCGGTGAACTGAACCAATCGCCCCGGACTGCCGCGGATCCGACAGACTGACGCGACCCCCGCAGCGGCCCCGACCGATGGCCCTCAGCTACCCCGACGACTGCCGCTACGCCGACAGCCACGAATATGCCCGCCAGGAAGGGGAGCTGGTGCGCATCGGCATCAGCGCCTTCGCGGTGGACCAGCTGGGCGACATCGTGTTTGTGGAGCTACCGGAGCTGGGGGCCTCCCTGAGCCAGGGCAGCAGCTTCGGCTCCGTGGAATCGGTGAAGGCGGTGGAGGATGTGATCGCGCCGATCAGCGGCACGATCGAAGCGCGCAATGAGGCCGTGCTGGCCAACCCCGAGGAGCTGCAGAACGATCCCTACGGCGAAGGCTGGCTGCTGCTGGTGCGCCCCAGTGATCCCACCCAGCTGGACGCCCTGATGGATGCCGCCGGCTACGCCGCCCAGGTGGAGGGCCACTGAGGGCATGGGCGGTTCCAACCCCGGCGACCTCAGCCCCTTTGTGGCCCGCCACATCGGCCCGAGCGAGGCTGAGCAGCGGCGCATGCTCAACGATCTGGGCCTGAACGATCTGGAGCAGCTGGTGGCCGAAGTGGTGCCGGCGGCGATCCGTCTGGAACCGGAGCAGGGCCTGGCGGGCCTGCCTGCCGGCTGCGATGAAGCTGAAGCCCTGGCGGAGCTGGCGGCGATCGCCGCCAGCAACCAGGTGCGCCGCAGCCTGATCGGCCTCGGCTATCACGACTGCGTCACGCCGGCGCTGCTGCAGCGCCATGTGTTCGAGAACCCAGCCTGGTACACGGCCTACACCCCCTATCAAGCGGAAATCAGCCAGGGGCGCCTGGAGGCGCTGCTCAATTTCCAGACGCTGATCAGCGAACTGACCGGTCTGCCGATCGCCAACGCCTCACTGCTGGATGAACCCACAGCTGCAGCTGAAGCGATGGCCCTGAGCCTCAACGCCCGCCGCGACGCCAGTGCCAGCCGCTACCTGGTGGACAGCCAGGTGCTGCCGCAGACCTGGGCCGTCCTGCAGACCCGCGCCGAACCGCTCGGCATCGAGCTGGTGCGGCTGGATCGGCGCCAGGCGGCCAGCTGGAGCGAGCGCTTCAACGGTTGCTTCGGCCTGCTGCTGCAGCTGCCCGGCTGCGATGGCGCCCTCTGGGATCCGGCCGAGCTGATCAGCGCCGCCCGCGCCGCCGGCCTGATCGTGACCGCCGCTGTGGATCCGCTCGCCCAGGTGCTGCTGGCGCCGGTGGGACAGCTGGGCGTGGAGATCGCCGTGGGCAGCAGCCAGCGCTTCGGTGTGCCCCTCGGCGGCGGCGGCCCCCATGCCGCCTTCTTCGCCACCACCAGTACCCACCAGCGCCGCATCCCCGGCCGCCTGGTGGGGCAATCGCGGGATGCCGAAGGCAGACCGGCCCTGCGCCTGGCCCTGCAGACCCGCGAGCAGCACATCCGCCGCGACAAGGCCACCAGCAACATCTGCACCGCCCAGGTGCTGCTGGCGGTGATGGCCGGCTTCTATGCCGTGCACCACGGCGCCGATGGGCTGGCGGCCATCGCCCGGCGGGTGCTGCGGCTGCGGGAGCTGCTGCGACGCGGCCTCAGCTCGATCGGCCTGGAAGCAGAGCCCGGTACCGGCTTCGACAGCCTGCGGGTCGTGACACCGTTGGCACCGCAGCTGCTGGCCCAGGCCGAGGCGGCCGGCTTCAACCTGCGGGCCGAGACAGCCGACGGACCCTGTGCCCCCGGGGCGGATGCCACGGCCCTGGCCATCAGCCTCGATGAACGCTCCAACCGCAGCGAACTGGTGGCGCTGCTCGCTGCCCTGCAGACGGCCCTGCGCACGGGCGACAGCGACGGCTGCAGCGCGGCTGGCACAGCCGGCGTAGCCATGGCAGAAGGCCTGGCCATTCTGGAGGCGGAACTGGACACCGAGCTCGCCCACGCCGGCGCCGGCGCCGCCCCGGAGCTGTTGCTCTGGGCAGAGGCGGTGCCGCAACGCCGCCAGCCCTGGCTGCAGCAACCGGTGTTCCAGCGCCACCGCAGCGAGAGCGATCTGCTGCGCTACATCCAACGGCTGGTATCGCGCGACTTCTCGCTGGTGCACGGGATGATCCCGCTCGGCAGCTGCACGATGAAGCTCAACGCCGCCGCCGAGCTGCTGCCGGTGAGCTGGCCCGCCTTCGCCGGCCTTCACCCCTTCGCCCCCGCCGCGCAGCAGGCCGGCTACCAACGCCTCTGCGACGACCTGGAGCGCTGGCTGGCGGCGATCACCGGCTTCGCGGCGGTGTCGCTTCAGCCCAATGCCGGCTCCCAGGGCGAGTACGCCGGCCTGCTGGTGATCCGCGCCTGGCACCGGAGTCGCGGCGAAGGCCACCGGCATCTCTGCCTGATCCCCACCAGCGCCCACGGCACCAACCCGGCCAGCGCCGTGATGGCCGGGTTCACGGTGGTGCCGGTGGCCTGCGACGGGCAGGGCAACATCGATCAGGCCGACCTGGCCGCCAAGGCCGAGGCCCACGCCAGCGAGCTGGCGGCGCTGATGATCACCTACCCCTCCACCCACGGGGTGTTTGAACCGGGCATCAGCGAGATCTGCGCGCTGGTGCACCGCTGCGGCGGCCAGGTCTACCTCGATGGCGCCAACCTCACCGCCCAGGTGGGCCTGGCCAAGCCGGGGCTCTATGGCGCCGATGTCTGCCACCTCAACCTGCACAAGACCTTCTGCATCCCCCACGGCGGCGGCGGCCCGGGGGTGGGGCCGATCGCGGTGGCGGCGCACCTGGAACCGTTCCTGCCGGGCCATCCCCTGGCGGCGAACTGCGGCGGCAGCGCGGCGATCGGCCCGGTGAGCGCGGCCCCCTGGGGCAGCGCCGGCATCCTGCCGATCAGCTGGATGTACATCCGGATGATGGGCGGCGCCGGCCTGCGCCGCGCCAGCGCCATGGCTCTGCTGGCGGCCAACTGGCTGGCGGAGCGGCTGGATCGCCACTACCCGGTGCTGTTCCGGGGCGCCGACGGGCGGGTGGCGCACGAGTGCATCCTCGATCTGCGACCACTGCGGCGCAGCGCCGGCCTGGAGGTCGATGACCTGGCCAAACGGTTGATGGATTACGGCTTCCATGCACCCACCGTGAGCTGGCCGGTGGCCGGCACCGTGATGGTGGAGCCCACCGAGAGCGAGGGACTGGCGGAGCTGGAGCGCTTCTGCCTGGCGATGGAAGCGATCCGGACCGAGGCAGCGGCGATCGAAGCGGGCGCCTGCGATCCGCTCGACAACCCGCTCAAGCGGGCGCCGCACACCCTGGCGGCCGTCACCGACGACGCCTGGGAGCGGCCCTACAGCCGCAGCAGCGCCGCCTTCCCGGCCGGTGAGGCGCAGCGGGCGGACAAGTTCTGGCCCGCGGTGGCCCGGATCGACAACGCCTACGGCGACCGCAACCTGGTGTGCACCTGCCCCTCCGTGACAGACCTGGCGACGCCCAGCCGCTGAGGGCCGATTACCATTTCATCCATTAGAGAAAAACTGCGGAATTTTTTTCCGCCGTTGCCCTTGCCTTTCCAGCAGGATCTGCTGCAACTGCAGACACCGCTGCTCAGCTGTCGCCCATGACCCCCGACGATCCGAACAGCACAACCGGCCCGATCGCGGCACAGCTGCCGCCGATCCCCGGCTCCCAGACCCTGCGGGTGGACGGCACCAACGTGGTGCGCGTGCCCTTCGGGGTGCGCCAGGCCCGCCGCAGCCGCCCCGCCCGCCCAGAGCGCTGGGCCACGGTGGTGCTGCCCTTCCAGAGCGGCGGTGGCTCCACACCACCGCCACCGCAGGCCGCCTGAGGCCCAGCCCGCGCTCAGTAATGGGCGCCGCTGCGGCGCTGGTGCACCGCCGTCGTGGCTGCGGCATCCAGGAGGCTGCCAGCCTGCACCTGGGCATAGAGGAGCCAGTGGTCGCCGCATTCCATGCGCTGCTGGACGCGGCACTCCAACCAGGCGAGCGCCTCCGTTAGCAGCGGTTGACCGCTGGGGCTCTGGTCCAGCGTCAACCCGGCGAAGCGATCGGCACCGGGAGCAAAGGGTTGCAGGAATTGCTTCATCGGGCCGGTCTCACGACCAGCGGCCAGGACGTTCAGGGCGAAGACATCACCCACGTGCAGCAGGGCCTCCACGGCGCGGTCGCGGGCGACGGCCACCGTGAGACCCGGCGGGGAAAAACTGGCCTGGCTGACCCAGCTGGCCACCATGGCGCCCGTCAGCGCCTGATCGTCGCTGCCCTTGCGGGTGGTGAGCACGCACAGAGAGCCCACCACACGGCCAAGAGCCTGCACGGCCGGGTTGGTGGCACTTTCACTCAGACCGCGGCCACCGGCGCCGGCGCGGCGCTGGGCGCGGCGCTGCTCGGCCAGCAGGCTGCGGCCGAGGGCGGTGCCGGTTTCCTCGCAGGCCTTGAGGGTGGCGGGATCCGGGCTGAACTACACCTTGATCGGCTCAAAGGCGAAGCGGAAACCTCCATCGCGCAGCTTGCTCTCGAGCAGATCGAGCGCCTCCCCGCTCCAGCCAAAGCTGCCGAACACCCCCACCGGTCTGGCGCGATCGCCCTCCGCCAGGAGCGTTCCCAGGGCCGAAACAATCGGCGTGGGGGCATGGCCTCCAAGGGTGGGGGAGCCAATCAGCACCGCATCACAACCGCGGATCGCCTCCAGCAGCCGCTCGGGGGATGTGAATTCGCAGTTGATGCTCTCCACCCGCACACCGGTGCGGGCGACGCCCTGGGCGATCGCATCGGCAATGGCGGCGGTGTTGCCATAGGCGCTGGCAAACAGCAACGCCACCGACAGGCGTGCGCGATCCAGGGTTTCACCCCAGCGGCGATAGTCGACCAGCAGGCTGCGCCAGCTCTCGGCGATCGCCGGACCATGACCGGGGGCAATCGTGCGGATCGGCAGGTCATCGAGCCGGTTCAGCACCGCTTCCACCTGCCGCGCCATCGGCGCCATCAGGCAGTCGTAGAAGTAGCGGCGATCCTCCTCGCTGCTGCTGCGACTGGCTTCAGCCCAGGCCTCGCTGCAGAGATGGGCGGCGAAGAACTTACCGCTCATCAGCAGGCCGGTGCGCTCCTCAAAGGCCAGCAGGGCATCGGGCCAGCGCGGCGTGGGGGCCGCCAGCAGGCTGAGGCTGTAGCGATCGGGACACGCGAGACGCTCCTCACCGCGCACAACCGTGATCGGAGGCAGAGGCGGCAGCGCTTCGGGCTCCGGGGTGGCGGCAGCGCCAGGCGGTTGAGGGCGGCGCTGGTGCCAGAGATCACGCAGCAGCTGGGCGGCGGGATTGGAGGTGATCAGCCGCAACTGGCTCCAGCCGCGGGCCAGAGCCTGCAGCAGGGCCACCCGATTGGGGTTGACATGGCCCACCACCACCTGCAACTCCTGCTCCGCCGGCACGAGCTCCGCCAGCTGGGCCAGAAAGGGCTCGGCGAAGGAGGCGCCGGGGGGGTGCACCAGCAGGGGAGCCGGACCGGAAAGAAACAGAAAGCTGTTGGCGCTGGTGCCGCGCTCGAGGCCGTACTCCAGCTCGAAGCGCAGGCGGCGCGGACTGAGGCAGCGCAGGCAGAGCAGGCCGGGCTCCAGCGGCAGCTGGATCACGCGGCGCTGGGACGCCGCGTCACCGGGGGCGGTGCTGGCCAGGGAGACGGCGCTATCCATCAGTAGTGGTTCCCCACTTTGCGGTGGTGAACGGCTGTAGACGCCTCCGTATCGGAGACGTTGCCCTGCTCCACTTCGGCGTAGATGATCCAATGGTCGGGCCCCTCCAGGCGCTGGGCGACGCGGCAGCCGAGGAAAGCCAGGGCATCGGCGAGCACCGGCCCACCGGCAGCGACACCCTCCAGGGTGCTGATGCCGGCAAAGCGATCAGCACCGGGCGGGAAACGCCTGAGGAAGTGGCGCAGCAGCAGCTGGTGGTTGTCGTCGCGCAGGATGTTGAGCACGAAGCGATCACCCACCTGCATCAGCGCCTCAATGGCGCGGTCCTTGGCGACAGCCACGCTGATGCCCGGCGGGTTGAAGCTGGCCTGACTCACCCAGCTGGCCACCATCGCCGAGGCGCGCTCCTCCTGGCGGGCGGTCACCACATACAGGCCACCGGAGAGGCGACCGAGCGCCTTGTCGAGATCGCCGTCGAGGGCTTTCATCGCAGCGATGGCCTTGGCGCGGGTGAGCAGCTGGCCCAGGTCGGTGCCGGCCTCCTCGCAACGCTGGTAGTCGTTGCCATCCGGCACCTGGCGGATCCGCAGCGGCTCGAATGCCTCCTTCTGACCAAGACTGCGCAACTGCGCGGCCACGGTGTCGATCGGCTCATCATTGCCGCCATAGGCGTCGTAAACGGCAACCCACTGCTTGGGACTGAGGGCCGCCAGCAGCGTGCCGATCGAGGCCTGCAGGTCGGCATCGGCGCCGGCGGGCCAGGTGGGCACCACCACGGCGCTGGCCTCACCGACGAGGGCGCTGAGCTCCTGCGGATCGGTGGCGCGCAGATCAACGAGTTGCACCTGGGCCTCAGCCTTGCCGATGCCGCGGGCGATGGCCTGGCAGAGGCGATCGCAGAAACCGTATTGGCTCACGTAGCAGACGGCGGCATAGGCCTCACCCTTGCTGCGGCCCTCGCTCCAATCGCGGTAGTCCGAGAGCCAGAGGCTGAGGTGATGGCGCAGCAGCGGACCATGGCCCACGGCGATGGTGTTGATCGCCGGCAGCGCATCCATGCGCTTCATCGCCTGCAGCACGCTGCGGGCATTGGGCCCCATCAGGCAGTCGTAATAGAAGCGGAAGTCGGGCGCGATGGCGCCGGGGTCGACATCGAAAACATCCTCGGAGCAGTAGTGCAGGCCGAAGGCATCGCAGGTGTAGAGGATGCCGGTGCCGTGGTCGAAGGAGAAGATCGTGTCAGGCCAGTGCAGATTCGGCGCGCTCAGGAACTCGAAGCGATGGGCCACACCGCTGTCGGGGTTCGTGCCGAGATCGAGGCCATCACCGCTTTTGACGGCGCGGCTGCGGAAGGGGCGGTGCACCTGGTTCTCAAGGAACTGGATCGCCACCTTGGAGGCCACGATCTCGATCTCAGGGTTGAGATCAAGCAGATGGCCGATCAAACCGGAGTGATCCGGCTCCGTATGGCTCACGATCAGGTAGTCGATCGTGCCCGGATCGATCTGCCCCTGCAGCAGCGGCAGCCAGGTGTCCGCGAACTTGAGGTGGCTGCTGTCGATCAGGGCGATGCGCTCGCCGCGCACGAGGTAGCTGTTGTAGGTGGTGCCGTTGCGCAGGCCGAACTCAATGTCAAACCGGCTGCGCTCCCAGTCGAGCGAGCGGATCGTGGTGGTATCGGCGCCGATCAGCTGGCACTGCAGCGAGAGGCGGCCCGGGGTGGCGGCGACAGGCGCGGCTTCTGCAGTGTGAACAGCCATGAACCCAGCCCTCAGCGGCACCCGAACTGTAGGCAGGCCCCTGAGCAGGCTGGTCAGGCTGCTGCAGCCCTGACCAGCACAGGCGTGGGATGAAACGCCGACTGGCAGAATCCTGGATGCGTCACAAACTGAGCCGGCCGAGCCGGACCAGGAAATCTCACATCCAGCCCGGCATCCGCCCCCATGCGCAGGCAGTGCGCGGATTCCTGCGGTAAAACGCACCCACTTGGCTGCAGATGCGTGGCACCGCGTCCCCTTGTTTCTGGGTTGGCTCTGACCGTGCTGGCGGTGAGCCCCGCCTTCGGTCAGGCACCTGGGAGCCTGAGTCCGGGCCTGCAACTCCAGCAACAGCTGCAGACGCCAGCCCCAGCACCGACTCCACTACCCGATCGCCCCCTGCTGCCCGAGGAGAAACCTCCGGCTGAACCGGGAGAACCGAGCGATGGGCCACCAGCACCCACAGGCAGCCCCCAGGCCCGGATCCAGCTGGGTGAGGTGAGCTTCCGCGGCATCGTCGACCATGGCTACCGACCGGCCAACCTGCCCCGCATCTTTCAGCAGCTGCGCACGCGTTTCACGGCCATGGCCACGCGCACGGATCTGACCTGCGGCGATCTGCAGCAGGCGTCGATCGAAGCGAATCGTGAACTGAGCCGCCAGGGGTACATCACCAGCCTGGTCAAACCGGTGGCCAGGGGCACGACGACGCTGAGCCCGGAAAGCTGCAATCAGGCAGGCAGCGTCATTGATGTGACGATCGTTGCCAGCTTCATCGAAACGACGGTGCTGGAGGGGCGCAACGACGCCCTGGTGGCCTACGTGCGCAAGATGCTGCAGCCCCTGGTGGGTGGCACCAAGCCCAAGATCGTGTTCAATCAACAGGAACTGGAGCGTCAGCTGCTGCTGATGCGCAACTTCGGGGCCGTTGAAGTGACACCGGTGCTGCAGCGCGGCCGGCTGTTCGGGGGCACAGTGCTGACGGCCACGGTGGAGGCGATCCGGCCGAAGGCCAGCCTGCAATCCGACAACAACCTGCCGCTGCAGCTCGGCACCTGGCGCCTGGGCGCAACAGCCGAAGGGTATGTGCCCAGCGTTCAGCCGGTGTTCCTCTCCGCCAGCGGCAACAATGCCTTCTCGATCCCTGGAGGCTTCGCCGATGGCTTCGTGCTGGCGAGAACCCCCCTGGGCAATCAGGGCTGGCAGACAGACCTGCTCTGGGGCACCACCACGACCAGCTCCAAAGATCTGGTGGCGGGGCCAAACATCGGCCAGACCGGCGGCACCTCGAATCTGTGGTCTGTGGGGGCCAGCTACCCACTGCTGCTACGCCGCTACAGCATGTTGAGCGTGGGATTAAAGGGAACCCTGCAGAACAGCACGAACGATTACTTCTTCAACGGCGAACATATTGCGGATCTGAACACGGATAAAATTCGCGCCATTCGGCTCACCCTGGATGGCTACACCCAATCGCCGCCCACCGCCACCAAGCCAGGCAGCATCAGCCAGGTGGGGGTGATCCTGAGCCAGGGCTTCAGCGGACTCGGCAGCGCACTGGCACCGGGTGAGGTTCTCTCGAATCTCTATGGCGATGCCAATTTCACCACCGCACGCTTCAACCTCTCCCATACTCGCGAACTGCTGCGCAACAGCACTGGTACCAGCGTGACCCTGGCAACGCTGAAGGGCACCGCCCAGCTGAGCGGCTCAGGTGTACCCGTGCCCGAACAGTTCACCTACGGCGGCCCGTACTACGGCCGAGCCTTCAACAGCGTCTACATCCTGGGCGACGAAGGCTGGGCAGGATCCTTTGAGCTGGGGCAGCGTTTTCTGGTCAACAGCGGCCGCCAGACCCTCAGCCTGATGCCCTTCGCCTGGTACGACTATGGCTACACGAGCTACCGCGAGGGCTCCTGGCCTCTGCAGAACAATTCGGCAGGCACCTACGGCATCGGCGCGCGAGGCTCGGTGCTGGGAGGCATCAGCAGCTTCGAACTGGGCTGGGGCATCCCCTCCAGCAACACGATCCAGACCAGCCGCATCGGCGCCAGCAACAGCATCGTGTACTTCAAGATGCGAGTGGGATTTTAAAAAAGCGAACGGCTCCGTCAGGATCTGCGGACGCCAGCGCCGAAATGTCCAAAGCAATACAACAAAACCGTTGATTGACGGGCTGAATCTGGCCCAGGCCGCCTGGGGATTCAACGAACAACTGCCACTGCCCGGCACAACCTTGGGGACGAGCAGCTCCCCTTCGAGCAACAAAGCGAGAACCACAATTCCCAGAACAAGACAACTGCGACAGGCGCCAAGGTCGGGCCGCTCCATGGTCTTGAATCATGCTGAAATGCGTTCAGCCACTGTCCAGAACCCAGTCTTGATGCCTACACTTGGCTGGCGCCAAATGCGGGCAGATGGACAGGCTTAATACCTACTCTCGCAAGGGGAAGCTGGTCTCCCTGCTCGCCCTGATCGCCGGCCTCACGCCAGGAGCTGCGCTGGCCCTGCCTGAAGGCCTGGAGGTGCGCGGAGGCTCCATCAGCGTCAACCAGCCGGATGCAACCACCCTGGTGATCCAACAGGGCACGCAACGGGCGGCCGGCGATTGGCGCAGCTTCAACATCGGCGCTGGTGAGCGCGTCAACATCCAGCAGCCCAGTGCCAGCAGCCTGATGCTGGCCCGCGTCAGCGGCGGAGTGGGCACGGAGATCTTCGGCCAGCTGAATGCCAACGGCGCGCTGCTGCTGCTCAACCCCCACGGCGTTCTGATCGGCCC
>Ga0129333_10003337_pt1 | contig 15010 bp, 23 predicted proteins | sample CPB6_08_DNA_FD_94474 | JGI IMG/M metagenome (GOLD analysis project Ga0129333, IMG submission 94474) | Freshwater to marine salinity gradient microbial communities from Chesapeake Bay, USA - CPBay_Sum_0.6_0.8_DNA | ecosystem: Environmental > Aquatic > Marine > Coastal | place: USA: Chesapeake...
GTCCATAGCATATGATCTAGGCTGTGACTGAGTCCAACAGGATCTCCGTAGACACCTTTCTTTACTGTTTGATCATAAGTTTGAATGAAAAAGTCTGCGTACCAATGTTTGGCCTGTAGCAGGAACATTAATAGTAATATCTCCATATAACTATTTATATGGATACTTATCTAAACTAAGATAATTTTTCCCAACTGATAAACTGTGGATTACGCAGAGTTTGAACTCTTACTGTGGGATTTGATTCAAACATACCATTAGCATATCTAATGTAGATATCTAGTTCAGCAAATTCCGTGCTGTCAGGGCGTCCTATCTGTGCTACAAATAATTGACTGGTGCCATCTGGCGCACCATATTTTAGTCCCATAAGTTGTAGATCTTCTACTTCTGCAATGCTTGGCACATAATATAAACCATTGACACTGGCATAAAAGTATGGTTGTTTTGAAAATCTCAGCATTGATGTTAGGCTGTTATTTTGCTTAAGGGTATTTTCAATTATGGCTTCAAACACTGAGGCAATCTTTGAAAACAAAGGAGTAGCATAGGCCTTCTTTGTCTGCCAATTAGCTTGAAACCAATCCCCAAACACTCGCTGCCATTTGGCATTTTTACCTGAAGATGCAATAATAGTATTAGCATCTGCTGTAATACTCTTTTTACCGTTACAGGTAAATTTTTGTGTAGCAGAATCAAATACTATGGTATACTTGTCAGATAGTGGGGCAATTACTTCATTTGGTCTACTTTGGGCAAGAGCAAGCACATCATTAAAAATGTCCTGCTTCATCTGCTTGAATTCTTCTTGAGCATACTGATAAAAAATATCGTTGCCTCTTTCTGGTGTTAGTCCAAGAGCCTTAGGAGTAAGATTGGCTAGAGTAATTCCTCCCTCTGCCTTAAGACTTATTCCTGATATGCTTGTGCCTTCAAATCCTATATCTGCTGGATTATCGGCTTGATTTTTACCACCGGCCCAAGAAAATTGTTCTAAAGATTCACCTATATCTGAAAGTTTATTGTTAATGAGTCCAGCATAATTAGAGCCAATTTGATGCCATCGTAAAAACAACCCCTGATCAAAATTAGGTGCTAAAAGTTTCTTAATAGAATTATATGTTCCTTCTGGATTTGAAAGAACATCTGCAGATATAGATTGCTCAGGTTGTGCCGGATTAAACGTTTCTGGATCAACTCCGGCAAGAGCACATAATACAGCTATCTCACTATTGTACCTTACTCCGCTAGATTTTCCACCTTCTTCTATCGGGGTTGAGAATTCACTAAATCGCATAATAAAATATTTATGCGGCTTCCGGAAATAGAACCTCATCTACAAATGTTAATATAGTAGTTTCCGGAACGCCCATTGCCACCATACTTTTAATAACCTGAGGGTTTTGTTTTTGGTAGTGGCAATACCTGTCTTGGGCCATATGAAAGTCTGCCCCACAGGTTTGAGTTATACCGACATTATCTAAATAATAATCCACTGATTTTAGAGCAGTTTCGCACAGTAAATCAACTTCGTTTTCTTCTCTAATGTTACCCGCAGCGATCATATTATTACTAAAAATATACCTAGCCCATTCAGGTAATTCCCTAGGTTTAGTCCATGCTATATCAGAGGTATTTTCTTTAAACCATTTCATCATAAAATGATCAGGATCACCTGCGCAACTAAAATCGTGAAAAGCACCCGTTATCTTAGACTTCCCACAAATAGCATCAAATCCCCATATAGGGCTAGGATCATTGTAATGAGGGAAAATAGTAGAGTGTAAAATATAGATGCCATGACTATTTCTGTTATCTACTATTTCTATATGGGCTCTTCTATATCGATTGCTAGACCAAATAGAATTATGCCAGTCGTAGTTTGCCGCTCTAGGATCGTTTAACATAGAGCCAGAATTGTTAAATTTTAATTCTAATTGTTTGGATAGATTTTCTATCTTTGCCCAAATACTAGAATTCATAACTATTAAGGATTCCTATAGCAAAATCAAAAGCCTTATTGGCTTCATCAGCAAGGCTAATATCCAATTTATTTCTTAGTATTTCTTTATATTTTTCCGGATCAGGAAATTCAAGTGATTTATGCTGTCCTGGAATAATATTCTTAATCATTTGCCCACCATACATATCGCCCATGTGCCAAACATATAAATGAGCCAATATAAGATTTGGATTAGGATTAGCCAGCATATCTCCAGTTAAATATCCTGCATAATTACCAGTAGGCTTTCTTACATGGAATAATTGAAAATTAGGAGGAGGTCCTCCAGTTCTAGACATATAATCGCTCAATAGGGCCGCTCCTCTCCTAATAGGATGGAGATCATCTAAAAAACCCTTAGTATATGCGATCATTTCTATTTTCCTATAAATTTCCATTTTTTGAAATAGAAAATCGCTGTAATAATTTGTAGGGAGTGTGCCTGCAAATACGGCTTTCATAAAGGGAGTATTTTCTGCTTCTGTATGCTTTTCTGCTGTTAATTCTTTAAGAGTTGTCATGTATACCTCATTCAACTTCACACTTTAATTGTAATGGAAAATTGTTAGCCCTAGCAAGAGCTACTCCTTCCATAGTTTTTTGTTCTGCGATTTCGTAAGTATAGATACCTGCTACCGCACTACCTTCGTTATGTACTTTAAGAGTAATTTCTTTAGCAGCCGGTTGCGAATGTTTGAATATATTCATTAACATGGCAATTACGAACTCAACCGGAGTAACATCATCGTTTATCAAAACGACTTTATATTTTTTCGGCAGTTTAATTCTATCCGAAGTTTTCGAAGATTTTTCTACTACGGCGTCTGTTGTCATAATATACCTATTTATGGGGGAACTAGTCCCCCATGAAAATTACTCGTCTTTAATGACTAGTTGTCTTGGTTTTAGTGTTTCTGGGATAATTCTTTCTAGAGAAATTGTCAAAACGCCATTTTTAATTTTGGCCTCTCCAACTTCGATATGTTCTGCCAATGGCCATAACCTAGAGAAATCTCTAGATGCAAGACCATGGTGAAGATATACTACTTCCTCTTCATCTACTTTATTTTTACGTTGACCTTTTACGACTAAATTGTCTTGATCAACTTCTACAGTAATTTCAGTTTTATCAAATCCTGTTACTGCTACCTGTAGTTCATAGGTATGTTCACCTGTTTTGATAATATTATAAGGTGGGTAATTGGTATTAACTTGGTTTGAAAATCTACGTTCAAAATCATTGAACAATGTATCAAACCCTAGTAGGGCTTTGTTTAAAGCATTTGTATCAAATCTAACCATTTGTGTCATTTATTTTCTCCTTGTTTAAGTAAGATTTTGTAGGGCCCTAATTAGGTACCCTACAGGCTTATTTTATTAACAAAAGATAAATTTGTCAATAAAAACTTTTATCAATTTTTAACTTCATTGAATTCTGCATCAACTACCTTATCATCTTTTTTAGGTTCTTCTTTTTTAGATTCTTCTGCTTTGGCCTTTTCCATTTCCTGTTTTGCGTTAATGGCAGGCATAGCAGCAGTGATTAACCCCATTGTAAGTTTTTTAATTTCTTCAGTGTCGTCTTTACTTAATGAATCAGAAAGTGATTTAATTGCTTCTTCAATTTTGGTTTTATCTTCTTCAGTGATCTTGCCTTCTACTTCTGTTAGATCTTTTTTCACTGTATGAATTTGCATTTCGGCAGAATTACGTGCTTCAATAAGTTGCCTTTGTTTCTTATCTGCTTCAGCATTTTCTTCTGCTTCTTTGATCATTCGTTTAATCTCGTCTTCGCTTAGACCACTATTAGATTTGATTGTGATCTTGCTTTCTTTGCTAGTTTTATTATCCTTGGCACTGACATGAATAATACCATTAGCATCAATATCAAATGTAACATCTATCTGTGGGATTCCTCTAGGCGCAGGATCAATTCCCATTAGATTAAACTCACCTAACATTTTATTATATACAACTAGTTCACGTTCTCCCTGATATACCTTAATAGTTACAGCAGGTTGATTATCTTCAGCGGTGCTAAAGGTCTGAGTTGCTTTTGTAGGAATAGTGGTATTCTTGTTAATGATCTTAGCCATAACACCACCTTGTGTTTCGATTCCGAGGCTAAGAGGAGTAACATCTAGCAATAGAACATCGGTTCTGTCACCTGCTAATACTGATCCCTGAATAGCAGCACCAGCAGCAACTGCCTCATCTGGGTTTACATCTTTGCGTGGAGCCTTTCCAAACAATTTTTCTACAGCATCTTGAACCTTAGGCATACGAGTCATACCGCCGACTAGAATAATTTCATCGATATCTGCTGCGGTTACACCAGCATCCTTCATAGCAACACGGCAAGGTTCAATACTTCGCTGAATCAAATCTTCAACTAAACCCTCTAATTTTGCTCTGGTAATATTAATGTTTAAATGTTTTGGACCGGTAGCATCGGCAGTAACATAGGGCAAGTTAACCGCAGTTTGTTGGCTGCTACTTAATTCAATCTTGGCTTTTTCAGCGGCTTCTTTCAAACGCTGGAGTGCCAAAACGTCCTTGGTAAGATCTACACCTGATTCTTTTTTGAACTCAGATACTAGATGATCCATAATACGTTGGTCAAAGTCTTCGCCACCTAGGAACGTATCACCATTAGTGCTTAATACTTCTATTTGCTTATCTCCATCCATGTCGGCGATTTCTATAATACTTACATCAAAGGTTCCGCCTCCTAGATCATATACTGCTACCTTACGATCTTTTTTATCTGATTTATCAACCCCGTATGCCAAAGCGGCTGCTGTAGGTTCATTGATAATACGTAGAACTTCTAGTCCGGCAATCCTACCAGCATCCTTAGTTGCCTGTCTTTGACTATCGTTAAAATAAGCAGGGACTGTAATTACAGCCTGAGTAACTTCTTGCCCCAGATAATCCTCTGCGGTCTTTTTCATTTTACGCAAAACTTCTGCACTAATCTGTGGAGGTGCTAATTTTTGACCATTTGCTTCTACCCAAGCATCACCGTTTTCTGCTTCCACAATGCTATATGGCATAAGGTTAATATCTTTTTGTACAGCCTCTTCTTTGAATTTACGTCCGATCAGACGTTTGGCAGCATATACAGTATTTTTAGGATTAGTTACAGCCTGACGCTTGGCACTGGCTCCTACAAGAATTTCACTTTCTGTATAGGCAATAATACTAGGTGTTGTGCGAACACCTTCTGAATTTTCAATTATTTTTGGAATTTTGTTCTCGATGATTGCCACGCATGAATTGGTGGTACCGAGATCGATGCCGATAACTTTGCTCATAATGTCTCCTTATAAAGTGAGTAAGTTTTGGACTTATGTCCTTTATAATAGCCAATAGGTCTATTATAAATTTATTTATCCCTTAATGATATACTAATTATATCTTAGGCAGAACCACGTTGCTAATTTTTCATTATAAAACATAAAATTAGTATAACGTCGTTCTTGCCCTTCCATACTTATTTTGCCCTGAAAATGAGCAAAATCAAAATCAATTGTCTGTTTATATCCTTTGGCTCTAAGTTCTCTTACGATTTCTAAAGCCTCGTCAGGTTTGATGTCCCATAGTCTAACGGCTATCATATCTCTACGTTAAAGTTTGGATCCCATCCACTATCTGGTTCATAACCCTCATAACCTCTAGGATTACATACTATCCTTGTTTTACCAATAACATAATCAAAACAATCATGTGTATGTCCATGAGTCCATAATTTGATCTGTGGGCGGGCTTCAATGAACTCATTTAAGTCACTGCTATAACCTCCATTCAAATGGAAGTCCTTTTCATATCGTGGTTTGGTGCTGCGTTTGCTAGGTGCGTGATGTCCAACCACTACATACTTACGAGTGGGATCACTGTCAACAACCTGCTTGATATAAGCCAAGGTTTCACGATGTCTACCTAGTGTAGTAAGTGGATGTAGTTTGCTATATTCTTTAGTACTATCTCTAACCACACGATAGTCATTTAACATGGCCCTTACCATGTTAATAGTAGCACGATCACCCTGGTTCATATTAGTCCATAAAGTACCGCCCACAAATACTACATCATCTATTTCCTTTACGTCATTTTCTAAAAAATAAATGTTGGGGAATTTACTGACTTCTTCACGTAGGTATTGAATGCTGTCTGGCCATTTACCATGATAGTATTCGTGATTACCCGCAATGTAGATAACGTGTGGAAATTGAAAACTTACTCTTTTTAGAAAGTCTCTAAATTGTTGTGCTTTTTCTTGCCTACGTCCTAACCCTTGACCATGAGCAATCATTGAGCGCTCTATAGCATTAGCAGGTTCAGGATGATCATGAAGATCCTGTGCTACCATAATATCTCCACCAAGGATTAGGACATCAGCACCTTGTTCGTTAGTAAGGTTGACGTCGCTAAACTCAAGATGTAGATCTGATACTAGGGTAATTTTCATTTCACTTCCATTTTAGAACAAACCATTGGTACTCTGTATCACTGGCAAGATAAATTTTTGTGGTATATTGATCGCATATCCAAGCCCATTTTAGGTCATTGCCGTTATTTAAATATCGAATTGTATCTAGTTCGGCACTTGGTCCCCAAGTCTGCCAACACCAATTCCTTACCGCAAAAAACTGTTCCATTTCGAAGGTGAGAAATCGAACATAATATTTAAATTGTTTATGGCCATTATGACGACGATCTAATTTACCTATTTTCATTTTTTAACTCGTTAATTTGCCTGTAAATATTCTGTACTCCTATGGCCTGCCTAATAGCATCTTGTAACGCATCATGTTTACTTTCCTGAGGCATCGATGGGCTGAATCCTAAATCAAATAAAGTCCGTGTATCACGTAACTGCCAATAATTCCATGGCAATCCTTTACCTAGTTGTTTATATAAATTTTCAATTATCACAAGATCGAAAGTAGCCCCGTGACTCCAAAAGGCATCGCAGCCCCAAGCGAATTTATGAAACTGCTCCATCGCATCTTGTAAAGATATTCGTCCTTGTTCGTTAAATGCCTCTTCTCTTACATCAATAGGCTGTTTCCCCCACCACTCAATGGTGTTAGGATCTATTTCTCTATTCAAGGCTTCTTGATCTTCTAAATTGATTTTAAAGTAGAGTTGATTAAGATGTCCTTGCCCTAATGGGTCAAAATGAACTGCTCCTAAACTTAACACCATTGCGTTAGGCGAAACGGCCAAAGTTTCCATATCAACCATTAAATGTTTTGCCATTAGTTTAATCTCCTTGGTGTATCTGCCAAACGGGTTAGAAGAATGTCTGCTAGTTCAGGATCTTCAGTGGCCAGTTCATCTAGATCAACTTCTTGCGACATTTGTAGAATCTCTCCAGAATCTACTGCTTCTTGGATAGTCTTCACAAGTTGATCCAGTTCCTCTTGAGTTCCATCAAAGTCATCAAAAGCGCCTGGGGCGAATTTAAGAGTAAGTTTTTTATTCATAGTGTATTATACACTAGACATTAGGTAAAGTCAATAATTTTTCTTTGGTAATTCTTGACTTTTTAATTTTTTCAACCAACGAGCACGAGCAGCACCTTTTTTACGTTTTCGTATGCTTGTGGGTTTTTCATAAAACATTCTATTTCGAAATTCTTCAAGAATACCAGAATCATCTACTTTTTGCTTGAATTTTTTTAGGGCTGTATTAATAGGCATTTCGCCGCATATAATTTTATTGCCCATAATAGGGGGTTTAGGTTTGCTCATAGGATCCAATAAAAAAATTATTTATGAGGTTTTTTCTAAATTGGGTTTGAGTAAATTTACTAGGAAATAATCCACATCTGGTACCTGATTATTACTGATAAACTTATAGATGTCTTGTAGACTTTTATTCCTAGTTTGAAAGTATACAGTAGAATGACTTACAATATATGATTTAAGAGAATCGGATATAGGAGTCTGGTTATCTAAATCAAAAAAGATTAACTTTGATTTAGATACGGCGTATAATAGCCATTCAACTGCTTCCTCACCTAGATAGAAGTATATGTTTATATTTTCCTCTGATTCTAGCGTAGATAAAAATTTGGTAATTTTTTCTTGGTCATTATCAGACGGATTAATCAGTAGTATACTATAGGAAGAATTTTCAAAAAAGTCAGGAGGTGTTATTAGTGTAATTTTAGCTTTCATCTAGCCTCTGTTTAACTGCTCGCAATAACTCATCTGGAATTTGATTTAACTTCAAATGTTTAGCCTTTACCATATTAGCATAGTAATCAACTAACACACTTCCTCCTCTAAATTCTTTTGGACTTAATTGTACTTTCTTTAAGTCTACAGGATTTTCTTCTTTGGAGGTCCAGGGGTCTACTGCTTCAGTGTTACTTACCTTAACCGGTTCTATAACAACTTCAGTTTTGAGTGGTTCTTCTTGTTTAATTTCTGTAGTAACTTGTTCAATCTGAGGAATATCTCTTTCTCTTAAACCTTGAAAACTGATTTGACTAGCCAACAATAAAATTATTGCTAGTGGATCAAATACAATGATTAGAAGAATAATGACCCAAGTAACAGATTTTTCTAATACGGTTTGATCTGTTTCACCATAAACAAAAGCCGCTATATATTTTAAAGGACCTACCTCAGCCTCAACCTGCCTAACCTGCGCACGTATAGGTGCGGCTTCGTTACTAAGTTCACTAAGTCTCTTCTGTTCGGTCTCAATTTCTGAGGAAATACGAGTGCGATCCCTCTGTTGGCTTTTACGTAGAGCAATGGATTTATCCGCACCTTTTTCGTCCTGCGATCGTGCCATAACTTGGTCCACTGCCTCGTCCATTTGTTTAAGTTCGCGGCGCTTGCTTTCAATGTTTTCTTTAGTAATTTTAATCTTTTCATCATATACGGCTAATTGGCTTAGTACTTCTCCACCAACAAGGCTTTGATCACTATGGGCTTTACTTAAAAACCCAAATATGCCCATACTGGTAATTATCATTAGCAAGACTATAGCTATTATCAAATAGGATTTGATAATCTTTGGTGCTAGATTCCAGTTTTGCTTTAACCAAACTGTGGCAACAAGTTTGCCTATTTCTAGTGTGACTCCCATTATAATGATGGGAATAGCAGCCGCAGAAAAAATAGCAGTGAGTCCGACTACTGAGTAGTAGACTGCGACTGCTGATATGCCTAGACCGCTGATAAGTGCTAGATACGCTATAAATTTTTCATTGAATGTATTGGACATTCAAATATTTATAGGTATCTATAGACAATTAAGTACTACTTCTATACTATTATTCAGAAGGTGTAGGATCGCTACTTTGTACTTGAGGTCTTAGACGTGGAGGAATCCATGTAGGATCGTATTTCATCCATTTTGCCTCTTCTGTTATTAGTTGGTCATAACTAAATTTATGCCAACCTACGCATTTACCTGTTGGACTGTGTCCGCATACACAATCTTTTTCTTGTGCCATACTATCTCCTCATAGACGAAATTTCTTTAGCCTGACTATCACTAAAGATTGGGACGGCATTGCTCTTGTGCATAGTACCAATCCCTACAATTTTATCACCAGTGTAAACTGGAGCAGCCTTTTTAGAGGCATTTCCTAACCCAGAATCCTTACTTTTGATATGATCAGGCATAGCCCTACCAGGTGGAGGCTTCAAACTGTAAACCAAATTACCCGAAGACATAGCCCTAACTTTTTTCTTGGATTCTTGTTCTATTTGATATTTTTCTTTAAGAGCACGCCAATCTTGTTCTAGTTCTTGTTGTTTACGTTTGGCATCAGCAGATACCCATTTAAACTTACCCCTACGTTTTCCAGTAGTGGATAGCCAAGGACCTTCAAGATGCATACTCATAAATTAACCGTCAATACGACTGTAGTTAAGAACATTGCCATGACCATATTGGGCTTCTGCTAGCATTTTGGCTTCATAGTCATTATTGGCCCAAATAAAGGTATTAGCAGTTTGAAACTCATTTAATCTTACCCAAATAGCGTATTTGTACATTAAATTCTCCTAATAGTTTGTTAGTTTCATTATTATATGATAAGTTCTGATTTTGGTCAACCGTTGCTTAAATCATACAGTCCTTGTACCCCAGGTCCTTTACAGTTCTTATCATTCATAAATGTAAATACCTGTCTTCTATTCGTACCTGCGGTAACACTAATATGGTGCCAAGGTTTGCCCGATCCGGTGGTTTTATATTCCAAAATAAACTGATCAAATTTCACATTTTCTCTTATCCATTGTGCTCTGGTAAAATAATCTTCTTTGGTAGCACTACTATACTGAATATCGCAGGCCATACCAAATGGATGTTGGCTAGTGCCGTTTCCTGATTTTTTCCTAAATGAACAGGTCATAAAAGCATCTGGAAATTTGGCTTTAATTTTATCAAAGCATTCTTTAACCAAAAGAGTTAGGTTGTTTACCACTTCTTGAACAGTTGTACCATTTTGTGGAGCAATTGTTTCTACATCATATGGGAATATCACACCAGGCTGTTTAGTAACAGTTTTGACATAGTATTTGATACTAGTAACAGTGCTTTCATATAATAAAGTATCATCTACTACACTTGAAACAGTAGTCGATGTTCCTGCAACTGTGGTAGTACTAGTGGTTGCTGTATCACTTCTGCTAGGTTTTTCTGCTGCTTTTTTACCCTGATCTAATTCATATTGTGTAATAACACCTTGCTTTATCAGTTCTTGTTGTCTGGCATCTACTACAGTTTCATCTTCTTCGCCATCTAATTCATTAATAGCCTTATCTGTTTCGAATTTAGGATTGGCGATTTCACCTAACATAAAAAATTCTACATTATTCGGTTTATCGTATAAGGCAACCTGCGTATTATTAATAAACACATTACCGCTTTTAAAAAGGTCTAATACACCTGGTTTATCTAGATCTTTTTGAGGAATTGGATCTGGTATATACGGCATATTAGGCTCCTAAACTTATTCCTGTAGTTTTTTCTAAATACTCTTTAGCCGCTAGATTTTTAGCCAAACAATGGCTGATTATATGATTACGACCTATAACATGAACATCTCTATCACTAAAGAACATCCAAGGCATCATACCTAATTTTGTACCTGTAATAGTAATAGAAAATGGTTTAGATACTTTCAATCCTGCTTCAGATTCATCTATAAAACTTGTTATAATTTCTTCACCACTGATTAACTTCAAACAAATTACGTCATGTTCTTTGTAATTCTTATTAAAAAGCATTATTCGTCACCTATAAGTCTTTCTAAAGTTTTATAATGATCGTATGCTTTTTTTAGAGCAGCAAACTTTTCTAGTTTCTCTGGATCAGGTTCTTGTAGAACTGCTAATCTATCCTCAATTTTTTTCAACAGATGTAGGATACTATGTCCTTGAATTTTCACATCACCCTCAAACTCTGCATTACCCTTAACTGACAGTGAGTTGTCTATTGTAGATCCACTGCTCGTGATTGAAGGCCAACTAAGAGGATTCCAACCAGGATTAGTTCCATTTGTGCTAAGGACATAATTACCAGCAGCCCCATACTGTCCTGCTCCTGTTAGAGCAGATCCATAATTATTCAAAGTTGTATTAATACTGATGGTATCTAGGTTTAGATCTGCTAGATCCTTTATATCTAATGTAGCAATCTGATCGGTAGTCAATGGAGAAATATAATTATTCATATGATCACTATTAGCACTTATTGTTAACCCTTTATCTTCATTATCCATTTATAGCCTCTTGCAAATAATTCTTTAATTCTATAAATCCACCGATTAGTTTTCCATCTATTAAAATTTGTGGTACAGACCTAGCCGTTGGAATTTCTTCCAGCAATTCGTCCTTAGTCCATCCATCACCTATTTTACGTTCCTCAAATGCTATTCCCTGACGCTTAAGTAATTGTTTCGCTTGATCACAGTAAGGACAATGATATTTGGACCATAGAATTGCTTTCATTTTTATCTCCTTTTATAATGTTGGTAATTCTTCATAGCTAAATTGATCGCTCATTACACCAATGACATAGTTAGTGCTTTCATTTTCTTGTAGTGCTGTTTGTTTTTTATTAATGTGTACATGTTTATTAAACCAAGGTATAGGATTTGTCTTTGGATGATCTTCTAAATATTTAATACCTATATCTTTTAATCTAACAAACGCAGTATAATCTACGAAGTCCTTTAGAATTTGCGGATTCAGACCAATGACAACACCTTTGCTGAAAAGGTAATCTGCCCATGCTTTTTCTTCTTTGATAACTTCCATATACATGTTATATACTTCAACACGACATTCGTCAACAATATCGGCAAATCTTTGATCGTCTTTCACAACTTGATTGATAAGGAACGCAGTCCATTCTGTATGTAACAGTTCATCTTGTAAGATAAGACTGATAATATTTCCGTTACCGATGAATATACGATTTTCCACCATGGCCAAACTAGTGGCAAAACTTACCATAAAACGTAGGGCTTCTAAGGCATAACTGGCATTAAGGGCCATCCAGATTGCGCGGATATGATCCTGTTCACTTACCAGCATTGCTCCAATTTCTTTCTGGCTGTTGAGTTTATGTAGTTCATCATAGTATCTACCCACACTGGCCGCCATGTCTACTATCTCTTGAGTCTCGTGAATTTTGTTAAATTCTTCTTTGGGCACACCATAGATATTACGTATAATATGACTATAACTCTTACTATGAATATTAGTTTCAAAAAAACTCCAATTGCTAACTAATGCTTCTAATTCTGGAATACTAATAACAGGACTGAATATCTGTGATGGAGCACGACCCTGAATACTATCCAATGCTGTCTGGCGAAGTAAATTGCTAGTAAAAATATGTTTGACAGCATCACTAGATTCTTTAAAGTCAATCTTATCTTTTGTTAAACTGATCTCTTCTGGTACCCAAAAGAATCCCCGAGCCACCTCTTCAAATTTTTGAATTCTTGGATATTTTACTTCTTCAAATCTCTGTACTGTAACTGGTCCTTCTTGATCTAGAAACATTTTTCTTTTCAAGTAGTTGGTGTGTTTGTGTAGGTCGTATTGCTGTTTACTCATAGTCAAAGTCTCCGTCAGTGAATTCTATAACAAGTCCGCCTTCTGAATCAATTCTTACTCGTTCTACCTCTGGATTCATTATAGATGCTAACAACATTGGTACTGCTTCGTCTTCAATTTCGATGTAGTGATGAATGCCATAATAGGCCAACCACTTAATCAATTGCTGACGTTTTGATTCTAAATTTTCTAAATCCTCAATCATAATTTACATGCCTCACAATCAGCATCTTCAATTAATATTTCCTGTACTCGGTTGTTTGTAGCAGTGTTTGCTTCTACCTTGGCACCGACCTTGTTGATTAAACTATAATAGATAGTTTTTATTCCCCATTTGTAGGCTAACATTAGATTTTTAGCAACCAATGTACCTGGAACTTTGTTGCCTGAAAAGTAGGCAGGATTATAAAATGTGTTAGTGCTTAAACTTTGATCTATATATGCTGCCAGCACTGCTGCTGTTTTAAGATAGCCTATACAGTCCTTTTGTTCCCACATAAGTTCATATCTATTTTTAAGGCGCTTATATTCGGGAACTACTTGAACAAAACTGCCCGCCTTAGATTCTTTCACTGAGATTAGTTCCATAGGCATTTCAATACCGTTAGTAGAGTTAAGAACCACCGAACTTGACTCTACAGGGGCCACTGCCATTAGTGTGCCATTTCTAATGCCGTATTTTTTCATTCGTTGGCGCAAAAGTTCCCAATCCAAACTAGGTGTAAAATCAGTAAGTTCATTCACTCCAGTACTTCTTCGTTCCCAAGGAAATACACCTTTTCCATAGTAGGTAAATTCGCTTCTAGTGCAGGGTCCTCTTTCTTGAGCAAGTTCTACACTGGCCTCAGTGAGATAAAATGCCTGATGTTCCATCCAACGCTTAACTTCAGTAAGTGCGTCATCCTGACCATACTTAAGATTTTTTTTGGCATGCCAATATGCTAGATTAGTGATTCCTACACCTAGCGGTTCAAAGTCATCATTGGCTAACTTGCTTTGAACAGATAAAAAATCTTGATAATTTAATAAATTGCTCAATGAGCGAACCAATACTCTACAGGCTTTTCGCATATCCTGCGGATTTCGGAAAGCACCCCAGTTGATCGACCCAAGAGTGCAAAGAGCAATTCGTCCATTAGGATCTTCAATTCTTTGGAAAGGCTTCGTGGGTAATAATATCTCCTGGCATAGATTTGATTGATATATCGGGTCAGTGCTTGTATCAAAGGGACCTTGTTGGATGACGTTGTCAATATTGACCAGGTATATTCTACCAGTGTCAGTTCTCTCCTTAAGAATGCCATTTTTGAATATCTCATCCGCTGATAATACTTTTTTCTTTTTTGTCTTATCTTGCTCATAGCGTAGATAAAGCCTTTCGAACTCTTTGCTGTCTCTATAGTAGGCTTCGTATAGGTCAGGAACTTCATGGGGATCAAAAAGTGTTATATTCTCTTTATTCTTAAACCTATTCCAAAACAATGCGTTTACCACCACACTATAGTCCATTTGGCGCACTCGTGTTTCTTCTGTGCCCTGGTTATTTTTTAATACAATAAGATCTTCAAATTGATAATGCCAGATGGGAAAAGTTACTGTACAACTTGCGTTACGTATTCCGCCTTGACTACAACTACGGAGATCTGAAAACCATTTCTTTAGGAATGGGATCATACCTGTATGTTTGATTTCACCGTTACGGATAGGAGCGCCTAAAGGTCTAATGCGTCCAATCTCTAAACCAATGCCAGCACGTTTACTAGCATACTTGGCCATCATTTCACCAGCAGCGAATATGCTATCAAGGGTATCATCACTACTGATAAGAACGCAACTACTGAACTGTTTAGTAGTAGTGCCAAGCCCAGCAAGCACAGGGGTGGCAAGAGTGAAATGGCCATCTGAA
>Ga0129333_10003338_pt1 | contig 15010 bp, 12 predicted proteins | sample CPB6_08_DNA_FD_94474 | JGI IMG/M metagenome (GOLD analysis project Ga0129333, IMG submission 94474) | Freshwater to marine salinity gradient microbial communities from Chesapeake Bay, USA - CPBay_Sum_0.6_0.8_DNA | ecosystem: Environmental > Aquatic > Marine > Coastal | place: USA: Chesapeake...
AGTCCAGCAGCGTGGCCAGCGGGTAGCAGGCCATCGGCCGGTCGTACACCGGCAGCAGCTGCTTGCTGATCATGCGCGTCATGGGATGCAGGCGCGTGCCGGCGCCACCCGCCAGCAGGATGCCCTTGCGCGCCGCCCCGCCGCTGCGCGTCATGCGCGACCGCCCAGGCCCAGCCGCACGCCCACCCCCTCGCGCTGCGCCATGCGCTCCAGCCAGTCGCGCTCCGACACCGCCCACGCGGCCAGCGCCGGCAGGCTTTCCTGCAGCCGACGCCCGGGCTTCCAGCCCTGCAGCGCGGCGCCGCCCGCCTCCAGCGCATAGCGGCGGTCATGGCCGGGACGGTCCGGCACGTGCTCGAGCAGGCGCGCGTGCGGCGCCCCCTGCGGGTGCACGCGGTCCAGCGCCGCGCACAGCCGCGTGGCCACCTCGAGGTTGGTGCAGGCCTCGCCGCCCCCCACGAGGCACGGCTCGCCCGGCACGCCCCGCTCCACCAGCCGCACCAACGCCTCGGCGTGGTCGTCCACGTGCATCCACTCGCGCACCTGCGCACCGTCGCCGTACACCGGGATGCGCTCGCCGCGCAGGGCCTTGAGCAGCAGCAGGGGCAGGAACTTCTCGGGCAGCTGCCACGGCCCGTAGGTGTTCGAGCCATGGCTGACCAGCGTGGGCAGCCCCCACGTCGCGTGCCACGCCTGCGCGAGGTGGTCGGCGGCTGCCTTGCTGGCCGCGTAGGGCGAGCGCGGTGCATGCGGCGACTCAGCGCCGAAGCAACCCGACGGCCCCAGACTCCCGTACACCTCGTCGGTGCTGGCCAGCAGGAAGCGGAACGCCTCGCGCGAGGCCGCGGCCTGCCCCTGCCACCAACCGCGCACCGCCTCGAGCAAGTGCAGCGTGCCGACCGCGTTCGCACGCAGGAAGGAGGCCGGATCGTCGATGCTGCGGTCCACGTGCGTCTCGGCCGCGAGGTGCAGCACGGCCCGGGGCTGGTGGCGCTCCAGCAGGCGCAGCACCAGCACGCGGTCGGCGATGTCGCCCTCGACCAGCTCGTGGCCCTCGTCCCCCTCCAGCGTGGAGAGGCGCGCCCGGTCGCCCGCATAGGTGAGGAGGTCCAGCGTGACCACGCGCACCCGACGCTCGCGACGCAAGGCGCGCACGAGCGCTGCGCCCAGGAAGCCTGCACCGCCAGTGACCAGCCAGGTCGTCACGCACCCATGCTACGGAGACGGCCACGCCGCCGCCCGGCGGGACACCAGGGCACCGTGGGCCCGGCGCCCGATGCCCATGGAAGCGCCCGGCGGAGCGGGGCTCCGCCGGGCGCGAGGATGTGCAGGACGGGCTGCGGGGCCTAGGCCTTGCCGCCGGCCTTGAGGGCCTCGTGCACCTTGCCCACCATGCGCGCGTTGGGCGTGAGGGTCAGGTCGCCCTCGTCCTTCCACTTCGACGGGCAGGCCTCGGTCGTCTTCTTGCTGAGGTACATGTTCGCCTTGAACTTGCGCATCAGCTCGTCGATGTTGCGGCCCACGTTGAAGAAGTTGACCTCGGCGTTCGTCAGGCGGCCGTCGGGCGCCACCAGGAAGGTGCCGCGCAGTGTCAGGCCGCTGCCCTCGTCGAGCACGCCGAACATGCGGCCCACGTCACCCTTGACGTCGCTGGCCATGAGGTACTTGACGGTGCCGAGCTCCTTCTCGTGCGTGCGCCACGCAAGGTGCACGAACTTGGTGTCACGGCTGATCGTCACGATGTCTGCGCCGAGCTTGTGGAAGCGCTCGTGCTGCTCTGCCAGAGCAGCGAACTCCGTCGCTCACACGAAGGTCCAGTCGGCGGGGTAGAAGAACAGCACGGTCCAGCGACCGGCGCCCTTCTGCTTGGCCAGGCTGAACTTGGCGAAGTCACCCGAGGCCGGGTCGTAGGCCTCGAGCTCGAAGTCGGGCACCTGGTGCCCGACCTGGATCGTCTGGGTCATGGGGATCTCCTGGGAAGTGGATCCATAAGGCAACCGGGATGCCCCGTGCGTCAAGGCTTGTCCGCCCCGGGCCTCCGGTGGCGCCCCGCCGCGGGCCTGCGCCGAGGCTGGGCCGGCTGGTGGCCCACGCGTGCCAGCGGCTCAATCGCCCACGCGGCTCCAGAACGAGCAGGGGATGCCGCAGCGCCTGAGGAAGGCCAGGTCCGCGCAGTCGGGCTGGTCGGCGATGGCCAACCGCAAGCAGTCCAGCACGTCGTCGCCGGGCGCACCGCCCAGCACCTGCACGTAGGCGGGCACCGCCTCGGCGGCCACCGAGATGGCCCACTCGTACTCGCTGCCGCCCAGCAGGCCGGACACCGTGGGACCCAGGTCGTGCCCCTCGATGCACAGGTTGCCCTGCGCATCGAGCCGTGCGTGGAGGGACCGCGTGTCCTCGCCGTCGCGCGCCTCGCGCAAGGTCACCGTGCGTGCGCCTGCGCCACCGCCCGTCTCATCCGCGGTTCCCATCCACCACCTCCCTCGGGCTCGCTACGTGCATCCCAGCCGGTCCGCTGCGCGGCCGCTAGGCTGCGAGATGCGAGTCTAGCCCGCGCCATCGAGCGTGGGAAGCCGTACACCGCACATCGCGTGGACTGCGGTGCTGCCTGCCAAGACACCCTGCACGTTCCTGACGACTCCTGGTGACTGTGGTCGTCTCGGGCCCGGAGCCGCTGTCCCCGAGGAGCTCGCCCGAGGCAGGACCGCAGCACGGCAAGCACGTCTGGAGGCCAACCGTGCACGCGGGTGCGCGACCTACGCGTAGGAAGCGGCCGCTCCGGAGCCAGATCCCTGGCCGGAGGTGTGTCCGGACACACCCTGGCGCGACGCCAGCCGAGGGGCGGCTCGCGCGGAGGGGGCCGACACCCACCCGGAGTCAGCCTCCGACGCCGCCCCGTGCCCGCCGCGACCTGGACTCGTCGGCGACGTGCGATTCCGCCTGACAATCAGCACGGTCGTTGGGCGGGCGCCCATACGACTTGTGAACGCAGTGGTGAAGGACCAGCGTCCTCTCGCTGCACTTCCTTGCACATCGGCCGTCTGGGCGCCCCCCCCACCCGGACCCGGGGGACCTCGCACGGGTCGCGCACGGTGGCGCAACGTCGCGCGCGGACGCGCGGGGGGAGTGGAGCGCCTGATGGGGTTCGAACCCACGACATTCAGCTTGGGAAGCTGACGCTCTACCAACTGAGCTACAGGCGCACGCTGCGTGCGAGGCTAGCCCCCGCGCGCGGGGCTGTCAACCCAGCCCCCTACCAGCGCACGGCGGCCTGCAGCGAGCGCAACAGGGCGCGCAGCAAGGGCAGGTCCTGCTCCTGCTGGGCCAGCCCGCCCGGGCAGGACCAGGACAGGTGCAGCACGAGGTCGTCCACGCGCCAGAAGGCGCTCAGCATGCGGGCCTGCGCGCCCTGCGCGGGGTCGGGGTGCGCGCACAGCCAGGCGCGGTCCACGCCGGCGGCGAGCGTGAGCTGTTCCAGCGGCGTGCGCGCGTCGGCCGGCCACAGATCGTGCCACTCGCGCGCCACGGCCGCCACGTCCTGTCCCGCGCGCGGCGGGTGGTGCGCGATGCGCAGCACGGCATCCGGCGGCCCGCCGGCCACGGGCAGGCGTTCCTCGACGAGCACCCACTCGCCCTGCACGGCGTCCAGCGCCGGCGTGGGCGCGAAGCCGGCGGGCAGGTCGAAGGCGACCAGGCGCACGGGGAAGCGCCCGTCGGCCGTGGCGAAGAGGTCGTTGAGCTGCACGCGGCGCGTGCCGGCGTGCAGGCCGCGCGTGGGCAGCACGTCCATGCGTGCGGTGACGGCCTCCAGCGTGGTGCCGCCGCCCTTGGCGTCGAGGAACACGTAGGCCAGCACGTCGGTGCCCGGCGGCTGGAACAGCAGGCCCTCGCCGGCGAACACGGAGTGCGGCCCGCCGTACTCGCCCGGGTGCGTGCTGGTGCGCGCGGTGCGCCAGCCCGCCACCGTGCGGCTGCCCAGGCGCACCTTGGCCGGGGCCAGTGCCACCGGGCCGCCCACGAGCACCCAGTCCAGCCGGCGGTACTTCTGCGCCAGCGTCACCACGAAGTCGGAGGCCGCGCGGCTGGCGCGGTCGGTGGGCGCGTCGCCGGGCAGCGCCGCGCCCAGCGGCACGCAGCCCAGGTAGAGCATCGACACCGTGCCCGCGCGCTCGTTCATGTACTGCAGCACCTGGCCGCGGCCCTCCAGCGTGGTGGCCACGGGCAGGTGGCGCGGGCACTGCAGCCAGAAGTGCGGGCCCAGCGGCAGCACGAGGCTGAGCGTGTCGTCCAGCGCCACGCTGGCCGTGGTGGGCTCGTCGCGCAGGCTGGGCGCCGGCGCGGGCCCCGCGGGCGGGGGCTTGCGCTCCGCCTTGCCGCGCGCGTGCGCGCCCGGCGCCAGGCAGAGGCTGGCCAGCAGCACGACCAGCGCGGGCAGCAGGCCGCGCACGCGGCGCGCGAGCGATGCGGGGGACGGCTCCGCCATGCCCCCATCCTCGCGCCGCGCGCCGCGCGCGTCCATCCCCGCCTGCCGGGCGGGAATGCAGGCGGCCGGGCGGGCATGCGTCGCGTGCCGCCCGGGGACCTCGGCCCCGGCCGGGCTCAGCGCAGCGGCGTGAGCGCGTCGTTGGCGATGAGCAGGCCCTTGAGCCCCTCCTCGCGCAGCACGAGGTCGCCCTGGCGGCTCACGAGGCGCACGTCGCCGCGCGCGTTGACCTGCACGTCCTCGCCGGCCTCGCGCGTGCGCACCGTGATGCGCTCGGCCTGCACCGTGAGCTCGCGCAGGCGCAGCGTGGCGCTGCCGCTGGCCACGCGCCGGCCGGGCGTGGGCTCGCCCACCGTGCCGGCCTCCAGGCGCACCTCGGACGCCAGCGCCGCCGGCAGCACCAGCGAGACCTGCGCCGCGTGGAGCTCGGTGGGCTGGGCGAGGAAGCGCTCGCGGGGCGCCACCGGCGCGTCGCTGCGCCGTGCGCGCGCCACCGGCACCGGCAGCAAGGGCCGGGCAGGCAGCGTGGCCCGCGAGGCCGGCGAGTGCGCGAGGCTGGTGACACGATCGAGGTCCGCCGGGACGGGCGAGGCGTCGTCGCAGGTAGCCGCGTGCCCCCCGGCCGTCGTCGTCACGGGCGCCAGCGCCCGCGCGGCCGCCATCGACTCGCGCCACGGTCCCTCGGGGTCCAGCGAGAGGCTCACGCGGCTGGCGTCCACCACCGTCAGCACGGCCGTGCGCTCCACGCTGCAGCCGGCCAGCAGCATGGCGCAGGGCAGCCAGGCCAGGCTGGGCAGCCGGGACAGGGGCCGCCGCCCGGCACGCATGCTCAGCGCGCCTCGCGGCCGGCCTCGGCGGCGCGGCGCTCGACGAGGTCGCGGCAGGCGGCCTCGCGCGGGAAGAGCAGGTCCTGCATCTCGGGATTGCTGCGGCAGGGGCCGCAGTCGGGGCGCTCGCCGCCCGCCTCGCCGCGCTCGAGGCGCTTGAGCTCGGCCGGCGGCGCGATGATGCGCGGGTTGGCCGCCTTGCGCATGATCTTGGGCGTGAGCAGGAACACCAGCTCGCTCTTCTGCTTGGCCTCGCGCTGGCGCGTGAACAGCGTGCCCAGCACCGGCACGTCGCTCAGGAAGGGCGTCTTGGCCTCCTCGCGCACGGTGCGGTTGGTGTACAGGCCGCCAAGCACCAGGGTGTCGCCGTCGCGCATCGTCACGGTGGTCTTGGCCCGGCGCTTGGTCTGGATGGGCGAGAGCGTGCCTCCGATGCGCGAGGCGAAGCCCGCCAGCCCGTCCACCTTGGGCTCCAGCTCCAGCGTCACATGGTCGCTGCCCACGTGCAGGGCCTTCACCGTGAGGTCCACGCCGGTCGTGGCCGGCGAGCTCTTGTAGCGCTCGTTGCCGCGGTCGGCCGACTCCAGCTGGTTGATGTTGATGGTCTCGGAGGTCACCACCTGCGCGGGGATGCCTTGCGTGCACACCACCGAGGGGTTGGACAGCACCTCGGCCTTGCCGCTCTCCTGCAGCGCACGGAACGCGGCGCTGAAGGCACCGAAGTCCACCGCGTTGGCGCCCACGAAGCCCAGCGCGAGGCTGCTGCCCTGGAAGGGCAGGCCTCCCGGCAGGCCCGAGGCGAGGAACGAGGAGGGCGAGAGCACGCCTTCCACGCCGCGGAACAGCGTGTCGGGGCCCACGGCGTTCCTGTCCAGCAGGTAGTCGAGGCCGAACTCGAAGTTCGAGTCCCAGGTGATCTCCACCACCTTGGCCTCCACGAACACCTGCGGCGTGGGCATGTCGAAGTACTTGAGCGCCTCCAGCGCCATGTCCACGTCCTCGACGAAGCCCTCCAGCAGCACCTGGTTCTGCGCCGGGAAGGGCGTGAAGGTGACCCCGATGCCGGGGTTGTCCTTGTTCTCGAAGGGCAGCTTCATCAGGCGCGCGCTGGCCACGAGGTCGGCCGGCGTCACGTGCTGCGTGGTGTAGAAATAGACCACCGTGCCGTCGGCCCGGTAGATGACGCCCGTGCCGGCCGCGTCGATGCCGCGGTCCTCGGGGAAGGCCAGCAAGGGCTTGCGCTCGGGCGGCGCTGCCGCGGGTGGCGACAGCGGCGCGGCGGGGGCCGGCGCAAGCGCCGGCTCGTCGGCCCAGCCCGGCGTGGGCAACCCCACCAGCAGGGCCAGCAAGGAGGCGACGCACGTCGCAGCGGCATGGGCAGGGTGCCGCGAGGCGGCGCGCAGGAGATGGGCTCGGTGCAGGGGCATGGCAAGGCTCCGGGAAGACGCGACGAGGATCGAAGGCCGGGCCCAACACCCGCAGGCCCGTCCCCCCGCAAGCGCCACGGGACGCCGCCCGCATGGAATGGCCTCCCACCGCGTCCGGCGAGGTGGCGGGGCAGGGCGCAAATCGGCCACGATCGGCCATGCGCCCCCGGCGCGCCATCGCACAGGCCGCACGCACGGCGCAGGGCGTGCGCAGGCCCGCGCCTCTCCCGGCCGGCCGGCCAGACCGGCGCGCGGGGCTGCGTTGCCCCCCACCCTCGGGGGGCTACAATCCGCGCCACGCCGTGTCGGGGCAGGGTTCGGGAGCGAGGTCGCTCGCCCCGGCCGTGCCACGCCCAGCCCGGAGGTGCCGCGATGTCCGAGAGCCACGACCTGGGCCTGATGCCGCGCAGCACCTTCAGGCTGCCACGCGTGCCCTTCGACTTCCGGGCGCTGGCGCTCGCGATGCTGGGCTTCCTCGTCTACTGGGGCGGCGGCTGGATGGTGACGCGCGTGGTGCACGGCGGCCAGGGGCCCAGCGTCCCGGGCGCGTTCCTCGACTGGTTCACGGGCCTGCTGCTGGGCCTCGAGCCGGTGGGCGGCCAGCTGCGCGGCTTCCTGGAGGAGGTGTTCGGCCTGGGCGGGGGCGGCAACGCCAAGCCGCTGGAGATCGCCGTGGGCGGCGCCTGGTTCGTGGGCTGCTGGGCCTTCTTCGGCCAGGCCGTGCGCCGCATCGTGGCGCTGCGCATCGCGCGCGACGAGGGCCTGAGCCTGCGGCAGGCCCTGGGCTTCGCCGCCAGCAACTGGACCAGCGTGGTGATGGCCCCGGTCATCGTGGCCATCGCGGTGGGCATCTTCTGGGGACTGAATGCGCTGGCCGGGCTGGCGCTCTCCATCCCGGTAGGCGGCATGATCCTCTCGATCCTGCTGGTACCGCTGGCCGCGATCAGCACCCTGCTGATGCTGATGATCGCGCTGGGCGGGGTGCTGGGCTTCCCGCTGGCGGGTGCGGCCGCGGCATGGGAACGCAACGGCGCGCTGGACGCCATCAGCCGCTCGTTCTCCTACGTGTTCGCGCGACCGCTGCAGTACTTCTTCAGCACCTTCCTCGTGCTGCTCTTCGTGGGCGTGATCCTCTGGGGTGGGAGCTGGTTCTCGCGCCTGCTGGTGCACAGCGTGGCCTCGGGCACGGCCAACAGCCGCGTCCAGGTGGCGCTGGACGCCCCCACGCCGGGCACGCGCGCCCACCAGAAGCTGGGCATCGACGCGCAGCAAGATGCGCGCGAGTACCGCCTGCGCACGGGCCTGGACGGGAGCGCGCCGCTGGGGCTGGGCCTGGAGCGCGAGGAGCCGGCGCTGGACGTGGCGCCGCCGGAGAAGGACCAGGGCCAGCGCGAGCGCGAGGCTGAGCTGGATCGCCTCGCGGGCGAGCTACCCACGGCCACGCCTGGCCGCGGCGGCCGCAGCCAGCCCTTCGTGCGCGACTTCGAGGCCGTGCTGCACGGCCCGGGTGCCCACAAGGTGACGCTGTTCATGTTCTGGCTGTTCGTCAACCTCGCCTGGGTCGGCGTGCTGGGCTACGCGCTGTTCTGGTACCTGGGCGCCACCTGCTGCCTATACGCCGACCTGCGCTACGACGTGGACGGCACCGAGGAGACCGAGATCCACGCCGACGGCGACGAGCCGCCACCCGAGGGCGGCTCGCCCGCGGACGCCGAGCCGTCGGCGGCCACGGCGGCACCGGCCGCGCCGCCGGCCGGCACGACGCCGCCGCCGGCCAGCGCCTAGGCACCCCACGACGGACCTCGGCGGAGGCGCCCCCAGCGGGCCTGTCCGCCGCAGCGCACGGCAGGTGCGGTCCCCCTCCCCCCGCAACGGGCTTCGGGGTAGGGTGGCTCGTGGCCCCAGCGTGGGGGCCGGGAGACCGACGCATGCGCGCCTTCACCCTGCGACCCGCCGCCCTGATGGCCGTGGCCGCCGCCCTGCTGGCGGTGGCGGGGCTGGGCCGACCGGCCACGGCCGAGAACGCCGAGTGGCCCCGGCTGGCCAAGGAGTTCGTAGACCAGTTCAAGGCCAAGCCCGGCGTGAGCCTCGACCAGAAGCGCAAGGCCGTCAACAGCCTGGCCAAGAGCAACGACCTGCGCGCCATCGACCTGCTGGCAGGCGTGCTCGACGACCAGGAGAAGTACGCCGGCAAGATGCGCAAGGAGTGGGAAGAGGGCGAGGCGGCGTGGAAGGAGAAGACCGACCGGCTGCAGAAGTCCGTGGACGCGAAGTCCAAGGCTGCCCGCGAGCGCGGCGAGGACCAGATCAGCGTCTCCCCCGAGGAGGCCGAGTGGCTGGGCGCCAACAACCAGCCCGGCAAGATGGAGGAGGCCAAGCGCCAGCTGGGCACCAAGTACCGCGGCGTGCTGGCCGAGGAAGGCCTCGCCGTGGGCATCGTGCGCGCGATGGCGCGCGTGGTGAACACATTGCAGGGCGACGAGCTGGACAAGGCCACGGCCAAGGTGGTGGGCGGTGCCACGGCCGCGAAGGACACGCGCAAGTCGATCTACCTGCAGGGGTTGGGCTACGCCAAGGGCGAGCGCATCACGGCCTTCCTCGAGACCATGACCAAGGACGCGAGCGTGGACCTCGTGCAGGCCGCGCTGGAGGCGCTGGGCCGCCAGAACAGCGAGCGCGGCGCCGACATCCTCATCGCCAAGCTCGACGACGCGCGCTGGCAGGTGCGCGCGTCGGCCATCACGGGGCTGAGCTTCTACCGCAACGGCGCGGTGGTGGGCAAGGTGATGGACGCGATGCTGGAGCGCGCCAAGAAGGAAGACGGCGTGCTGCAGCGCAACTTCTTCGTCGCGATGGCGAAGATCGTCCAAGAGGCCGTGCCGGCCACCATCGAGGCGTGGGAGTCGTGGTGGAAGAGCAACCGCGACGAGATGATCAAGAAGCTCGGCGCGCGCGAGGGCAACGGCCTGCCGGTGGAAGAGGATCCGCCGGACATGATCGTCGAGACCAACCAGGGCTCGTCGTCCTTCTACGGGATCACCACCAACAGCAAGCACATCATCTTCGTTGTGGACGTGTCCGGGTCGATGCGCGTGGACAGCAAGGACCCCAGCAAGGAGAACCCGGGCCCCGAGGACAAGACGCGCATCCAGGTGGCGCGCGAGGAGCTCAAGAAGGCCCTGCAGACGCTCAGCGCCGCCGACGGCGATGATCGCGGCGAGGCCACCTTCAACATCGTGGTGTTCTCGAGCGGCGTCGAGGTCTACAAGGAAGGCAAGATGATCGACGCCACGAAGAAGAACAAGGAAGACGCGATCAAGTGGATCGACGAGAAGGTCATCGCCGAGGGCATGACCAACATCTTCGATGCCATGGAGCAAGCCTTCAACATCATCAGCGCCACGAGCGATGCCAAGAACCTCAAGAAGGGTGCCGACACCATCTTCCTGATGAGCGACGGTGCGCCCAACCGCGGCAAGTTCTTCGAGCCCGACCTGATCGTGGCCGAGGTGAAGAAGCTCAACGCCAAGCGCAAGATGACCATCCACACCATCGGCGTGGGCGACGGTCACGACCCTCGCCTGCTGCGAGAGCTGGCCGCCACCAACGGCGGCCAGTACCTGGCCCGCTGAGGTGCGACGCAGGGCCGGCCCCGCCGGCCTGCGTCCCCACGCGAGCATGGCCCTGCCGTCCCGCCCCCCGGTGCGCGTGCTGCGGCTGGCGTGCCTGCTGGCCATGGCCGGCGTCGTGCTGGGCTGCTTCGCGGGTCCCGCACGGCCGCCGGGCACGCCCTACGGCCTCGCGTGGGCCTTCGACCCGCAGACGCTGCGCCTCGAGCTGTCGTGGACGCGCGGGCCCGGCCCCTGGCCGCTGGACTACCTCGTGGAGTACCGGCTGGACGCATCCCTGCCCTGGACGCGCAGCAAGGGCACGCTGGACATGGTGGAGCCCTCTTTCACCGGGCAGGTGCCGCCTGGGATGTACGAGCCGCTGGAGCTGGACTCGCGCGTCACGGCGATCGGCCGCGAAGGCCTGCGCAGCGAGCCCAGCGATCCCATCCACATCATCATCCCGCCCGTGCCCCTGGCCACCAGCCAGCGCTTCGTGGCGACCTCCGCCGCAGGCGCCCTGCTGGCCGACCATGCCACGCTGCTCGCCAAGGGGCTGGACACCTTCCCGGACGGCCTTGTCTCGGTGGTGCCCACGTCTACGCCGGGCGTCTACGACTTCTACGCCAACCAAGGCAACGCGAGCGACGGCATGGGCGGCGAGCTCGGCACGGGCTACGGACGGACGCGGGGCACGCTGGCGGATCCCTTCGCGGGGGTGATGGACACGCGCGGGCCCATCACGGGGCTGGTCGTGCCGGTGGACTACATCGGCGGCGGCGCGGTGTGGCGTGACCCGGCGACGGGCGCGCTCGTGATGCTCTACCACCGCGAGATCTACACGCGCGAGGGCGGCGTGCCCTCCGGGCCGTTCTGGTCCTCCATCGGTGCCGCGGTGTCCACGGACGGAGGCGCGTCTTTCGTGGATGCCGGCGAGGTGCTCACGCCCGACATCGAGCTGCTCTCCCCCAGCCGCGGTCCCTCCGGCAACGGGCCGGGCGACCTCTCCACGCTCGTGCGGGACGGCTGGCTCTACGCCTACTACAACGACAACCTCGAGGACGGCTCGCAGGTGGTGGCGCTGGCCCGCACCAGCGTGGCAGGGCTGGCGGCATGCGTGGCCGGCGGGCCCGCGCCGACGTTCTGGAAGTACCGGGACGGGGCCTTCAGCGAGCCCGGGCTGGGGGGCACGCCCAGCAACATCACGGGATCCCATGTGCCGTTCAATCCCAGCGTGGCGTGGAGCAGCTGCCGCGAGGAACTGGTGATGGTCGGCACGATCCATGTCGGCAACACCGGCTCGATGCTCGGCGTGCTCACCTCCCCCGACGGCATCCACTGGAGCGAGCCGGAGGCCCTCTACCCGCAATTGGCCCCCTACCGCATCTACAACACGCTGCTGGGCGACAGCGTCAGCCCCGAGGGCAATCGCGTGATCACGGGCGCGGCCCTGCGGGTGCTGGCCGTGGACTTCACGTCCGCCACCGACTTCTGGTCGGCCCACGCCGTGCGCATGATCGAGATCACCGACATGGCCGCCGAGGCCGGCTGCGTGCGCTAGCAGGAGCCGGCCAGCTCCTCGGCGCGCGCGGCGTGCTGCTCGCGCAGCCTGGCGATCACGGCCCCGTGGATCTGGCACACGCGGCTCTCGGTGAGGCAGAGCATCTCGGCGATCTGCCGCATGCCCAGGCCCTCCCAGTAGTAGGCCTCCATCACGACCCGCTCGCGAGGTGCGAGGTCGCGCAGCAGCATGGCGCGCACGTCCTGGCGCTGCGGCCCGGCCAGCGGGTCCGCGCACCGCTTGTCGCCGAGCACGTCGGCCAGCGAGGCGCCCGGCTCGCCGCCCTGGTGGGCCGCCGCGCCCAGCGACAGCAGGGCACCCGGGCTGGCCTCCTGGCGCAGCCGCTCGAAGGCGGCCACCGAAAGGCCCAGCGCGAAGGCCATCTCGGGCGCGGTCGGCTCGCGGCCCAGCTCGCTGTAGAGGCGCCGCAGCGTGCGTTCCACCAGGCTGGCACGCATGCGCACCAGCCGCGGCACCCAGTCATCGCTGCGGAGGCGGTCGAGGATGGCGCCGCGCACGCGGCGGGTGCAGAAGGTCTTGAACTGCACGCCGCGCGAGGGGTCGAAGCGGTCGATGGCCTCGAGCAGGCCGAAGGTGCCCATGCTAGCGAGGTCGTCGGCCTCCACGCTGGCCGGCAGCGTGGTGGCCATGCGCTCGGCAAGGTAGCGCACCAAGGGGAGGTAGGTCTCCACCAGCCGCGCCCTCGCCTCGGGCGAGCGGCTGCTGATGTAGGCATCCCAGTGGTGCCGTACGTCGGCATCGCAGATCTTCTTCATGGACGTGCTCCTGGGCACGGCGGCCTCGCACGGAGGCCGCCTGCCCTTCCTCGACCGCCTGAACCCCGTCGGATGCGCGACGGGCGGGGCGAGGCTCGCCTTGCGGCGGGTCCACACCGTCCATGTCGCACGGATTGGCAGCTGGCTGTCACGGGGTGAGCCCATGACCCTGTAGCTTTGCGTCGCCCGCTTGCGCGGGGTTTGCCCGTTCATCCGCGCGGAGGGTGCAAAGAACCGGGCAGGCTGGCGTGGGAGCCAGCGTGCCCGCTGCGGATACCGTACCCCATGCTGCGGATCTGGCAGGGGCGGGCACCCAGGGGCCTGTCGCAAGGCCAGAAATGGCCTCCGCAGCGGCGTCCAGGCCCTCACAGGCGGTAGGTGTCGGTACGGCGCTCGGCCAGCAGGTCGTTGCCCGAAGGCGTGCGCTTCTGCCGGGCACGCTGGGGATCGACCTCGGCCACGAGCAGGGCGGTGTCCTGCACGGGTCCGCGCGCCAGCGACTCGCCGCCCGGCCCGACGATCACGCTCTGCCCCGTGAAGGCCAGCGGCGGTCGCGGCGGGCGGTGCTCCTGCCCCACGCGGTTGGCCGTCACGCTGTACACGCCGTTCTCGAGGCACCGCGTCACCATGGCAGCCTGCGCGTAGGGCAGCACGAGGTTGCTGGGATGCGCCAGCACGTCAGCGCCCGCCAGCGCCAGGGTGCGCGCGGCCTCGGGGAAGCGCCAGTCGAAGCACACCATCACGCCCACACGCAGGCCGCCATGCTCGAGCACGGGGAAGGGACCCGGGCCAGCATCGAACACCTCGCGCTCGAAGCCGAACAGGTGCACCTTGCGGTACGAGGCCAGCGGCCGGCCGGCGGCGAAGACCGCAGCCGCGTTGTAGAGCCGCGCGCCGTCGCGCTCGACGTAGCCCGCCACGGCCAGGCCACCCGTGCGCCGGCTCAAGGTGGCAAGGAAGCGCGACGTGGGCCCATCGCCGAAGCGCTCGCCCAGGCCCTCGGCCTCGGCACGGTCACGGAAGGCGTAGCCCGTGGCGCACAGCTCGGGGAGCACCACCAGCGCTGCATCCACGCCCTCGAGCGCGCGAGCCGCCGAAGCGAGGTTCTCCTCGACCCGCCCAAAGGCCGGGTTCGTCTGCAGGGCCACGACGCGCAGCATGGGCGCGATGGTACGCGCCGAGGCCGGGCTAGCGCTCGCGCGCGCCCCCGTCACGCGAACCACCATCCCGGCCGCCCTCGCCGCGGCGGGGCCCGGGCAGGGCCGGCGCCGGGCGATCCGGCAGGCGCCGCCCGGGCCCGACGCGCTGCCACTCGCGCGGGGCCGCCTGCTCGAACCACGCTCGCAGGGCCTGCGCACGGGCCTCGCCGGCCTCGCGGGCAGGCAAGGCAGCGTAGGCCGCATCGGGCATGCCCAGCTCGCCCACCAGCGCCGCGCGCAGCACCACGTCGGCCGCGGCAGCCAGGGCCGGCTGCGAGGCAAGCCAAGGTGCCGCGGCTTCCAGGCCCAGCACCGCCTGCATCGCATGCATGCGGCGCTGCTTGCCCGCGTCATGGCGCACGGCGCTGGCTGCAGTCTCGCGCACGAGCGCAGCCAGGCCCTCGGCCCCGCGCTTCTCGCCCATGCCGCGGAACTCGGCGTGCACCTCGTCGTAGGCCGCCGGCTCCAGCCCCGCCAGCCGACTGCCCAGCGCCAGGCGCCCACCCTCGCCACCCGAGGGGGGGAGCGCGGGCGCCGTGACCGGGGCCGCCGCGGCGAGCATGCGGCCCAGCAGCACGCGACGGCGCAGGTCGGCCATGCCGCGCCCCGTGTCGGGATCGGCCAGCGCCCGGTCGCGAGCCCGGGAAAACTCCATGCGCCACGGCTCGGGCGCGTCGGCCGCGGGCTGCCAGCCTCGCACCTGCTCGTCGCTGGGCGCGGCAGCAGCCTTGCGCGCGAAGCGCGCATGGAAGGCAACCGGCCAGGCGCTGGCCTCGAGCGACGCCAGCGAGGGATGCGTGCGCAGCGCCTCGGGCAGGTCGGCCCACGCCCGGGCGCCCAACGCGCGGATGGCGCGGCCCATGCCCTCGGCCTGCGGCCGACGGTCGCCCAGGCTGCGCCAGGCCTGCTCGCGCTCCACCAGCTCGCGCGCCTCCAGGCCCGCCGCACGCGCTGCGACCAGCCGCCGGTCCACGAGCGCCTGCTGGGCCGGGGTCAGGCCGCGCAGGCGCTCCACGTTGCGGACCAGCTGCTCCTGCCGCTCGCGCGGCAGGCTGGCGAGGCCCTCCTGGCCCTGGTCCACGAGGCGCTGGTCGAGCAAGCGACGCTCGGCCGGCAGCAGGCGCGCCAG
>Ga0129333_10003339_pt1 | contig 15001 bp, 13 predicted proteins | sample CPB6_08_DNA_FD_94474 | JGI IMG/M metagenome (GOLD analysis project Ga0129333, IMG submission 94474) | Freshwater to marine salinity gradient microbial communities from Chesapeake Bay, USA - CPBay_Sum_0.6_0.8_DNA | ecosystem: Environmental > Aquatic > Marine > Coastal | place: USA: Chesapeake...
AAGGCGCCCAACACCGTCCGCCGGCACAGCTCGCGGGGATACCGCCCCCCGGCCCTGGAGGCGCGCCGCCCCGGTCCGCCGACAGCGCCGCGATCGCTGCTGATCAGCCGTGGCGCGTACGTCGGCGAAGCACCCACGAGCATCCCGCGCCTGCCAGGCCGAGGCCAACCAAGGCGAGCGCTGAGGGTTCGGGCACCGCGACGAAGGAGAGCAAGCCAGCAGTTGTGAGCGACGGTATGTATTGGGCCGGGTCCCAGAACGTGCCGGAGAACGCGAGCCCCGAGACGCTGCCCGTCGAAAAGCCCTGGAGGATCGGGTACGTGGCGAGCGGGTCGAACGTGCCGCTGAGCGTCAGCCCGATCGTGCCCCCCGTCAGCGCGAACGTGCTCGCCCCGCCCGCAGTGATCTTGTCGAACGTCGTGCCCACGAGGAAGTTCATCGCCCCGCTCGACATCGTCACGCCGGCCCCGGCCACAAGCGGTAGCGTGGAGGCCGTCGAGAAGGTCTGGCCGATTTCAAGCGTGCCTCCGACCACGTCCAACCCCCCGGTGCCCAGCACCTGATTGGCGGCGGTGCCGTTGTTGACGATCAACGTGCCGGCCACCAGTCGCGTGCCGCCGTTGAACGTGCTCGTGCCGCTGCCGTTCAGTTGCAGCGTGCCCGACCCGAGCTTGGTGAAGGCCGAGGTGCCGCTGGGCGTCTTGATCGGGTAGGGGATCAAGAGCCGACCGGCATCGACCCCGATGGCCGCATCGGTCACGAGATTGAACTCGGCCGTGGTGTACGAACTGAAGGTGCCGGTGCCGAGCGCCCGGAAGGCACCCGTGCCGCCCACACCGGAGCCAGAGAGGTTAATGACACCGGAGCCGTTGTTGACGGAAGACAAGCCGCCGAGAAGCTCGATCGCGGCGCCATCCTTGACCGTCCAGACACTCGACGTCAGGCCCTTGGCGTTGTTGTGGCTCCAACGGACCACCCCCTGCTGGACCGCAAAGCCTTCCGTCGCCCGATTGTTGAAGTTCCAGCCTCCGGTGCCGGCGTTGTCGGCGGCAAGGTTGAGGAGGCCGGCGCCCGTCTTGAAGAAGCCGGTGCCGTTGCCGCCGATTCCCATCCGACCCGCGATCGTGAACGCCGCGTTGGCTTCCACGTTGTAGGTGAAGTTCACGCCGCTACCTGTGGTGCTGAAGAACCAGCACTGCGGCGTTCCCGTACCGGCGCTGTTCGTTCCCGTGAACGTGTGGCTGCCGGACTGCACGTTGAGGATCGTGCCCGAAGTGTTGAACGTCAGCGGCTGCGCGGTGCCCGTCGCGATCGCAACCGGCTGGGTCTGGGCCGAGGTGAAGGTGAGCGACTTCACCGTGAATGGGCCGCCCATGACATTGCTGAGCTGAAGGGCCGAGGAGCCGTCGAACACGACCTCGGCCCCGCTCGTGGGCGCTGCCCCGGACGACCAGTTCGAGCCGGTGATCCAGAGGTTGTTGCCGCCGGCACCAGACCACGTCTGGGCCGTGGACTCCCGCCCCGACGTGGTGGCGATGAGGACGGCGGCAACGATTGCAAAGAACTTCCAGAACACGGATCGGGCAATCATCGCGAGGCTCCTGGATTACGGGCTCCCGGCGTACTGACTGTTGGAATAAACCACACCAAGAACGTGGAGGACCTTTCCACCCGCCGCGTCAAGAGGATAGGCCGGCCAATGGCACTTCCGCAAGCGTCGGCAAAGCGGAGCGGATCACGGGAAGCAACAGCCGGGGCAGGATGTGGCCCCAATCCTATGAGTGCCGAGGAGTTTTCCATCCACGATCAAGGCCGGATTGTCCGTGTCAGGCCGGCCCGCCGCCCGGCCGCGAAGCGGCTATCATGCCTGCCATGGCTCCAACCACTGTCAAACCGCCGCAGCCGCCGCTGACGATCGTGTTCTTCGGCCTCGGGGCCGTGGGCTCGAGCATGCTCATCTGCCTGGCCGAGTTGGCCGAGCGGGACGGCATTCCCGTCCAGTTCAAGGTGTTTTCGATCGATCCCGCCGGCGCCCGCGACGCGCTCTACCATGCCGAGCGGCTCATGAAGCGGATCGAAATCATCGGGGTATCGAGCTTCGACCCGCTCCTGGCCCTCGAAGGGCCGGGGGCCGACAAGCTCGCCGGGGCCGCGCTGCTGATCAATGCGGCGATCCCCCAGTTCAACTGCCCGATCATCCAACTCGGCGTCCGCCTGGGTGCCCACACGCTCGACCTCGCTTCCGACATGTACAACGCGGAGACGGCGAACTCCCTGACCTTCAATCAGTATGCCCACGACGCGGCCCTCCGGGAGCGGGGCGTCGCCGCGCTCGTCAACATGGGCATCTCGCCGGGCATCACCAACTTCCTCATCGGCGAACAGATCTGCCGGCTCCGTTCCGAGCACCGCAAGGAGCTCGAGATCGAGTCGATCGATCTCTACCTCCTCGAAGACATCGACGCCGACGCCGTGATCTTCTCATGGGCGCCGGCGGTGGCGCTCGACGAGCTGTCGCAGAGCCCGCTGCAGCTTCGGGACGGGCGGATGATCGTGCACGAGCCGTTCACGGCGGCGCGCGACTACCAGTTTCCGCACGAGCCGCGGATCTGGCGGCAGTATCCGCTCTACCAGGAGGAGCTGCTTTCGCTGCACCGCTCATATCCCCAGGTGGAGAACATCGGCATCTACACCGGCGGGTCCGAGGTGGAACTCGTCAAGGCGCTCCACCAGCTGAACCTGCTCTCGAAGGAGGCGCTGGGCGCGAATCCGGAACTGACGATCGAGGCGGTGGTACGGGCGGCGATGCCCGGCATGAAGAAGCCCCGGCGGATCGAGGACTATCTCCGCTCGGGTGTCATCCGTCGGACCCACTTCTGCGCCGCGGCCGAGATCCGGGTGAGCGAGTTGGTGCGCAACGAGAGGCAGACGATCATCGAGACCGTGGGCCTGAGCTTCCGGCGGTACCGCGAACTGCTCGGCACGCCCTATGCGGGGGCCACCTACATCTCGTATCCCACGGCGGTGGGCGGTGCGATCCTCGGCTGGCACACGCTGTGCCATGTGTGGGCGGAGCCGGGCAGCATTCAGGGCGTGCTCACGGGCGAGGATCTGGCCCGCCTTCTCCCGCGGCCGCGGATTGAAGCGGTGTTTCGCGATCTCGTGGCCTGGGACATCGATCTCTTCGGCAGCACCCGCGACGCCACTCCAGCGACCGGAGGAAAGTAGCGTTGGTGTGCCGTGGGGCGGTGCTCTAGACTCCGCCGCGAAGTCATCCGGCGAGATTGCCATGCGACTGTTGCTTGCCATCCTGGTGATCGTTCAGTTGTTCCTCCGCGGAGCTGAAGTGCCGCATGTGCACGCGGCGCAGTCCGACGTGCATGGGCATGCCAACCGGCCGCACGTCCATCTCGCGGGGCATGGGGGCCACCATGCCCGCGCGCACCACCATCACGACGGTCGCGAGCATGGGCACGCCCACGACACGATGCACGCCAAACACGCCGAGACCGGCCTCCCCGGCACAATGCCGACCCCCGATCACGACGACGATGCCGTCTATGGCTCCGATGACACCGTGATGCTCAGGTCCGCGGTCCGGCCGTCGCCGAAAGCCACCCCAACCCGATGGCTCGCCTTGCCGGTCTTCGGGATGTTCATTTCGCCCTCGGTTGCCGACATGCGGCTCCGCCGCGTGCGACCACCCGGCGACGGCGCCGCAACGATTCACACACGCTTGCCGCACGTGCTTCGCGTTTGATCGTGAAGCCCTCTTCTCGTGCGCCGGCTCGCGGGCTCGCTGCCCCGTGACCGAGGCGGCGGTGCCTGAACGGCTGCCGTCTGCTCGTCGTTGATGTTCAAAACCCCTCTCCGTGTTCGTTCGTTCTCACCTCATGGTGACGCATGATCCAGGCTATTGTTCGTTTCGTCCGCGGGATGCTTGTCCTGGCCTTGATCGGCGGCCTGATCGGTGCCGCGGCCTGGTATCGCGATCTCTGGCTGCCGTTGCTGCGGCCGGCGGTCGTCGAGCCGACAGCTGCCGCCGCCGACGTCGCGGAGTCCGCCCCGGACGCCAAGGTGCTCGAACTGAGTCCACAGGCTCGACTGAATCTAAAACTGGTCTCACGACCCGCCAAGGTCTCGACCTACTGGCGATCGGTCATCGTGCCCGGCGAGATCATGGACCGCCCTGGCTTGTCCGACCGGGGCGTCACCTCGCCGGCGGTGGGCGTCGTGACGGAAATCCACGCGTTCCCCGGCGACACGGTCCGCCCGGGCGACAGGCTCTTCACGCTGCGGCTCCTGAGCGAATACATCCACAACACGCAGTCGGAACTCTTCAAGGTCAGCCGCGAGATCGAACTCGAGACGGAGAAACGGCAGCGGCTCGCCCAAATCGGCGAGGGTGCCATCCCCCAGGTGCGACTCATCGAGGTTGACCAGCAGCTCCGCCGGCTGCAGGCGTCGAGCGAGAGCCACCGCCAGGATCTGCTGACCCGAGGCCTGAGCCTCGAGCAGGTCGCGCGGGTGGCGGCAGGCACGTTCGTCGCCTCCGTGGATGTCGCCGCACCTCCGCCATTCCAGCCTCCGCCGACACAGGCAACCCCGTCAACGCCCACCTCGCCGCCTTCCCCCAAGCAGGATGCCGTGTACGAGGTCCAGGAGCTGAAGGTCGATCTCGGCACGCAGGTGCAAGCGGGCCAACTCCTTGGCGTGCTTTCCAACCACAGGACGCTCTACATCTCCGGTCATGCCTTCAAGCGCGAAGCTTCCTCGCTGGAACGGGCGGCGCAGGGGCATTGGCCGATCCGCGTCGAGTTCGCTGAAGACGATCCGGCGTCATGGCCGCCGCTCGATCAGCAGTTCGAGATCCGGCACCTGGCGAACACCGTCGATGCCTCCAGCCGGACGTTCGACTTTTTCGTGCCGCTGGTGAACCAGTCACGGTCCTACGCAAAAGAAGGCAAAACATTCGTGGTTTGGCGGTTTCGCCCCGGCCAGCGGGTGCGGCTGCACGTCCCGGTCGAGGAACTCAAGGACGTGATCGTGCTCCCCGCCGCAGCGGTGGTGCGGGAGGGCCCGGAGGCATACGTGTTTCGGCAGAACGGCGACCTCTTCGATCGCCGCCCCGTCCGCGTGCTGCATGAGGATCGGCTCAGCGTCGTCATCGCCAACGATGGCAGCGTGGCGCCCGGCTGGTATCTCGCACAGGGTTCGGCGGCGTCGCTCAATCGGGTGCTGAAGGCCCAATCGGCGAGCGGAGTTCCCGTGGGCGTCCATGTCCATGCCGACGGCACGGTCCACGGGACCCACTAGGACCACAGCATGCTCAACGCCGTCATCCGCTTCGCCCTTCGCTACCGCCTGCTCGTGGTGGTCATGAGCCTGGTGCTGCTGGTCTACGGCAGCTACCTCGCGACGCTCATGCCGATCGACGTATTCCCCGACCTCGATCGGCCCCGGGTCGTGATCATCACCGAGTGCCCTGGGCTTGCTGCCGAGGAGGTGGAGACGCTCGTCACGCAGCCGATCGAGATTGCTCTGCTCGGTGCCAACGGTGTCGAGGCCGTACGGAGCCAATCGACGGCCGGCCTGAATGTGATCTACGTCGAGTTCAACTGGGACGTCGAGGTGCGTGCGGCTCGCCAAACCGTGCAGGAACGGTTGACGACGGTCACCGGCATTCTGCCCGAAGGCATTCGCCCCCAGATGACGCCCACGGCCTCGATCATGGGCCAGATTGTGATCGCAGGGATGTACCGCCAACAAGGACCCGGCGGCGGCGACGTGGCGGCTATCCCGCGGACGCCATACCTCGCCGAGTTGTCGTTCGAGGAGGGCGTCGAGCCCACAGTGAGGGTGTGGCGAGCGGTCGATCGCCATCGTCCCGCCAGCTGGGACCGGGTGGCCGTGGAGCACGTGCGGCCTGCGGCTCTTGACGCGGCTCGTCCTGCCGAGAGTCCGCGGTCCTTCACGCTCACCATCGCCGGCCGCGAGCATGACGTGGTGTTTCCTACGAAGCTTCAGCAGTCCATGAACCTACGGACGACCGCTGACTGGGTCGTACGGCCCCGACTCCTGAAGATTCCAGGCGTCGCCGAGGTGTTCGTGCAGGGGGGCGATCGAAAGCAGTACCAGATCCTGGCCGATCCTACTGCCATGTTGGAGTACGGTGTTTCGCTGCAGATGGTCGAGCAGGCCCTTCGGGACAGCAACATCAACTCGAGCGGCGGCTTCGCCGTTCAAGGCGAACAGGAGCGACCGATTCGAGTGCTCGGTCGACTCGGCCCCGACCCTGCTCGCGTGCTCGAAGACCTCCGGCGGGTGCCGGTCGCTGTCCACCCCAAGCGGACGGTCCTCTTGGGGCAGGTGGCCGACGTCGTGGAAGGCCCGCAGTTCAAACGGGGCGACGGTGCCATCAACGGTGTGCCGGGCGTCGTGTTCACGATCGCCAAGCAGCCCCACGTCGACACCCGGGCTCTCACCGAGCGGATCGCCGAGGCCTTTCGCGAAGTGGAAGCCGCCCTGCCGGCCGACGTTGTCGTGAACTCCGAACTCTTCCGGCTGAAGAACTTCATCGATCGCGGCATCTTCAACGTCGGCGAGGCGCTCGTGATCGGCGCGGTGCTCGTGCTCATCGTGTTGTTCCTCTTCCTCATGAACCTGCGAACGACCTTCATCACACTGACGGCGATTCCCTTGTCGCTCGTCATCACCACCCTCGTATTCCGGCTGGCCGGAATGCTCACCGGCGCCCACCTGTCGATCAATGTGATGACGCTCGGCGGTATCGCCGTCGCGATGGGCGAACTCGTCGACGACGCCATCGTTGACGTCGAGAACATCTTTCGCCGACTCAAGGAAAACAACTCCCTGCCACACCCAAGGCCAGCGATCCAGGTCGTCTACGACGCCAGCCGCGAGATCCGCAGCGCCATCGTGTTCGGCACAGCGGTCGTGATCCTGGTGTTCCTGCCCCTGTTCGCGCTGTCCGGCGTCGAAGGTCGGCTCTTCACCCCGCTGGGCGTGGCGTACATCGTGTCGATTCTCGCCTCCCTGTTCGTTTCGCTCACGGTCACGCCCGTTCTTTCGTACTACCTTCTGCCGCAGTCTCCCGCGACCCATGAGCACCACGACGGCCTGCTGCTCAGGGTGCTGAAAGTGCTCGCCTCGCCCTTGATCCGCTTCAGCATGGCGTGCCCCGGCATCCTGCTGGTGGCGACGTGGCTCGGCGTGGCGTTGGCCGGCTGGGAACTCGCCCGACTTGGACGCGACTTTCTGCCGCCGTTCGACGAGGGCAGCGTACTGGTGAGCGTCACGCTGCCGCCGGGTTCCTCGCTCGATGCATCGAACCAGGTGTCGGGCCTCATCGATGCAAAGCTACGGGCCATGCAGAAGACCGAGGAGCGAACGGATGGCGAAATCCTCACCTTCGTGCGACGGACGGGCCGGGCCGAGATGGACGAGCACGCCTCACCCGTGAATGCCGGCGAGTACATCCTGAGCATGAATCCGCGGAGCGGACGGCATCGCGACGAGATCATCAAGGAGTTGCTCGCCGAACTTGGGAGCGAAGTTCCCGGCGTGGCGATCGAAGTCGAGCAGCCTCTGGCGCACCTGATCAGCCACATGGTGTCGGGCGTTTATGCCCAGATCGCGATCAAGGTGCACGGTGACGACATCGACGTCCTCATCCAGGCTGCCGACCGAATCAAGGCGGTCATCCAGTCGGTTTCGGGCGTGACGCCACCCGTGATCGAACCGATCCAACAGGCGGATGAGCTTCACATCCGGCTCCGGTCCGACGACCTTGCCTTCCACGGCGTCACCCGCGAGCACGTGGCACGCGTGCTCCAGACGGCTCTTCAGGGCGAGGTCGTGTCGCAGGTCCTCGAGGGGCAGCGACGGTTCGATCTTCTTGTGAGGCTGGAGGAGGGCTATCGCACGGACTACGCCAACCTCGGCCGCCTCCGGATCGATCTGCCGGACGAGCGCGGGCAGATCGAACTACGGGAGTTGGCCGACATCGGCGAGGGTACGAGCCCGAACGCCGTGAACCGTGAGAACGCCCGCCGCCGAATCGTCATCCGCTGTAACACGCAGGATCGCGACCTGTCGAGTACGGTGGCCGAGATCCAGGCTCGCGTGAGCGATGGCGTTGAGCTCCCCGAGGGGTACTTTGTCGAGTATGGGGGGCAGTTCGAGAGCCAACAGCGTGCCACCACCATGATCATCGTTTTGGCGGCGCTGTCCGTGGCAGGAATGTTCGTCGTCCTGATGATCCTCTACCCGTCGGTACGGATCGTTCTCCAACTCCTCAACGCCTTGCCAACCGCTTTTATCGGCGGCGCCCTGGCGCTCGTCCTCACCCGCCAGCCCCTTTCCGTCGCGAGCCTCGTCGGATTCATCTCGCTCGGCGGCATCGCTGTTCGCAACGGCATTCTGCTCGTCACGCACTACTTCCATCTGATGCAGGACGAAGGCGAGGACTTTTCCCAACAGATGGTGCTGCGTGGCAGCCTCGAACGGCTTGCCCCCGTGCTCATGACGGCCCTCACGGCTGGCATTGGGCTCGTGCCGCTCGTGATCGGCGGACAGGAACCCGGACGCGAGATCCTCTATCCGGTGGCCACGGTGATTCTGGGCGGCCTGATCACGTCGACATTCTGCGAGTTCCTGATCCATCCAGGCTTGTTTTGGAGGTTCAGCGGGAAGGATGCGCAGCGACTGGCCCGCGCTCACGGCGATGACGAGCAGATTCTTACGGCTGACGACGATGGATGACTGGAGGCATCGTCGCGCGACGATGCCGGATGTGACCTACCAAAGGAGACGACAGCATGACTCGACAGATGAGGTTTTCCGCGGCAGCGATCATGGCCGCAGCAATCACGGCCGGCGGATGCACACAGGCCCCAACTCCGCCACAGGCGAAAGTCAAAACGACTGCGTCGAAGGCCGACGACCACGGCCATGCGCACGATGACCACCACCATGAGCATGGGGCGGGCCCCCATGGAGGCACGATCGCGGACTGGGGCGGCGGCACGTATCACGTTGAGTTCACCGTCGATCACAACAAGAGGGAGGCCCTGGTTTATCTCCTCGGCGCCGACATGAAGACGCCAGCCCCCGTGAAGACGGGCGATGGCATGCTGCTGCTGACCATTCGCGAACCCTCGTTTCAGGTCGAACTGTCAGCGCTGCCGCTCCCCGATGAGACCGATGGCAAGGCTTCCCGTTACGGCGGCGCCCATGAGAAACTCGGCATCGTCCGGGAGTTTGCGGGGACGATCAGCGGCGAGGTCGACGGCACACCCTTCGCCGGCGACTTCGCCGAGGAAGCACACGGCGATCACGACCACAAGTGACCGGCCATGCCCCGTGGGTTCGTCTTCGTGATGCTCGGAATCGCGTTCCTTCAGAGACGCAAGGCACCGCGTCCGTACAGCGTCGCCATGCGATGAGTGCACCGAGAGAGCCATCGAGATTTTCTATGCATACGAGAGGAAATACCTCGTCTTTCGAATGGCTCGAGAAGGCGATAGAAGATTGGACGAAGTGTGACGATGGCGATCAACCATCTGCATCCGATTCGGATCGTCGCGAAGGCGGAACCTGTGCGGTCCAGCGACCCGCCGGACAGAGAGTTCTCAACCCATGGCGTGCGGCAACCCCCTGTGGACACCCGTCGAGCACTGCGAACTCTGCCTCGGCACGCATTTTACCGAGGTCGGGCTTCGAGATCGCGCCGGCAAGCAGTTGAGGACCGTCGTTTGCGAGGGCTGCGGCCTGGTGTTTTCTGATCCAAGGCCAAGCGCGGCGCACATCGACGACTATTATCGTGAGAACTATCGCGTGGCCTACAAGCATGCATGGCAACCCCGGCTGAAGCACATCTATCGGGGCGGGCAAGTCGCGCAGCAGCGACTCCGGTATGTCATGCCGTTCCTCACGCCCGGTTGCAGCGTGCTCGATTTCGGCTCCGGCGGCGGTGAGTTTGTCTTCGTGCTTCGCGAACTCGGGTACGACGCCCGCGGCATCGAGCCCAATGTCGGCTACGCCGAGTACTCACGCGACGTGCTCGGCATCCCCGTGCAGATCGGCGGCTTCACCACAGCGTCCGTCCAAGATGAAAGCTTTGATCTGATCACGCTTTTTCATGTCGCTGAGCATTTGGAGCACCCCGTGGAGGCCTTCCGAAAAGCATCGGGTTGGCTGCGTGTCGGTGGCCGGCTCCATATCGAGGTGCCAAACATCGAGAGTCAATGCACCTGGCCCTCAAGCCGCTTTCATCAAGCGCATCTCTACAACTTCAACGCGGCCACGCTCGCCCATGCGGGCCGCTGTGCCGGGCTCATCCCGGTGTCGACGTTTCCGTCCAGCGACGGTGGGAATGTGACCGCCGTCTTCGAAAAGACGGGTCGTGCCCCGGAGGCTCTCCCTGCGGAGTTGCCTGGCAATGCTGCGCGGGTGCGCCGGATCTTGCGAGGCCACAGCATCCTGAGGCACTTCTTCACGGCACACCCGTACGTACGGCCACTGAAAAAGCTTCAGCGTTACTTCCATGAGCGCCGCGGGATCGCCGGGTTCACGGACGGCCGACAGTTGCTCATTTGCATGGTCAAAAACGGCTTTGGGAGAGCTGGGACGCCGAGGCTGTGTGCCTGACAAGTCAGCGATCGCCGTGCCGGAGACGTGGCAAGGGCGGCGGCCAGAGGCGAAGCCGGGGCCTGGACGGGAGACGTATGGGCCCGTACGTGCTTGCGGCAATGTGGCCGATGCGAGCGTCGCCAGAGCTTCCTGGACGACTACTTTCTCCACCGGTACGACGGCTTCACGCAGCAGGCCTGTGGCGCGCTTTCGCGTGCGGCACAGGCCTCACTTGCAGTTACGCATCCCGCGACTTGCGCTTCGCGGCCAGGGATTCCTTGCTCCACGTATATCGCGGACGCGCCGGCATTCGACCCTCGCGGGCCGCGACAGCTCCCTCATCGCGGTTGGCGAAGTCGTAGGCGCCAAGGATCGTGCCGCGGCTGACCTTCATCTCCCGTGCCGGCCGGTCGAAACCGGCCCCTGCCTTCCTGCGGCGATCGACCTTCGCTGCGATTGTCCGATACGTCGGCTCGAATGGCTGGCCTAACGGGGGACGTTGGCGGCGACGGTCATCGACCCGGCTGGGCGGCCGCGCGACGCCTTTCCGAGCATTGTCCAACCGCCGGCATACAGGAACTCCCAAACACCGACGGATGGATCGTCGGATTCCGCCCCGCTCCCGCGGCACAAGGCCGCGAGAGCGGGAACGGCATTCATCGTAAACCGGGCCACCATCTCCGGGCTCCGTTCGCCCTCAGCCGGACGGGCCTCGAGGACGACGTCGCCGACCAAGTCCTTGAGCACCAGAGCGGCCTTGCCGACATCCGACTGCAGGAGATCTCACAGCCGGAGCAGCTCCACCTACACGTCCTTCTCCTTCACGCGGGTGGCCGGCGGTCGCTGACTCCGCTGGCGTTCCTCGACCAGTTGCTCCCGCAACTGATCGAGATTCGCCTGCATCTCGGCCACCGTCCGGATCACCGACTTGATCGCCGCGTCGCCCTCCATGCCCTCCAGATTCGCCGTGATGCGGATGGTCTGCGGCTCCCGCTTGGCGATCTCCTGCTCGAGCTTCTTGGTCGATCCCGCCGAGCGGCCAAGGCACATCGGCTTGCCAGTCCCGCCACACGCTGGGCGGGTCAGCACCCGGGTGAAACAAGTCAGTTCTCTGCTTCTGCTTCGCTTCGTCGGTCGCGGCTCAACCGAAGCACGAAGCCCCGCGGTCGAGACGACGCGTCACCGCGTCGGCCAGTTCGTCGGTCAGGATTCGTAGGTGAGGCGACTCACGCCGCAGCCAATTCTCCGGCTTGATCTTCTCGGCGCCAGTCTCCCCGGTCCGACGGTCTCCGATCTGCCGGCTCTTTCGAAGGACCTCGATGCCCACGAGCCGCTCGCGGCGGTAGAGCCTGCGGACCTTCTCATCAGCCCACGTCTTCCGACCGCCGACGGTGTTCTTCTTGAAGAACCGAGCCACCTCGATCGGGCTCTTAGCCTCGTAGGCGATCATCTCGGCGCCCCGCACAATCCACGCGGCCGCCTCCGGGTCGATCTCGGCTCGCTTCTCAAACTTATCCTTGTCCTTCCGGGTATAGACGTCGTTCCCGTTCGCGTCCTTCGCGGTCACCGTCTGGTAACCGAACCCGGGCGGCTGGATGTTCTCGCCCCGTGGGAGGGCGTCGTCCATGCCGCGGCGCACCTTCGCCCGCAGGTCTTGGATGAATGCGGCGTGATACGACGACGAGATCGGCAGCAGGAGCGTGGCCTGCGGGTGCGCGACATCGAACCCGTCGCTGGCATCGACGAGCCGGAGAACTCGATCGTGTTGCGGCCCAGCCGTGACAGGTCATCGCCGATGAACCACGTGATGCCGAGCGCATCACTCTGCTCCAGCAGCATCTTGGCAGCGGTGTAGCCGCGGCGGCAGGCGATCGTGCCGCTCACGGCCGCGTCGGTCCACACGTATTCCGACGGAACGAACACGCATTCCCGCGGGGCTATGAACGCCAGTCGAAAAGTGCAGCGCGGGGCGGGTAGGCCGGCCGGTCGAAAAATGCAGCGCCCAAATGTGCGGCGTTGTCGATCAGGAGAGTCACGGCGGAGCCGCGATATCCCCCTACCGACAGCGAGGCACGAGGAGTGTATGCAGACGTGGGGACTTGGACGGAGGTTCGCGGCCGGGTTTTGGCCGGCGAGTTGTCGAAGTGCTCAGCGTGCGGGCAGTACGGCCTCCACGCCGTCGGTGGCCACCAGATACCAGCTACCGATTTCGTGTCGCCGGAGTCAATGGGCAGCCGGCGGATCTGGTCCGGCGAGATCCATTACGTCGAGCGGTAGCAGGGGGAATAGACCTCTCAAATCTAGAACCCCTTGCAAGGATCCGTAAACGAGTTGATGAAGACCTCCTGCGACCGGCCATCGCCGATCGACGCATTCCCACGGTGCCGTGCGTCAATCTCGGGCCGAGCGCGGCATCGACGCCGACTGGTTTCTGCCAGCGGAAGCCGCAGCCCGTGTGGCCAACTCTCGAAACTCGGGACTCCGACAGGAACTCAGCCACTGCTCGAATCGATCATCGCCCTCAGCTTCACGGGCCCTCTGCAGCGTGGCCGCGTCGATCTCGTCTGGTGACACGAGCCCCACCGGGATCACGCGATCGTGGCCGAAGACGACGATGCCGAGATCGTTGGAGGGGGATCCGAACCCTTCGATGCCGTAGCGGGCGAGCATCGACCTCATCTGCAACAACAGCCGCCAGTGGGCTTTCTCCCGTCGGCCATCCCAACAGTCTGGAGACGAATTCCATCGGTTGTAGTGATACCGCACCAGTGCGATCGCCTCGTGGAGCTTGAGTTGCTTGTTGCGGGGCAGCACCTTCCACGGTGCCGTTCGACAAGGCTTTCGCTCAAAAACGGCCGTTCCTGGAATCCCTGCATGAAAAACGATTCAGCGGCGTACAAGTGCGTGCCGTGATAGAAGACGTTGTCGTGCAGGTTGTCAATGACGTCGTCGCAGTGATTCATTTTCGGTGCGTCGCTCGATCTGAAGCGAATGCACAGTATTTGCAGTCGTCCGCCGGCTCGGGCGGGGCCGCCTTCATGAGGCACTTCCTCGCGGCCATGATGTGAGCCTCGACCCAGTCGTCCGAGCCAGTGTAAGGAATAACGCTCATACGAAACCGGAGCGTCTGATCGAATCGCTCCGCGGTCGAGTCGCCGTTGGCGTAGACCCAGTAGGCCGTGGGCGACACGTGAAAGCCGTTTTGTCGCAGCAGCCATTGATAGATCTCGATCTGCCGCTTGTAGCCTTGGTGCCAGCCCTCATTGAGTTCCGTAATCTCGGCGGCTTTGGAGGTGGCCTTGTAGTCCACGACGATGAGTTGTCCCTGGGAGTTCACCCAGAGGTCGTCCACGGCACCGTAGACGTGGAATCCGCTTGGTGTGTGCTCGCAGTGAACACCGGTGAAGTTGGTCCGCCACTTTTCGAGGTCCGGGTGGGCGAAGGGGATGGCGTCGATGCCGGCCTGAGTCATCAGCGGGTGGGGCAGTCGCCGTTCCCGGTAGTCGTCGAACTCGCGCTTCAGGAGTCTGTCGACCGCCGAGTTGAGATTGAAGGGGAAACCGGAGGGCCGTGACAGTCCGAGTCGTTTGTCGAAATAAAAGCAGCGGGGGCATTCGGCGAACAGTTCCAGCCCACTCCGCGAAATCTTGAAGGGCTTGCCCGGTCGAAACAGATTGCGCGAGCGTGCCATGATGCCACCGGAGAGAGAAACGGATGATCGTCAGCGGAAAAGGTGTTAGCGTATGGCGGTGACCAGAGCCGCGCAAGGCCATTGCATCGCCGATGCTTCTCGGCCGTCGGATACGAGCCGACTCACGAACACCGACGGGCCTCAATCATTTCATCGGGTGGCGTGTGAAGAACTCCCACATCATGTCGTTGGCCGAGATGTCACGCGTGGAGCGACCGAGGATGCGCAGCCGTGGCTCACGGCCGGGCCAGGTGTGCCCGCCCCCCTCGATGACGACGAGCACGACCTCCGTGCCCTCGCGGCCCGCGCCGTGACGTTCTACCCTCACCGTGATGCCGTCGTCTTCCAGGTCGGGCAGTTGCGCGATCTCCGGATCGATCAGGCAGCCGTCGGCCTCCACCCAGGCGCCCACGGAACTCGGCACGGATTGAAAATCGGTGCTGGAGATGCCGCGGCCGCGGCCACCGCCGAAGGGGGCGAACTCGTCGGCGTCGCCGTGGAAGTGGATGACCGGGACCGGGCGGCCGGGACGGCACCCGTCGGTGCCCATAGGACCGGCGACCGGCGCGATCGCCGCGATCCTGTCGGAGAGCTCCGAGCCGAGCCGGTAGGCCATCATCGCGCCGTTCGACATCCCGGTGGCGTAGACCCGGCGCT
>Ga0129333_10003340_pt1 | contig 15000 bp, 13 predicted proteins | sample CPB6_08_DNA_FD_94474 | JGI IMG/M metagenome (GOLD analysis project Ga0129333, IMG submission 94474) | Freshwater to marine salinity gradient microbial communities from Chesapeake Bay, USA - CPBay_Sum_0.6_0.8_DNA | ecosystem: Environmental > Aquatic > Marine > Coastal | place: USA: Chesapeake...
GATGATTTAAGACCTCAATTATTAGAAATGGCCAGATGTTTAAGACATCGTGGTCCGGACTGGAGTGGGATTTACAGTAATGATAATGCGATTTTGGCGCATGAGCGTCTTGCAATTGTCGACCCAATTTCAGGAGGACAGCCTTTATTATCCAAAGATGGTAATTTAGTACTTGCCGCTAATGGCGAAATATATAATCATAAAAAGTTAAGAGCGCAGTGTCCTGATTACGAATTTCAAACAGCATCAGACTGTGAAGTGATCCTGGCGTTGTATAAACAAAAAGGAGCGAAATTTCTTGATGATCTAAACGGAATTTTTGGTTTTGCTATTTATGATGTAGAAAAGGACGAATATCTAATTGCAAGGGATCATATGGGGATTATACCTTTGTATATTGGTTGGGATCAAAATGGTACTTTTTATGTTGCTTCAGAGCTTAAAGCACTGGAAGGAAAATGTACTAAAATTGAATTGTTCCCTCCAGGTCATTACCTGTCCAGTAAAGAAGATGGTTTCCAGAGATGGTACGAGCGTGACTGGATGGAATATGATGCGGTTAAAGATAACGAAACCAACATCGAAGAACTAAGAGAAGCTTTAGAGAAAGCGGTGCATCGCCAGTTAATGAGTGATGTTCCTTACGGGGTATTACTTTCAGGCGGGCTGGATTCTTCAATAACTTCAGCAGTCGCTAAAAAATATTCAGAAAAAAGAATTGAAAGTGATGATAAAGATGCTGCATGGTGGCCAAGACTACATTCTTTTGCCATTGGTTTAGAAGGCTCTCCAGACCTTGCGGCGGCACAAAAGGTAGCCGATCATCTGGATACGGTGCATCACGAAATTAAGTTCACTATTCAGGAAGGTTTAGATGCGATAAAGGATGTGATCTATCATTTAGAGACGTATGATGTCACCACAATTAGAGCCTCAACCCCTATGTATCTAATGGCCAGGACTATCAAATCTTTAGGGATTAAAATGGTGCTTTCTGGAGAAGGATCAGATGAGCTTTTTGGTGGATACCTTTACTTCCATAAAGCACCAAATGCCAAAGAATTTCACGAAGAAACCGTACGTAAACTAGATAAATTACATCAGTATGATTGTTTAAGAGCGAACAAATCACTTTGTGCCTGGGGAATAGAAGGTCGGGTGCCATTCTTAGATAAAGAATTTATGGATGTGGCCATGCGAATTAATCCACAGGATAAAATGATCAATGGAGAACGTATCGAGAAATGGGTGTTAAGAAAGGCTTTTGAAGATTATTTGCCAGAGAGCGTGACCTGGAGACAAAAAGAACAGTTTTCTGATGGTGTTGGGTATAGTTGGATTGATACCTTGAAAGAACTGGTAAACGCTGAAGTTACAGACGAACAACTTAAAAACTCTCATTTTAAGTTCCCAATTCAGCCACCATCAAGTAAAGAAGAATACTATTACAGAACGATATTTTCACAGCATTTCCCAAGTGATGCTGCCGCATTATCTGTTCCTTCAGTACCTTCAGTGGCATGTAGTACTCCAACCGCTTTAGAATGGGACGAATCATTTAAGAACATGAACGATCCATCTGGTAGAGCAGTAGCAAATGTACATTCAGATGCTTATAAAAAAGATTTAATCGAAGGCTAATCCTAGATAAATTAAAAGGAAAAAGCTATCTAAAATACGCTATTTTAGATAGCTTTTTTTATGTGATCTATAATCTATACAGTTTTATAAATTGTACAATTTCAATCGTTTGAAATATTCTTTTGATATATGGCTTTTATCTTTTAGCTATTGTAAAAACTGATGGTGTTGGTATTTTGATCTAAAATTCAGCAACTTTTAGGATTAAACAAAATTATGGCTTACTTAAACTTGTTCTAAATAGCCCTATAAAGAAGCACTAAAGTTTGTCCGTAAATGAATTGGAGTGTATTTTTGCTCTTAAAATTCTATAAATAATCAAACCAATGGGTGGATTTTTAAAATCATCTATCGCAAAGAAAGTTGCGATGGCCTTGTCGGGACTGTTCCTGGTCTTATTTTTACTTCAGCACTTTACAATAAATTTCACTTCTGTTTTTAGTGAGGACTTATTTAATGAACTTTCCCATTTTATGGGAACAAATTTCTTGGTACAGTCCATTCTTCAACCAGTATTGATATTTGGGGTGATATTTCATTTTGTAATGGGGTTTGTTCTTGAAGCTAAGAACCGCGGCGCTAGAAATGTAAAATATGTTAAGTACAATGGTGGTGCGAACTCTAGCTGGATGTCCAGAAATATGATTTATTCTGGATTAGTAGTATTGGCCTTTTTAGTGCTTCATTTTTATGATTTTTGGGTACCAGAACTCGTACATAAATATGTAGAATCTCACCCAGAGGATGCATCAAGATATTATGGGGAGTTGGTGGCTAAATTTCAGGATCCAATACGAGTGGCGGCCTATTGCCTGTCTTTTGTTTTCCTTAGTTTGCACTTGCTTCATGGGTTTTCTTCGTCTTTCCAGTCTATGGGTTGGAATAATAAGTATGCTAAAGGAGTAAGAGGCCTTACAGTGGCTTATGCTATAATTATTCCGCTTGGATTTATTTTTATAGCATTGTTTCACTATATCAATAACCTTTAATTCGCAAGATTTATGTCAGTTTTAGAATCAAAGATACCAGAAGGGCCGCTTAAAGATAAGTGGACTAAACATAAAAATGATATTAACCTGGTAAACCCTGCCAACAAGCGTAATATCGATATTATCGTTGTAGGTACAGGTCTTGCAGGTGGAGCAGCAGCTGCAACCCTTGCCGAATTGGGTTATAATGTAAAGACGTTTTGCTATCAGGATTCTCCAAGACGTGCACACTCTATTGCTGCACAGGGAGGTATAAATGCATCAAAAAATTATCAGGGAGATGGTGACTCAGATTACCGTCTTTTTTATGATACCGTAAAAGGTGGGGATTATCGCTCTAGAGAAGCGAATGTTTACCGTCTTGCAGAGGTATCAGGAAATATTATCGACCAGTGTGTTGCACAAGGTGTTCCTTTTGCACGTGAATATGGTGGTTATTTAGATAACCGTTCTTTTGGTGGAGTTTTGGTTTCCAGAACTTTTTACGCAAAAGGGCAAACTGGTCAGCAATTATTATTAGGAGCATATTCTGCAATGAACCGCCAGATAAATCGTGGTAAGATTCAGTCTTTTAACCGCCACGAAATGATGGATCTTGTTTTAGTAGATGGTAAAGCAAGAGGAATTATTGCCAGAGATATGGTTACGGGTGAGTTAGAGAGACACTCTGGTCACGCTGTAGTTTTAGCTTCTGGAGGTTACGGTAACGTATTTTTCCTTTCAACAAATGCAATGGGAAGTAACGTGATGGCAGCATGGAGAGCACATCGTAGAGGAGCTTACTTTGCTAACCCTTGTTATACGCAAATTCACCCAACGTGTATTCCTGTTACGGGAGATCATCAGTCTAAATTAACTTTGATGTCTGAATCTTTACGTAACGATGGTCGTATTTGGGTTCCGAAGAAAAAAGAAGATGCAATTGCGATTAGAGAAGGAAAGAAAAAGCCTACCGAACTTTCTGAAGAAGAAAGAGATTATTACTTAGAAAGAAGATATCCTTCATTTGGTAATCTTGTACCTCGTGATGTAGCCTCCAGAGCCGCAAAAGAACGTTGTGATGCAGGGTTTGGAGTAAACAAAACCGGGCAGGCAGTATACCTTGACTTTGCGAGTGCAATTAAGCGCTACGGAAAAGAAGCTGCTTTCACATCGGGACATAAGAATCCATCTGAGGCTGAAATTATAAAATTAGGTAAAGAAGTTGTAGAATCTAAATACGGTAACCTTTTCCAGATGTACGAAAAGATCACCGATCAAAATCCTTACGAAACTCCAATGATGATCTATCCTGCGGTTCACTATACTATGGGAGGTCTTTGGGTAGATTATAATTTACAAACAACTATTCCTGGATGTTATGCTGCCGGAGAAGCCAACTTCTCTGATCACGGTGCTAACAGGTTAGGAGCTTCTGCTTTAATGCAGGGACTTGCAGATGGTTATTTTGTATTACCATATACAATTGGAGATTATCTTTCTAAAGATATTAGAACAGGAAAGATCCCAACAGATTCTCCAGAGTTCGAAGCAACCGAGAAAGAAGTGAAAGACAAGATCGATCGCTTGATGAATGCTAGCGGAAAACACTCTGTAGATACTTATCATAAGAAATTAGGTAAGATTATGTGGGAGAAGTGTGGTATGGCTCGTAACGAGAAGGGTCTTAAAGAAGCTATCGAAGAAATTAAAGCATTAAGGGAAGATTTCTGGCAGAATGTTAAAGTTACAGGTACAGCAGAGAGCAAGAATGCGGAATTGGAAAAAGCAGGCCGTGTGGCAGATTTTCTGGAATTAGGAGAGCTTTTTGCAAAAGATGCATTACATAGAAATGAGTCCTGTGGAGGTCACTTTAGAGAGGAATATCAAACTGAAGATGGGGAAGCTTTAAGGGATGATGAAAACTTTAAATATGTAGCTGCCTGGGAGTATAAAGGACAACCTAGTGATGCAGTCCTTCATAAAGAAGAGCTGATCTTTAAAAATATAGAATTAAAAACAAGAAGTTATAAATAGATGCAAGTGTTGAGATATGAGCTGTTACAAATTAGCGACTCAAGACTCAATACTCAATACTAAAATCTAAAGAATATGAAACTTACATTAAAAATATGGCGACAAGAAAACGCTAAGTCTAAGGGGAAGATGGTATCTTATCCTATTGACGGTATTGAAGGAGATATGTCTTTTCTGGAAATGCTGGACGTTTTAAATGAAGAACTTGTTGCTAAAGGGGAAGATCCGGTAGAATTTGATCACGATTGTCGTGAGGGCATCTGCGGTGCTTGTTCTTTACAAATTAACGGAGAGCCTCACGGTCCCGATAAGTTAATTACAACCTGCCAGTTACACATGCGTTCTTTTAAAGATGGTGATACCATCGTTATTGAACCATTTAGAGCTAATGCCTTTCCTGTAGTAAAGGATTTAATCGTGGATAGAAGTTCTTTTGATCGTATTCAGCAGGCTGGGGGTTATGTTTCTATAAATACTTCAGGAAATACTATTGATGCTAACAGTATTCCGGTAAATAAACATGATGCTGATGATTCATTCGCAGCAGCAACCTGTATTGGTTGTGGAGCCTGTGTTGCAGCTTGTAAAAATGCAAGTGCGATGTTATTCACTTCAGCAAAAGTATCTCAGTATGCCTTACTTCCACAAGGACAGGTAGAAGCTACAGACCGTGTAATGAACATGGTTCGTCAGATGGATGCAGAAGGTTTTGGAAACTGTACTAATACTGGTGCTTGTGAAATCGAATGTCCTAAAGGAATCTCTTTAGAAAACATAGCTCGTATGAACCGAGAATATCTATCTGCAAGTACAAAAGGATAAGAAAACTCAATTTTATAAATTAAAATCCCAAATTCATCAAATTGAGTTTGGGATTTTTTCGTTACAATGAGCGGTGTAAAATAGTTACTATAAAACGAAGACCTATTTTAATCTCTAACGTAAAAAGCGTGTTAACGCAATTACTATTAACTACCCAAATTTCTATCTTCGCCTATTAAAACAAATTCCTATGAAGAACTTAGTTTATTGCTGTATGGTCATGTTGATGTTCAGTTGTAATTCAGCTCAAAATTCAGAAAATATGAATCCCACTCTAATTGCCGAGGGTAATCTGTATGGAAATGGTGATGATGGCTTAGTGGAAAATAATATGGTACTTAAAAACCAAACAGAATGGAAAGAAGTAGCTGCTAAACTGAATAAGCTTAATGCTAATATCAAAGAAGATCAGATAAAGGCTGTTGATTTCAAAAAGCAAATGGTCATCGTCTTAATCGATCAACAACGCACAAAAGGAGGGTATGCTATTAAAATTTCAGGTGTCAAAAATAAAGAAGAATCGGTAGTAATAAACCTACGGAAATCACAAACGGAAGGCATGGCCACAATGGTAATGACACAGCCCTATTATGTGGGAACCATCCCAAAAACCGATAAAGAAATTGAATTTGAAGAAGTGAAATAGTTCATTGAAAATTAATATTCAACATAATCATTTTCAGTTAGCATGTAGTGGTGTTTCCTATTGGGAAGAGCAAAAGACGCTACTAGTGGCCGATGTGCATTTAGGAAAGATTTCGCATTTTCGAAAGTATGGCAGTGCGGTACCGCAAACGGCGGTTCAGACCAACTTTGATCGTCTAGATCAAGCAGTAGTACAATTTCAACCATTAAAAATCATCTTTTTAGGAGACTTGTTTCATAGCGCTTTAAATGCAGAATGGAATTTGTTTGAAAACTGGTTTCAAAATCAAAAAGCTGAGGTTATTTTGATTGCCGGAAATCACGATATTATTGCTCCGTGGCATTATGAAAAATTAGGCGTGAAAGTCTTTCAGGAGTTACAGATTGATGATTTTTGTTTAACGCATCACCCCGAAGAAAAACAGGGTAGTTTTAATATTTGTGGACATATTCATCCGGGATATCGATTGGTGGGTTTGGCTAAACAGCATCTAAAACTGAAATGCTTTTTTAGAAGTAGAAACCAACTTATTTTACCTGCTTTTGGTGAGTTTACGGGTGCTTTTTTAATGAAACCTGAAGCAGAAGACCAGGTTTTTGTATGTGCAAAAGCTGAAGTGATTCGGGTGAATTAAGCCCATGTATTTTATCACAAATAAACTTTAGTCCAAGCTAATGTAAGCTTATGTGTTTCTTGCCAGAATCTGGCTGGCTTACTGCCATTAGGCAACTCTATTAGATAAGCTTGGTAAAGAGATACGACTTAAACTTTAAATGCGAAGCTATGAGGATCGATGTGTATTCTCCAGATTGGATTGATTATAGAACGGTATAAATGAGCTTTTCAAACTTAAAAGTATAACAATGGATTTATTAAAATATTTAGAACAGGTGGCGTCCGATCCAAAATCCGCTGATTTTAAGCAAACAATAGATTTAATTGATGAATACTATCAATTTTCACCAGCCTCTTTTAAAAACGGACAGATTTATAATGAAGCCGGCAACAACAACGGTAGCTGTAAAATATTTGCTCTCGGCTTACTTAAAGGACTAAGTAAAGAAACAACATTGGCACTTTTTGGGGAGCATTATTTTGATGGAGTTTTAAAAGATCCTGAAGGCGATAGTCATCAGAATATTCGTAACTTTATGGACACCGGATGGAGCGGTATCGCTTTTGATACCGAAGCTTTACAACCTGTAAAGTAATTTCTTTTTGTATTTTTATGCCTTTATTAAAGCACTATCCTTCAATCGGTGTAGCGATTGGATATACCCGAAAGATGTTGGGAAAAGATGAGATAATTGAAGTATAAATTTTATTTCCTGAATAATCCTTTTCAGGAAACTTTTTTTGAACAGAAGATACATGCCGATGAACAGCCGCTGGACTATAAAACCTAATCCTAACCCAGACATTGTAAATTCTTTAATGCAATCTCTTGGAGTAGGCAAGCCTATTGCCCGGCTTTTAGCCCAACGTGGTATCAATAGCTTCGAGGAAGCAAAGAAATTCTTTAGACCAAATCTCAAAGACCTTCATGATCCATACTTAATGCGGGATATGGATAAAGCGGTAGCCAGAATTGAAAAGGCACTCGCTGAAGAAGAGAACATCATGGTGTACGGTGATTATGATGTAGACGGAACCACCAGCGTAGCACTAATGTCTTCGTACTTAAAAACGCGCTATCCAAATGTAGCTACCTATATTCCAGATCGCTATAACGAGGGCTACGGGGTTTCCTACCAGGGAATCGATTTTGCTGCCGATAACGATATTAGTCTAATTATAGCGTTAGATTGCGGAATTAAAGCCATCGATAAAGTCGCCTATGCCAGGGAAAAAGGTATTGATTTTGTGATTTGCGATCACCACCGTCCGGGTGAGAAAATTCCTAAAGCGGCTGCAGTACTAGATCCTAAACGGGAAGATTGTGAATACCCTTATAAAGAATTGTGTGGATGCGGAGTTGGTTTTAAGCTCATACAGGCTTTGGCAGAAAAACGTGGGGATAGTATACAGGTATTATTACCTTATTTGGATTTGGTGGCTACTGCAATTGGTGCTGATATTGTACCCATTACTGGAGAAAACCGCATTTTAGCCTATCATGGTTTGCACGTGATTAATGTGGCGCCAAGACAAGGCTTTAAAGCGATATTGAGTCAGCTTAAAAAGGAAACTATCACCATTACAGATGTGGTTTTTGTGATTGCCCCGCGAATAAATGCTGCCGGAAGGATGAAACATGGTTTGCATGCGGTCGAGCTACTTACTGAAGAAAATGAAGCACAAGCACAGCAATTTGCTTCTGAAATAGAATATCATAATTCCCATAGAAAAGATACGGATAAATCAATTACCGCTGAGGCTTTAGTACAAATTGAAGAGTTAGAGGAGCAAGAACGTTTAAGTACCGTTGTTTATGCCGATCACTGGCATAAAGGAGTTATTGGGATTGTGGCAAGTAGACTTACAGAAACCTATTATCGCCCAACATTGGTTTTTACCAAAAGTGGAGATAAGCTGGCAGCGTCGGCAAGATCTGTAAAAGGTTTTGATGTCTATAATGCGTTAGAGGCTTGCCAGGAGCATATCGAGCAGTTTGGAGGCCATATGTATGCAGCGGGACTAACCATTAAGGAAGAAGAATATGATAATTTTAAACGAAAGTTTGAAGAAGTGGTTGCTGAGACCATCGATAGAAAACTACTGACTCCTGAAATTAGTATCGATGCCGAAATTGAATTAGATGAAATTAATCCTAAATTTTGGCGAATCTTAAAGCAATTTGCGCCGTTTGGCCCGGGCAATATGTCTCCTCTTTTTATGTCTCGAAATTTAACCGATTCCGGATTCGGGAAATGCGTAGGTAATGAACATACTCATTTAAAATGTAAGGTTAGCCAGCTTAACAATACAGCTTCTTTTGATGTAATTGGTTTTAATCTGGGAGAAAAACTGGAACTTATCCAAAATAAAAAATCCTTTAGCGCTGTATATGCTGTAGATGAAAACGAATGGAACGGGAATGTTTCTTTGCAGTTAAAACTTAAGGATCTCAAGGAAGTTTAAATTAGACGGCTGTGCTTTTATAGATTGGAAAAGAAAGAGAGAAGAGCATTTAGTTTTATTTTGAATGCTGAATGTTGATGAGGAAACCGGAGTATAATTTTCAATTTTGAAATGTGATCATGTATTGATTTGATAATTGAAAAGGCTTTTCGAGTTCTGGAGTAATCTATTTTAATTCTTTTCCAGGTCATTTTAACTGAAAGTCAGTGGCTGATTACCTTTAAACTTCAAAATCTTAAATACAGCAATTTTCATTTTAAATGCTGGAAGGCGCAATTAGTAAAACTTCATCTATTTAGACTGGTTTTAAATAATATTCTTATCTTTGGTGTAAACCTACTTAAAAGAGAAGTATGGAAGATGTAGATGTTATTTATCACAACGATACCGGGATTTCTTTTAAATGGAAAAATGGGATCGGCAATACAGATGAAAATCGGGTGCAACTGGTGTTTAAAGATATGGGGTTCTATTTGTTACCTGAGGAAGTAATGTTGTTTTCAGAAAACATTCGAGTAGCAAGACGTCGTAACCCCCAGTGTTTTCGTTGTTTAAGTTCAGATGTGTGTGAGCGTAATATTTTGTTGAAATCACCACTTCAAAAAATGGATTTTGCAGTTAATGCTTTCGAATTAAATGAAATCTGTGATCTTGTTGAAGGCACAATCTTTAAATTGCAGCTTGATTATTATCTGGAGTACGTCGCTAAGAATTAGAATTTAGTAATTAGTGTCGATCGCTGCAATTTTAAATGGTAGAGGTGAGAGCATTTGTTTCTTCTAAATATTATAATGATACCTCAAGTTTTAAGGGCTGTAATGTAAGATAGTCTACTGGTGTTGTCTACTCTTAGAGGTTTTTAAGACTAAATAAGTCTGACTTAAAGCACCAGCCATTCCTGGCTCACTTTCTTCGAAGTTTATAATAATTTTGTTATTTCTTTTAAAGATCTGGTTAATGGTAATTTGGGAACAGCAGGAATTAAAGAATTCGCCAATTACAATGATTAAATTATTATTAGTAAAATCGAACGATATGTTTCTTAATGTCTTCGCGCGATCAGGATTTACTCTTTGGATAGTTGGAATAAAGGCTAACCAATCTTCCTGACTTGTAAAAACCTGATATTGCTTAGGTATTTTTTCTTCTTGGTAATAACTTAGTTGGCTTTCCAGTAATACTTCATATGAGAGTTTTTCGATTACTACCTCAGCATCATCAGTAGAGCAACTCATAAATAAACTCATAGAAAATAATAATATAGTAGTGGTTAATTTCTAAACAGGCATACTATTCTTTTTATGAAGATACCAAAATCAACTTCAGGTTGCTTTCTAAGTTGTTAAACTTAGCAACCGCTATTAAATACATGGAATTTTTAAGACGTTTTTTATGATGAATGTATTTCTTAAATATGATTACGCTGTAAGGCCTATCGCAGTGGAGCTAAAATAAGATACCCAAACTCTTATCGCTCTCTATGAGTTTTTAATGCACTACAAACTGCTTGGAAAAACCTTCATGAATACAATCGTTGTACTACCAAAACTTATCACTACAGGTAAAGCACATTTTATAGAGATATGTATAGATTAATCCCATCTTTTTGAAGCTCAAGTAAAGAACAAGAATGATAATTAAATGGCTTTATTTTAGTTATATTTAATTGATTCTTAATAATTTTAGATAAGGCTAAAAATTTGTTTTAAAAATAAAAAATGTATTTTTGTGTGTAATAAAATAGGAAATGACGCTTTCAGAAGAGAATTATCTAAAATCAATATATCATTTAGAGAAGAAATATACCCGGGGTGTAAGTACAAATGCACTGGCAGAGGAAATGGAAACCAAGGCATCCTCGGTTACTGATATGATCAAGAAACTTTCAGAAAAAGAACTGGTGAACTACAAGAAGTATCAGGGAGTAAAACTGAGTGAGAAAGGTAATGCGATTGCTGTACAAATTATTAGGAAGCATCGTTTATGGGAGTATTTTTTGGTAGAAAAGCTTGATTTTAATTGGGATGAGGTACATGATATTGCTGAGCAGTTGGAACATATAAAATCTGATGAATTAATCGCTAAACTTGATAAATTCCTGGATTATCCTAAACGTGATCCTCATGGTGACCCTATTCCCGATGCCGAAGGTAATTTTGCAAATTTAGAGAAAAAAATTCTGGCAGAATTTGACAAAGGAGAGCATGGAGTTTGTGTAGGTGTTAAGGATTCTTCAGCAGCATTTCTGCAATATTTAGATCGAAATAAAATCAAATTGGGAAAATCGTTTAACATTTTAGAGAAGGAACAATTTGATGGTTCGATGATCCTGAAAATGAATAATAAAGAACTTACAATTTCTAAAGTCGCTGCTAATAATATTTATTTAAAACCGGTAGAAGTTGAGTGATAGAAATGAACATAAATCACTTGAAGAGGTTCATGGTTCAGTAAATACTTCGGGAAAAAAATCCCTTTGGAAGCGTATATTGGCGTTTTTAGGTCCGGCTTATTTAATTAGTGTCGGCTATATGGATCCCGGTAACTGGGCTACAGATCTTGCCGGTGGTAGCCAGTTTGGCTATTCTTTGCTTTGGGTACTTTTGATGTCTAATATTATGGCTTTACTCTTACAAAGTTTAAGTACCCGGCTTGGTGTTGTTCGTGGGATGGATTTGGCACAAGCTTCACGGGAAGAATACCCCCCTTTTGTGAATTTTATGCTTTATATTTTTGCTGAAATAGCCATTGCAGCCTGTGACCTTGCTGAGGTGGTTGGGATGGCGATTGGGTTACAGTTATTGTTTGGGCTTCCGTTACTTTGGGGAGTATCCATTACCGTTTTTGATAGCTTTTTACTCTTATTCTTACTAAATAAGGGAATGCGAAAAATGGAAGCCTTTATCGTAGCACTTATCGCGATAATAGGGGGATCTTTTTTACTGGAATTATTTTTGGCAAAGCCTGATATACCTGAGGTTTTAGGAGGCTTTATACCATCGATTCCCAATAACGACGGACTTTATATCGCGATTGGGATTATTGGAGCTACGGTGATGCCACATAACCTTTATCTACATTCTTCCCTGGTGCAAACGCGTAAGATTGAAAAGACAAAAAAAGGTATTCTACAGGCACTTCTTTTTAATTTTATCGATTCTTTCATTGCCTTAAATCTGGCTTTTTTCGTAAACGCTGCAATTTTGATCCTCGCCGCTTCGGTTTTTTTTAAAAACGGAATGTTTGAAGTTGCAGAAATTCAGGATGCGCATAAATTACTGGAACCGCTTTTAGGTTCTTCTTTAGCCCCTATTCTGTTTGCGCTGGCTTTAATCGCAGCAGGGCAAAGTAGTACGCTTACCGGTACTTTAGCCGGACAAATTGTAATGGAAGGTTATCTAAATCTAAGGATACAGCCCTGGGTGCGCCGCTTAATCACAAGATTGTTAGCTATAGTTCCTGCATTTTTTACTATAATTTATTTTGGGGAGCGCGCTACAGGAGAACTTTTAATTCTTAGCCAGGTGGTATTAAGCTTGCAGCTTGGTTTCGCAATCATCCCACTTATTCATTTTGTAAGCGATAAAAAGACCATGAATGGCTTTCATATAAAATGGCCGCTTATTATCGCTTCCTGGATAATTAGTCTTGTGATAGTATTATTAAATGCGAAGCTTGTTTTTGATGAATTGAAAAGTTGGATAACTTCGGTTGAAGATGCCACTTATATCTGGGTTTTTATAGTGCCTATAACCATAGCCGTCGTATTACTATTGGTTTTTATTTCATTATGGCCATTATTTAAAGAAAAGCTGGGTCGTGGCTGGATCACTAATCATGCGCCACATAAAAATCCACAAACTATTGAAGTGATTACAGAGAAGAACTTTAAGCATATTGCGATCGCTATCGATTTTTCAGGATCTGATAAAAAAAGTATTTCAGCGGCTCTTCAAATTGGAGGGAAAAATGCAAAATATACTCTTTTGCACACCGTAGAAACTCCTGGAGCTTTTATTTATGGAACACAAATAAAAGACTATGAAACCGATAAAGATCGGGAGTTTCTAAAAAATTATAAGAGCCAGTTAGAGGCTTTGGGATATCATACAGATATAAACCTTAGTTTTGGAAACCCCAAAAAAGCCATTCCTAAATTATTGAGTTCTGCAGAAGCGAATTTCGATTTACTGGTGATGGGGCGGCACGGGCACAAAATGATTAAAGATATCCTATTGGGAATAACGGTAGATGTAGTGAGGCATCGGGTAGAGATTCCTATTTTTATTACTTAACTTACTAAATAATGATGAACCAAATAATAGCTTATTTTGAAACTTTAGACCCTGTTTTAGCCGCTTTTTATGCGACGCTTTTTACCTGGGGATTAACCGCTCTTGGAGCTAGTCTGGTGTTTTTCTTTAAGAAAATGAACCGAATGCTTTTTGATGGAATGCTGGGATTTACAGGTGGAGTTATGGTTGCGGCCAGTTTTTGGAGTTTGCTGGCGCCCGGTATCGAAATGAGCCCGGGTGAAGGGTTTGAAAAAACCATCCCTGCGGTAGTAGGTTTTGGTTTAGGGGCACTTTTTATCTTTGGCCTTGACAAAATATTGCCACATTTACATGTGAATTTTAACACTACTGAAAAAGAAGGGATAAAAACCCCGTGGCACAAATCCATATTACTGGTTTTAGCAATTACTTTACATAATATTCCTGAAGGGCTGGCGGTAGGAGTATTATTTGGCGGTGCAGCAGCCGGATTTGAAGGTGCCAGTATAGCCGGTGCCGTGGCTTTAGCCATTGGAATTGGTCTACAAAACTTTCCTGAAGGATTTGCAGTGGCGATGCCTTTAAGAGGGCAGGGGTTTAGCCGACGAAAAAGTTTTAATTATGGGCAGCTTTCTGCAATTGTAGAACCCGTTGCAGCTGTACTTGGAGCATGGGCGGTAATGACATTTCAGCCTATTTTACCCTATGCACTGTCTTTCGCAGCAGGTGCAATGATTTTTGTAGTGGTTGAAGAAGTGGTACCCGAATCCCAGCAAAGTAAATATACCGATGTAAGTACTTTAGGCTTTATTGGCGGTTTTATGGTAATGATGACCTTAGATGTTGGTCTTGGGTAAAAACGAATGCAACATTGCTTCAAAAATATCGTCTTTTAGAAAAAGGTGACGATGAAGAAGATTATACTTATTTTAATTTTGTTAGTTAATGGAGTAAGCCTGTCTGCACAAACCGAAGTAGCCAGGCTTCAATCTTTTTTAAAAGTAGGTGAACAGTTAGATTGCGGAAATTATAGCATTGTGTTTAAAAAAGTCATTTCAGATTCCAGATGTCCCAAAAGTGTAATCTGTGTATGGGCAGGAACGGCTGAAGTTTTACTTGAAATTAGAAAAGCAGATGAAATGTATGAGGAATATCGTATAGAAATTGGGAGCTTCATAGATGTTTATTTTCAATTGCCACAATTAGCCAATATCCATTTAAAATTACTTGGGTTGGCTCCATATCCTGAAACTCCCCAAAAAATCAAACAATCTGAATATAAGGTTACGATTCAGTTAGAAGAATTGCTTGATTAATGACTGCAACCACAGTCACTCATTCCGCAGGCTTTCTCTTTTTGTGCTTTCTTTTTAAGAAATGCCGGTTTCCACACAAATTTGGTGATGAGGTATCCTACCGCAGTTAGAAAAGTGATAAAAACTAAAATATGCTGTATAAGTTCCATAATATTTAAGTCGAAATTCTATAAAATTCTTACGTATTAATTTAAGACCTGAAATGCAATTAAAGC
>Ga0129333_10003341_pt1 | contig 14995 bp, 17 predicted proteins | sample CPB6_08_DNA_FD_94474 | JGI IMG/M metagenome (GOLD analysis project Ga0129333, IMG submission 94474) | Freshwater to marine salinity gradient microbial communities from Chesapeake Bay, USA - CPBay_Sum_0.6_0.8_DNA | ecosystem: Environmental > Aquatic > Marine > Coastal | place: USA: Chesapeake...
AGTGCCGCAACTAGCCTGCCCATGTGTTGCCGGGTCCGAGTGTGTTGCCGCTTCCTCGTTCATTCGTGCAAAAGGGATCGCAAGTCACAGACTCGTTGATGCATCCGAGCGGCAGATGGGCGACTGCCGTTCTCGCCAACGTCGACAAAGGCGTTCGTCGACATGCACTGTGGGTGTGGGCCGTGGACGGCTCGTCAGCTCATGAACTCATCGCCGATCCAGAACCGGCAGCCGGATACGAGTTGTCCGGAGGCGTGCATGCATGGAACGCCACCGGAGATCGATGCGTGGTCGTCGCCCGCAAGTCGGGTCCGATCATTGCGACGGTGAACAGCGATGTCGCCCTCACAGGGGTCATCGAGGTTCCCGTGCCAGAGGGGAAGTCGTGGTCGACGCCGGCATGGTCGCCCGAGGGTACGTCGTTTGTCCTCGTCGCTGACTGGCGAGAGGTCTGGCTGTGTGATTCGAACGGAGTGGATGCGCGCTGTGTCTACGACCACAGTGACTTTGTGTTCGATCCGACCTGGTGGCGAGGAGTGCCGACATTCACGGCATGGGACAGACCACAGATGCCCTGGACCGAGAGCGCCGTGGTCGATGCTCGTCGTGAAACAATCGTTTCTGCGGCGAAGGTCAGTCATCAACAGGCACGGGCAAGTGCTGACGGGCAAGTATTAGGCGTCATCTCAGACTGCAATGGTTATTCGAACGTGGCAGTTCTCGACGCCCATGGTGGTGAATTGTTCGCACTCAATGAACGCTTCGACCATGCACCGGCGACATGGGGTCCCGGTGCTCGAACCTGGTCTTTCAATTCGACGCACAGTCATGTTGCGTTCACTCGAAATGAAGACGGATTCGGCTCACTCAACGTCGTGAACCTCTCGACGGGGGAAGTCACGCGACTGGGTAACGGCGTGCACGGATGTGTGAGTTGGGTGGGTGACACGATCGTCGCTGTGCGTAGCGGAGCGCGGACACCGCAACAGATGGTGACCTACGACGTCAGCAATTTGTCACTCACGCCCGAGCAATGGAAGTCGAGGCGGACAGTGTTGTGTGACCCTGACGGGGATCGTTGGCGTGCCGCCGACATCGCACATTGGCTAGTCGAACCGACAGTCCATAGATGTCGCACCACACACGGAGACATTCCATATCGACTGTATGAATCACCACGACGATCGGGTGCCCTCATCTGTTGGATTCACGGAGGTCCGAACGACCAGTGGCAAGTGACGTTTCGACCACGCCTCAATTTCTGGCTCTCTCGTGGCTTTGACATCGCGGTCATCGACCATCGCGGTTCGACCGGTCACGGACGTGAGTTCCTTGACGCGCTGAATGGCGGTTGGGGAGACCGTGATGCGGTCGATGCGCTCGCGGTGTGCGATCACTTGTGCTCGACGGGCGACTACACGGCTCGCCAGACGGTGTTGATGGGTGGAAGTGCCGGTGGATTGACCGTGCTCTCGATGTTGGCGCAGGACAAGGCAATTGCCGGGGCGGCAGTCGTGAGCTATCCAGTTGTCGATCTCTTGGCACTTGCGCAAGGCGAAGACTCGTTTGAAACTCATCACGTGCCACTTCTGGTGGGGGCATCGTCGGCAAACAGCGAAATTCTTATCGAGCGGTCACCACTTCGTCACGCAACCAACATCGCGCGAGTTCCTCTGCTCGTGATCCACGGAACGAACGACATGGTGGTGCCGATTGAGCAATCACTCGCATTGCACGATCGCGTCGAGTCATTTGGTGGCACGATTCGACTGGAAGTGATGACCGATGAAGGTCACGGCTTTTCGAACCCCGACGCGATCAATCATGAGTATGCGGTGACATGTGAATTTCTCGCCGAATGTGGGCTCAATCTCTCCACAGAACCAGGGGCTCGGTAGTTTTTCCCTGTGATTTTGGCCGAGTTCGAAGTGTGGCATTCGCGGCCGATTGCACCGACTCGGCGTCTCGCACTCGGATTGACCCACCTACCTGTTGACCCTGTGCCCGGGTTCGGTGGAGTGCTTCTGGCAGCTGTTCTGAGTGTCCATGTGCGCGAGGTGGACGATGATGTCGTCGCCGATGTTCACCGACTCTTGAACGAAGTCGAGCGAGGCCAACGTGTCGTACAACCACGCCTGCGTCACCGTTTTCAAGCAGACCGGCATGGCCTCGCGGTGAGTGTTCATCGACTTTCCGGCGAAGGCGACTCGATCACTTTTGAATTCGGCAATGGAGGCACCGCCTTGCAGCAGGTGCTTGGTTCGATCTACGTGCTGGAGCGACTCGAGGCGAACACGCGACGCGAACTTGCTCGTCTCATGCGCAAGGCGATGTCATGGCGTGGACCACTTGGTTCATCTTTCGTCGCCTATCTCATGGGCGGGCATGCATCTTCAATCAGTGCAGTTGCAGACCCTCGTGCCTGGGCACTTGAGACTCTTGGTTTCCCGAGTGGCACTTTGAAGGTGACAAAGAAAGATGTGATGGCGAAGTATCGAGAGAGCCTTCGCGTCGCACACCCCGATCACGGGGGCAACGAGGACAATGCGAGCAATGCGATTCGTGATCTCACCGAAGCTCGTCGCGTGCTGTTGGAGACGTTGTAGGTGGCGCCACGACGCGCTCAGGTCGGCGGCGTGGTGCTGTTCCCCGGAGCCGGTGCTGACCGTCATCACTCGTCGCTCGTTTTGCTCGAGAAGAGATTGAAGCCATTGAAGGTCGCACGCGTGGACTTCCCGTATCGACGTGCCGGTCGTCGCGCTCCTGACCGAGCGAACGTCTTGATGGACTGTGTCCGAGACGAAGTCGAACGGGCAGCCAAGAGATGGAAAGTGCCGACGTCGTCGATAGTTATTGGAGGACGATCCATGGGTGGACGAATGTGTTCGATGGTCGTTGCCGACGCAGAAGACCCACTCGATGTCGGCGGGCTGATTCTGATCTCCTATCCGTTGAATCCGCCGGGAAAGGCAGACGCGGGCCGTGCCGCCCATCTTGGTCGCGTACACGTGCCCACGCTTTTTGTGAGTGGAACACGTGACCAGTTCTTCACCCCGGCCCAATTACGAGTCGCTGCACGTCGCGTGAAGGGTCCTCGAACCATGACATGGATCGACAACAAACGCCACGACTTGAAGGGCGCCGACGAGACCATCGCCGATCACGTGGAGAGTTGGCTGTCTGATTTCGCGTCGCTGCGTACGTGATCGCCGGGGTTGATGTCCTCTAACTCGAGATGAGCGGTTTCGGGATATCGCTTCCACACGATGATCGAACTGAGGACAGGTCCGAGAGCCATCAAGAACATCGTGGGTGCATACGAGTCGTTTGCTTCGATGATGAAGCCACCCGCGATCAAACCGATGCTTCCGCCGACAAGTGCAGAAGTCATGATGACCCCCCCGGCGAGGCTTCGCTTGGCGGTGGGGAACAACTCACCCCGATACACAGCCATGGCGGGGTATGCGGTGCCGAACACGAGTCCTGCCGCGACTGCAGTCGTCCACATCAGCGGCCCGGACACTGCAAATGAGGTGGCGAGTAGTAACGCGCCGATCGGTACGAGTGATGTGGCAATGATGCGTCTTCCTCGAACGTCAGCGATGCGTCCGCCGATCACTAGCCCGATCGACGCTGGAGCAGAGGTCGCGATCGTGAACACCGCGACGAGTAGAGCGCTGAAATCACGTTCATCTTTCAGATAGCGATTCTGAAATATCGATGCAGTTGCGATGAACAAATTGCTCAAGAACACGACAGAGGAAATAGTGACAAGACGACCGACATCAAGGTGCCCATCGACGACGCCACGATGAGAACGTTCCTCGAAACGGTGCGTCTCAGGGAGGTTCTTGAGCAGTGCCACTGCGACGGCAAGCCAGATGAGACTCAGCACATAGATGTAGCGCCACGACGTGGGACCTACATCAGCAAGAGGTAATGCTGCGACGGCGACACCAGCGCCGCCACCGCTTGCAACCGCGAGTAGTCCCGTGGCGTATGCGCGCGAGTTGCGTGGCATCTCCTCGATAGTCACCACCATGATGAGAACCTCGAGAGTCAAACCGAGTGGCCGACCGACTGCTTGAGTTGCGACGAGCGCACCGAAATTCGGTGCGATGGCACCGAGCGCACAGATGAGTGGCGCCACCCATGCCATTGTCACGAGCACTCGTCGCCGACCGGTGCGATCTGCGAGAGCAACGAGAGGTAATGAGATGACGATGCCCCAGCGAACAATCGCAGCTGCGATGCCTTGAGCCGACTCTGACACTCCGAACTCATCGGCGGCAAACGCCACAGTCTGAGTGAAGAGCGTGTTCACGTACGCCGATGTCAGCGAAGCCAAGGCGAGCAAGAGGAGAATCTTTCTCTGTCGGCCGCTCAAAGCGTCGGGGACTCGCAAGAACTCGGTCACGGCCATTGCGCGCGAGCATACTGATAGGCATGTCGAGCCTGACCTCCGAGAGCGTGATTGTGTGCTCTCAGAGCGGACCGCTGTCCGGGGAAGTCACCGTGCCAGGCGCCAAGAACTCGGTGCTGAAGCTGATGGCCGCGACTCTCCTCGCCGATGGGGTGTACGAGTTGAGAAATGTCCCTGACATCACCGACGTCGACTACATGACCGATCTGCTCGTGGCACTCGGTCTCGACATCGAACGTGGCGATCGACATCGTCTGCGTATCGTGAACTCAGGTCGAATTTCTCCCGTGGTCCCCTTTGCTTTGGCAGATCGAATTCGAGCCTCGGTCAATGTCCTCGGTCCTCTCATCGGTCGGTTCGGAGATGTGCAACTGGCACTTCCAGGTGGTGATGACTTCGGTGGTCGACCGATCGACATGCACTTGTCCGGACTCGAGGCGATGGGTGCACAATTCGAACTGACAGACGACGGTGTCCTCGGTCGCACATCTGGGCGTCTGAAGGGAGCAGACATCACGTTCGCTTTTCCAAGTGTGGGAGCCACAGAGAACATCCTGATGGCGGCCGTCGTTGCCGAAGGGGTCACCACCATTTCCAATGCTGCGCGCGAACCCGAGATCGGGGACTTGTGTGCGATGTTGCAGTCGATGGGTGCCCATATCGACGGTGTCGGAACGTCGACATTGGTGATTCGAGGTGTGAGTCCGGCATCGATGCAGTCCTGCGTACATGCAGTGGTGAGTGACCGGGTGCAGGCAGCCACATACATTGCAGCAGTCGCAATGTGTGGCGGAGACATCGAAGTTCAGCGAGCAGTGCCAAGTCACATGGAAATGCTGCTCACGCGTTATGCCGACATGGGAATGTCCATCTTGCCCATCGAGGACGGCCTACGTGTGTCTTGTCACCACCGACTGTCGGCCATCGATGTTGCGACGCTTCCTTACCCGGGTATCGCCACCGATTACAAACCTCTTCTCGTTGCGATGCTCGCGACCTCCGACGGAACTGGGATCGTCACAGAGAACTTGTATCCAGGCCGCTTCCGATACATCGAGGAACTACGAAAGCTCGGCGCCGATATTTCCGTCGACGGACATCATGCCGTTGTGCGTGGACGTGACCATTTGGTCGGTGCCACGGTCGTGGCCCCAGACATTCGCGCGGGAGCAGCACTCGTGGTGGCCGGACTTGCAGCACAAGGAATGACGGAGATCCATGACGTTCATCACATTGATCGTGGATATGACGATCTGGTCGGTCGCCTCGCCAATCTGGGTGGAAGTATCAATCGGATCGGTTGACTGCGTCACTGCTCGTGGCCCTGGAGGCGGTCGCAGCTTCTCGATCGCGCTGAACTGCCCTTGCCCGTTTGTTCGCAATCGCGAGTAGACCAACTATCAACAGGATCGGCCCTGCCACGAACAGCAATTCGTCCCAACCGCCTTGGTGTGCCAACACACTCGTCAGCGTAAAGGTCGACACGGTTCGAAAGAGTAGTCCTGTGACGGTACATTTGAGCATTGTGTCTATGCGTACGCAGGTAGAAGAGACAATCGAGGTCATTCGCCCGGCTCTGCAAGCCGACGGTGGCGACATCATCTTGCGCGACGTCGACGAGACTTCTGGCGTCGTGTCCGTCGAGTTGGTGGGTGCGTGCACCACCTGTCCGGCATCTGACCAAACCATGAAAGCCGGTATCGAGCGCATCATGAAAGACCGCATCGACGGTGTCACTGCAGTGGTGCAGGTCTCATAAGTGTCGCTTCGCTCCGCTTCGCCGCACGAACTGTTTGACGCCGCATCGAAAGGTGATCGAGGTGCGTTGGCGCGAACATTGTCCTTGCTCGAACGCGGCGGAGATGCAGCTCGCGAGCTCGGACGTCTCGCGTATCCAAAGAGCGGAAGTGCCTACACCGTAGGTATCACAGGTGCTCCTGGGGCCGGCAAGAGCACGCTCACGAGTGCGACCATCAAACACATCAGGTCACAGTCCATCGAGGTCGCAGTGCTCGCCATCGATCCGTCCTCGCCGTTCACTGGTGGCGCAATTCTTGGTGATCGAGTGCGAATGCAAGACCATGCCCTCGACGCCGGCGTGTTCATTCGGTCGATGGCGACTCGCGGACATCTGGGTGGCTTGTCTTTGGCTACCCCCGAGGCCATCCGATTGCTCGATGCCGTGGGAAAGAAGTGGATCCTCGTAGAAACGGTCGGGGTAGGTCAGGTCGAAGTTGAGATTGCCGGCAAGGCCGACACGACCGTGGTCGTGGTGAATCCCGGTTGGGGTGATTCTGTCCAAGCCAACAAGGCCGGCCTCATGGAGATCGCCGACATCTTCGTCATCAACAAGTCTGACCGAAAGGGCGCCGACGAGACCAGACGTGACCTCGAGCAAATGCTCGATCTGTCAGATCTGTCATCAGACGACTGGCGGCCTCCGGTGCTCGCGACTGTCGGCACAAGTGGAGAGGGTGTACCAGCACTGTGGGACGAGGTCATTCGGCATCGACAGTTCATCGACGCAAGTGGCGAGCTCGGTCGGCGACGTGACTTTCGACTTCGAGAAGAACTACGAGAAATTGTCGCGAGACGACTCGAGGATCGCGCGCGTGACATCCTCACTGGTGAGCGTTGGGATGCGATTCAAAAGAGTGTTCTCGAACGTCACACCGACCCATGGTCGGCGGCAGACCAAATGTTGAGGGGAGTCGGAGCGTGAGCGACGACTCGTCCAAAGTGATTATCGAAACGCCCGACGCCGGCGTTGCCCGCATCACCTTGAACAACCCAAAGATGAATGCCTTGTCAGCGGAAGTTCTTGTCGCACTCTATGACGCCACCCAAGATTCGCGTGTGTCCAGCGCCGCAGCCGTCATCATCACTGGAGGCCCACGGTTGTTCGCTGCAGGTGCTGATGTCACCGAATTCGGCGGCCAACACGAAGCTCGCCTGATCACCGACAGCTTTCACCGCACCGCAGATGCCATCGCTTCGTTGCGAGGGTTTGTCATTGCGTCGGTCAGTGGTTATGCCCTCGGTGGAGGATGTGAGATTGCGCTTGCATGCGACTATCGCATCGCGTCCACAAAGGCAGTGTTCGGACAACCAGAAGTATTGCTCGGAATCATTCCTGGCGGAGGTGGCACACAGCGTCTTCCGCGAGTGGTGGGTCGCTCACGTGCACTCGAGTTGATGGTGACGGGTCGGCAAGTGGCGAGCGAAGAAGCACTTCGCATCGGACTGGCTGACGAGGTGACCACTCCGGAGGATCTCGACGAGCGCACTCTTGCGTTGGCTCGCGAGGTGGCATCTGGTGCGTCGGTGGCTCAGCGACTCATCAAGCGAGCCGTCGATGACGGCATCAATCGCTCCCTCGCCGACGGCCTCGCGCACGAGCGCGACCTCTTTGTCGAAGTCTTCGCGTCAGAAGACAGTCGCATCGGTGTGGCGAGTTTCCTGCAGAACGGACCCGGCAAAGCCACCTTCACTGGGCGTTGAGCAGTGTCGCGCCAATTCGTGCCACACGACATGCGTGATGTCGTACGCGCTTCTGTCGTCATCGGAGTCGCAAGCGGAATTTATGCCATCTCGTTCGGCGTGTTGTCCGTTAGTGCTGGTGGGTCGGTGCTGCAGACTTGCCTGCTCTCATTGCTGGTTTTTACTGGCGCTTCCCAATTCTCGGCAGTCAGTGTCATTTCGGCTGGCGGTTCAGTGGCGAGCGCGGTGAGCGGAGGGCTGCTACTTGCAGCGCGCAACGGCGTGTACGGACTTGCCCTGTCACCGTCAATCAGAGGTTCGTTGGCAAAGCGACTACTGGCGGCACAGTTCGTGATCGACGAGACCACTGCCATGACGTCGGCTGCATCAGATCAACGTTCGAAAGATTGGGCATTCTGGTCGTGTGCGGTGATGTTGTTCACCTGCTGGAATCTTGGAACGCTCGTCGGGGCGCTCGCAGGGTCTTCAATCAATCCCGAGACTTTCGGTCTTGATGCCGCTTTCCCGGTGGTGTTCGTTGCGATGATCGCCCCCCACCTAGCCACCCGAAGCGGCAGGCGAGCAGCCTTCATCGGGGCCATCGTCACGATCGCCCTGACACCATTTCTGCCGATAGGTCTGCCGATACTGCTGTCAGCAGTCGGGGTCTTTGTCGGACTCTTGCCACATGACGATGCACCGGCCTTCGCCACAGCCGAGGATTCACAATGAGTTGGTGGTTGGTCATCTGGCTGTCGGCTGGCGCCTACCTGTTCAAGGTGGTGGGTGTCGTCATGCTCGGTGGTCGTACATTGCCGCAGGTGGTCAATCGGTGCTTGGCGCTCATTCCCGCCGCGTTGCTCGCAGCTCTCATCATGAAAGACACACTCACGTCGGGACAAGAACTGGTGATTGATGCCCGTGTCGTCGGAGTTGCCATCGCGACCCTGGCCACCGTGCGACGCCTGCCATTGACTGCAGTGTTGATTCTTGGCGTCGGCTCAACCGCGCTAGTGCGGGCAATCGCGGGTGTGATTTAGTTCGACTCGACGAGTTTTTTCAGCGCCACCAGATTGCGGCGCCAGATGAACTTCATGACGACTTTGCCGCCGATGATCTCGCCAAGCTTTCCGCCGAGCCACCATGGAAATGACAGATCTTCAGTCCACGTGAAGATGGTCTTTCCCGGTGCATCCTCGTCCAGCGTGAAGCGACCGGTGCCAGTGACCACCCCCGTATGGCGTACACCCATCGCCTTGCCCGGCGACCACTCTGTGATGGTCATCTCGTCAACCAACGTGATGGGTCCGACTTTGGTGTCGCACAGGAAAGTGGTTCCCACTCCGCGTGTCTGGTCTGAGGTGAACCGAATTGCGACGGCATCTGCCATCCAGTCGACATGACGCTCGACAGGTTCGACCACTTCCCAGACACGGGCAACTGGTGCGTCGATGGTTACGGAAACCTGAATACGTCCCATGGTGCGTTCGTCAGACCGCAGCCGACGTTTTACGCAGTTCTGCAGCGGCGTCTTCTGGTGGCACGACGTTGATCATGACGCCGGTTCCACGTTCGAAACCTGCGGTCGTGCTGAGTTTTGGCCAGAGGTGCACATGCCAGTGGTACTGACCAGAGTGGTGCGACGGCGCGGTGTGGAACGCGACATTGAATGCAATGTCACCGAGAGTGCGTACCAACTGGTCGAGTGCGTCACGAATGGCGCGACCGACACCCGCGAGTGTGGTGTTGTTCGAATCGGTGATGTGTGCATCGTGCGAACGAGGCATGATGAGCAGCTCGTAGGGACCGGCGCTCCAGAAGGGGCACACGACGACTGCATCGTCTGTTTCGACGATCACGCGTTCGCGCTCGGCGCATTCGGCTTCGATGGTGGTGCAGATGATGCACCCACCCTTGAAACGTTCGAACGCTCTCTCTTCTTCGAGGATCTCGCCAGGAACGAAGGGGAGACCCAGTAATTGACCGTGAGGGTGTGACAGTGATGCACCAGCTTCGCGACCATGGTTGATGAATGCTTGCGTGTAACGCACGTTCGGCAACTTGCCGTGCGCCATGAACCGGTCACGCAACGTCATCATCATGTCGGCGATGATTTCGTCGTCGAATTCGTTGACGCGTCCGTCGTGTGAACGTCCCAACACGAAGACTTCGTGTGTGCCACTGGCTTCAGCCATGACATGGACAGGTCCGAGGTTGCGTACGGCGAGCGATTCGTCACCTTCGAAGGCAGGAAACTTGTTGGCGACCACACGAAGCGTCCATTCGCCGTTGCCGTCCCGCTGTTCTATCAGCATCTCGCGCTCGCTCTCTTGCCCCGGACAGAACGGACATGTCCGACTCGGGTCGGCCTCCACTTGGGTGTTGCGCGGCGCGAAGTCAGTGGGGCGCTTGGCCCTGTTCGACACCACCGTGACCCATCGACCGGTAAGGATGTTCAAGCGAAGTTGACTCACTAGTACCTAAGGATACGGGTGCAGCCTCGCTAAGTGGCGACACGGAACCTACTTATGTGTCGCGAGATATGTGGTGCCCAAGGTGCGCCAGAGCCATCAGCGACGCGTTCGACGCAGTGCAGACCGCATTGACGTGCAAGTTCATCGAACTGTGCCGGCGTCCAGTACCTGATCGACCATGGGTATCTCCGCACATCGTGGGGTGAGACGAAGTGCACGAATTCCCCGGTCACCGTCTGGGAATTCACATCGTGAGTGCTCGAGCTGAGCACGGAGTTCCCGCCACGGGACACGGCAACAGGACCGCGAGAGGTCGTGGCTTCGGCAGCGAGAGGGGTGGCCATGTCGACGAAAAAGTCACCGTCGCGGTGCAGGACATGCGCCACCTCCCGCAAGCAGCCGGTGAGGGAGTCGTCATCTGGAAGATTGAAGATGGTGTTGTATCCGCAGAACACCACGTCGAATGGGCCTTCGGGTAGGGCAGCTGCCATGTCCCCTAGAACAGTCGTGACGGGCAAGCTGCGTCGCCGAATCTTGAGTTGCTCGAGCATGGAGGCCGACGAGTCGATTCCGACGAGTTCATCGCGTGCATGACCCCTGGCGACAATGAACGACTCGAGTAGTCGTCCGCTGCCGATACCCAACTCAAGTACTCGAAGATGATCCTGTTCACTTCGACAGCGGGTGATATAGGCGATGAAGTCCGCATCGTCAAGGTCGGAGTACCACTCGTCGTACACCGGCGCGAATACCTCTCCGTAATGTTCAGGACCGGTGCCCATGAGGACAGTTCAGCACGAGACTTACCCGCGATGGGTATCGGTAGCCTTGCTGATGTGAGCGACACACGCACAACAGGTGCTGGCGAGGGCTACATCTACCTCGACCATGCAGCGACGTCGCCATTGCGCCCTGAAGCACGAGAGGCGATGGATCCTTTTCACGACGTCGTTTTTGCCAATCCATCGGGCTCTCACCGTTTCTCGCGGGTTGCACGTCGTGCCATTGACGAAGCCCGTGACGTCGTATCCGAGGTGATCGGTTGCCGGCCCGGAGAAGTGGTCTTCACAAGCGGTGGAACCGAAGGAGCAAACTCTGCCGTCTTCGGCGCGGTTCGACGCCACGGAGGCGTCGCAGTTTGTTCTGCGGCCGAGCATCATGCGGTGTTGCACTGCGTCGAGCATGTCGGTGGTCGAGTACTTCCGGTGTCGAGCACTGGCGCCCTCGATGCATCTCTCGTGCGTGAGACCTTGCGTGATGATGACGGCACCTCGGTGGTGTCCGTGATGACGGTGAACAACGAAGTCGGTGTCGTGAACGACATGGTCGAGATCTCGCGAGCAGTTCGTCGCCGCGCACCACGAGCAATTCTGCACACCGATGCAGTGCAGGCTGCATGTTGGCTCGACTTGCGCGATGTCTGGCCTCACGTCGATGTCATGACTTTGTCAGCACACAAGTTCGGCGGTCCAAAGGGAATCGGAATCATGGCCGTTCGAGATGGGGTGAGTCTCGAACCACTCATTCACGGCGGTGGGCAAGAGCGTGACCGGCGAAGTGGTACGCACAATGTCGCTGGCATCGTGGGCGCCACGGCAGCTCTTGCCGTGACACATGTTCAGCGACAAGAGGAATTGGCACGCATCGAAAGTCTGCGAGAGGTGCTCGTCGGCGGGCTGCTTGGTGCAATCGAAGGTTGCTCGCTCACCGTCGCCCCACATCTTGCTGTGCCCGGAATCCTTCACGTGTGCATTGAGGGCATCGAGAACGAGGCTCTCCTGTACTTGCTCGATGAGCAGGGTTTGTGTGCTTCAGCTGCTTCTGCATGTGCAAGCGGCGCAATGGAGCCGTCTCATGTTCTGGCGGCGATGAATGTGTCGAAGACCCGGTCAATGGGTGCGCTCCGATTGAGTCTTGGTCACACGACCACTCGTCAAGATGTCGAAGAGGCAGTACGCATAGTGACCGAGGCAGCCTCGACGTTGCGGTCGCGGTCGAGTGCGGCAGGAGTGCGATGAAAGTCTTGGTGGCAATGTCAGGTGGGGTCGACTCATCGGTGGCCGCACTCTTGTTGCGCGAACAGGGCCACGACATCGTCGGCGTCACCATGCGACTGTGGGGTGGTGAGAGTGACACGGGTTGTTGTTCCGTGAGTGATGTCGACGATGCTCGGCGGGTGGCTCAACAGCTCGATATCGACCACCTGGTCTTCAATTTTGCAGAAGACTTCGATGCCCACGTGGTCGATCCATATGTTCGCGCACACGAGACGGGCATCACCCCGAACCCGTGCGTGGAGTGCAACAGGCACCTCAAGTTCGACAGGTTGCTCGAGCGGGCCGACGCACTCGGATTCGATGCCGTGGCAACGGGGCATCACGCGCGAATCACCACAGACAACCATGGTGCCCTACGCGTCACACGTGGTGCGGACATGCAGAAAGATCAGAGCTACGTCGTGCACATGCTGCAAGGACGCGCGCTCGACCGCACCCTCTTTCCAGTTGGTGGTCTCACGAAGGCCGATGTTCGTTCGCGCGCGGCACAACACGGCCTGCGTACCGCCAGCAAGCCCGACAGTCAAGATGTCTGCTTCATTCAATCGACGACAGGTCGCGAGGGTTTTCTCGAGCGACGAATGACGTTCAACCCTGCAGAAGTCGTCGACACCGAAGGTCACCATGTTGGACACGTCGCAGCTGTCGAGCTCGTCACTGTCGGGCAGCGTCGTGGTCTCAACCTCGGCGGTGGAGACAAGCGATATGTGGTCGATGTTGACGTTGCGACGCGACGAGTAGTCGTCGGTGGCGAGGACGATCTTCTCGCGAACACGACTCTCGTGGGGCAATTATGTTGGCCACACACCACCGACAAGCCCGCATCGGCGCGTCAGGTTTTGGTTCAGGGAAGCGCCCACGGTGCACGGCATGAAGCCACGATTGAGCCCACTGCTGACGACGACGTCACCATCGTGTGGAAGCGCCCGCAGCGTCGAATCGCACCTGGTCAAACAGTCGTCTTCTATGACCTTGCAGACACCCATGTTTTAGGTGGAGGAATCGTCACTTCGTAACTGCTGTAGTCGCTTCATCGAGACGACGCGGAGCAATGGCAAATGACGACACATGAAGAGCCTCGGTCGTGCCGAGCATCCGCTTGGTGAGTGGTGCGAGCACCACTTTGTCCGGTGAGGCCAGTGACAAGACGAGTCGTCGCCCGATGACGCCACCGGTGAGGTCGGCCTCCTCGCTTGGTGAGGCAGTCGGTGTTGCCCGAATGAGATTGGATCGACGCACCATGAACGTCTCGGCGAGCACAAGATGATCGTGGACGACGACGCCAGCGGGAACGATCACCAGCCATCGCCGTGCAAGCTGATGCAGATGTCGTGGCACTTTGAACGTGGCTGCGAGAGCAAGAAGTGTGATGATGGATCCTGGTACATATGAGCGTGCGGCTATGAGCAATGGCCCAGCAACAATCGCCGCGGTGTAAGTGAGTTGCACGACAAAGGCCGGTGCCATGTAGGGAAGTGGTGTGCGAAGTGGGAACCGCGCCTCGTCGCCATAAGCAGACGCCTGCACCATCGATTGTGCGACTCGCGAACTTGAGATCAGTGCAGTGACACCAGCGACGGCGATGATGGCGGCCGTGAGTGCGATTGTGTCTTGCCCGTCTCCGTAAGCGTGTCGAGACTGGGAAGCCACGAGCACCATCAGCGGGATGGTCGTCAAACGTGAAGCGGTGAGCCCGACCGGAGTGAGTGCAATCGAAGACGACAGTCCGATTGCCCCGAGCACCCAACCACCGACGATGAGCACCGCATTGACCGGAGTCGAATGGTGAGCGGCAACATGCCATGGCGAGGCGAAGAGAAGGACGACCCATGAGGCTCGCAACATCCACACCAGGCGAGTCGATGTCTTGTCCACCCCCATAGTGTGCTCCGCATAGGCGCCTGAACTCCATTCTCAATAAAGTCAGAATCACCGATGGAAGTCGTCGGCTAGCCAGTTCGACCACGAGAGGGAAAGGGGTTGGTGTTGGCTCCACAGCAACACGTCGCCTCCTCTCGCGTCAGGGCAAATGGCCAAGGAGTGTCGGCGTTCGACGTCATTTCAGCATTCTCGACTATGGGGGTCGGCAGTCTTCCGCATCGTGATGCCGAAGCGGCTGCGGAATTCGCGTGGACATCTTCGGCCATTCCCACTTTGCCCTCACTTCCGCGAAGATCGCCCGCCGAAGGAATGATCGCCCAAGCGCTCATCGGTATAGAGGGCGTGACTGTTGGTCAATACGGCGGCATCGCCGTGGATGCCCATGTTCTCGAGCGTGACGTTCCGACACTCGTCGACCTCGCTGCCGATGCCTTCGCCGGATATCGCGCCTTTTTCGAAGCAGCGCGGCGAGAGCCAGTGCGGGTGGCAACCCCGTTGCTGAAGTGGCAGTGCGTCGGGCCCTTGACGCTCGCGCTCGCGCTCCGCAGAAGCGGCCTTGCGTCTGAAACTGCAATTTCACTGGCGCTACGTGCCGTTCGCGCACACGTTCGAGCAGTGCAGAATCATCTAGAAGAAGTTTTTCCTGTCGCACGGCAACTTGTGGTGCTCGATGAGCCGTC